>Ga0209463_1001232_pt1 | contig 16089 bp, 26 predicted proteins | sample AgamicMgSfrz_FD_187169 | JGI IMG/M metagenome (GOLD analysis project Ga0209463, IMG submission 187169) | Agave microbial communities from Guanajuato, Mexico - Mg.Sf.rz (SPAdes) (version 2) | ecosystem: Host-associated > Plants > Phyllosphere > Phylloplane/Leaf | place: Guanajuato, Mexico... | reverse complement strand
CCAAACTCAACGTAGATACCTGACGTTTTCCAATCACAATTTGATCGATGTTTTCTAATACTTGGTTTAATTTACTATTAATATGATCCAGCTGAATCAATAAAGCTCCCCCTTAAAACTCAGTTAAACCTTGAGTTTAATAAGTTTTCCAATAAACATAGTACTATCTTAACAAATTTTAAAAAAATCTGAAAATATTAACGCACGCAAAAAAGCGACCAAGTGAGTACTTGGTCGCTTTTTCACAGAGGGCAGTGATTACATCATGCCGCCCATTCCACCCATGCCGCCCATGTCAGGCATTGCAGGTGCTCCGCCTTCTTCTGGCTTGTCAGCAACAACTGCTTCAGTTGTTAAGACGCAAAAGTGGAATTATGTATTTAATCATGTATATAAACGTTTCTATGTTATTGACTACTTCTCTTGATATTACTTGTCTTTTTATTATAAAGTAGTGGACGATTTATGTAAAGTGCAGTTGGAAACGCACCCAATTACTTCTATATTATATACATGATTACATACATAAAAAATACCGCCCCAATCGAATTAACGGAAAGGACGGTAATAAGTGATAGAGTTTATTATTGAATTATAAGTACATTATACTGTGTTCCTTGAAAATGTAAGGATAATTCATGCAAATAAAATACGGATTTTACTAGACTGTATAAACAAGAAAAAAACGGAATCCTGTTAAGGACTCCGTATAATTATGCTTTAATAATTTTGATTGCGTTAGGGTCTACAACTTTACCCTGTGCAAAAGCATTGCCAACAAACATTTGTTCAGCAGAAGTAGGACTGATTCCCACTGTAATACCTGAGTTTTCAGATACTGAAACAGCATATGCTTTAGGGTTCATCAAGACCATTTTTGCTTTACCGTTCATCGGTTGAACGAAAACGTGTCTGCCAAAAACAGTTCCTTTTGAACCATTTGCACGATTTTCTTTTTTCAACACTAATTGACCTGCTTCATCAAGTAAACCACGTAAAGTTGCTAATGAATCAACAATACAAATTGCTTCACTTGAATTGGTTTCATCAAATTCTTCAAATGCCAAGTTGATATTTGCTAAAGTTACGCCACCAGTAAATGTTTTAATGTCAGTGCTGTTGATTTTTTTTGTTCCTGTATTGTAATCAAGAATGCTTTGAAATTCATTAGCTCCATCTGCTGTACCGTAACCAAGTGCTTGACCTGCAAACTTTCTAAAAAGACGTTTAGTTAAAATATCTTTTAGATATGCTTGTAAGCCAATTCCCTGTGCATTAATTGCTTGTTCTGTCATTTCAATTGCAGTTGCTACACGTTTTTGGTCAAAATCAATACTTGCAAAAGTTGTGTCATCAGCAGTTGCCGAACCTAATTCTGCATATACTCCTGCTTCGATTGTATCTAAAGCAAATAATTTTGTTTCTGTTCCTTTACCGATAAAGATATCAAATTGAGTTGCTAATAATGGAACGTCCTTTGATTCAACAAGATTTGGTGAAAGGTTTTTATTATCAAGAATCAGGCCAACGCCTGTATTTGAAGTTGCCATAAATAATTCCTACTTTCTTTAATTTGGGTTAATCTCACGTGCTTTTGTTCAAATACCGAACTGATATAAAAACAAAAAGACGCGAAATTAATCGCGCCTTCATCGAACATTTATTAAACTGGTTTTTGCACTGAAGTGTACCAATCAGTAACTACCGCGCCTGTTGCTTCGCCTGAATCGACCATATAAAACACACTTCCGTCTTCGACTTCACGAACAGTAAATTTCAATTCAAGAGTTTCCTCTTCAACAGAACCTTCCATTGTTTGTGCGCCAATTGTTGGAGGAGCAAACTTGCTCGCATAGATTACATAAAGAACTTTGTCGTTGGTTCCAAGTTTTTTACGTTCAAAAAGAACAGCAACCTCTGGAGCAATATCCGTAGATTTAACCAATACTCCGCCATTTGCTACAGTCGAACCGAACAGTGTATTATACTCGTCCATCGTTAAACCTGATACGGTAAGTGTTCCTTCGCCTCCGTTAAAAATAAAATCACTATAATCAATAGCGTTATCCGCGTAAAATTGTACTGATTCATAAGACAACTCTGCTTCAATTTGTTTTGCGCCTGCTACTGGAACAGGTGCTTGATAAGTTCCATCAGATACAAGTTTTGCAACGTGTATTTGACTAAAACCGCCTAATCTTTTTTTCATGATAGATTGCTCCGTTCTTTTATATTTTCATAATATTCTGAATAAAAAAGACCTACGAATCCGCAGGTCTTAGATTTTTATAAATTAAGAAGATTTTTGGATTAAGAATTTAAACGCATTCTCGTTGTAAATCTTACCATCCATGTAACCATCAAGCATTAACATTACCGAACCTTTAAGTGCTTGGTCTGATGTTTGGTCAAGTTTCTTGAATGTTAATCCTTTTTTAGTCATTGTTGCGTATCCACGTTCAAAGTTGCCGAATAATACAGTACGAGCAGAAGCAGCTGGGTCTGGCATAGCATCATTGATGAATACTGGTTGACCGAATAAACGGTAAGTTACACCAGTTTCAGCAACATCACGTACTAAATAAAAATGTCCATCAGCATCTTTAAGTTTCGCAATCATGTTAAATGCTTTACGACCTACAACCCAAACTGCGTTAGGAATCAATTCTGGATTCATTGCATTGTAAACGTCTAAAAGTTCATCAATCGCAATTCCAGTTGCCGAACCAGCAGTTACGTTTTCAATAGAAACCGAACCTAAAAGACCTTCAAATTGACCTGCATTTTTGTCTCCATTTAAAACTGCGCGATTCATTAAGTAACCAACACGTCTTGTTAAAACGTTTGTCGCATGTTCTACTACGTCAATACCTGAATCATTGATTAATTGCTGAGAAAGTTCGATTGCTGTACCTACACGTCTTTGCTCAAGTTTTACTTTGTCCATTGTGATATCTGCTTTAGGAACTTCAACCATTTCAGCAACGAATGCTTGAGCACTAGAACCACCCAAAGATTGTTCACGTAAGATTTCTAAATAACCGTTAACAGGCGTATAGTTTTTAGACATAGCAAATAAAGGTGCTACTTCGTAAAGTTTTCCAACCACTTCATCATGTAAAGATGTAGGAACAGTTAAAGCACCAACGCCAGTTCCTGCTTGTAATGCGCGTAGTTCTTCGCCTTCTTGATTACGAATGAATTGTTCCACCGCGCGGATTTCTGTTTGATTTGTCATTTTATCATTACCTCGATTTTCTACGGATTTATTTTTTGCTTCGAGTTCCTCAATGTGTTCACTAAGTTCTCGAATTTCGTCAGACAAGATTTGTTTCTTTAATTGCTCATCAGGTTCTAATGAACGTTGTTCTTGAATATCTAAAATTGGTTTTACTTGTTTAATAAGGTCTTGCTTCTTTTGTTTTGCTTCTTTAAGATTCATAATTTCAAAATTCCTTTCTTCTATTTCTGGGATTTCAATGTCAATAATGCTGTCCTCAGACCTTGCTGAAATTTCCCCATCGGGATATGCTCCTTGTCTAACCGCGCTAATTTCAAATAATGCTAAATCTGTGATTGAACGTTCGTAAGTACCGTCATTGAGTTTTTTCCAATGGTCTTTAAGGACTTGAAATCCAAAAGACATATCGGGAACTAATCCGTCTTTTATCCACGTGTGGTATCGTTTGCCGAAATCTGTTTCGGAAAGTTGTGCTTCCATCAACAGACCGTCAGACGTTTCGGTCAATTTCAATGAGTCATTTTGTGTACTCGCAAGAAGTTTTTCTTTATCGTGTTCTCCCAACAAATCCACCACATTATTGCGCTGTAGTGCTTTTGTAAAAGCATTAGGCATGATACGTTCAATGAACTTTTTACCATCACGAGTCGTCAATGGGTGTGACCATTTGCCAGGTTTATTTACGATTCCACGACAAAAAAGCCCATCAGAAGTTTGAAAGTCTGATGGACTCATACCATATTGTCTAATTTCCTTATTCATTTTTTACATCATCCTTTACAGGTTTGCTTTCTTCAACATTGTCTTCTACAGGTTGTTTTTCTTCACCGATTAATCCCATATTAAGAACTTTAATTTCGCCAGTTTTAGAATCCATCAAAACATTGCCTTGAGAAATCATGAAGTTTTCTCCAATGTCAGATGCTTTTTTATCTAATACTGCTCGTCCTTCATTTAAAGTGATTAATCCTGCATTAAGTTGTTTTACAAGTGCTTCTGTACGTTCCGTTTCGGTAGTACGCAACAATTCACTTGTATCAAATCTAAAGAAATAACCGTTTGCTTTTTCTTGCTCTGTTAGTAACTGACGGTCAAATGCTGATTCAAAAGAGTGAATGATTGGAGACAAACAATCTTTTAAGAAATTCAAGTTGTTTTGCTCAATCGTATTGTACTTATTGTTTGCTGTGGTAATCATGCTTTCAGGCACGTTAAACAGTTTGCAAATTTCACTATTAATATCTTTTTTGCTGTCATTCATTTGTAATTCTGACGGATTCATCGAAAGTGGTTTGTAGTCCATTCCTTCTTCCAAAATTACAGTTCGAGCAGAATTTTTAATGCCTGAATAAAGTGCATTCCATGATTCACGTAAACGGTCAATAGCAATTTGATTCAAACGATTAATTGACTTTATCATACCAAGTGGTAAAGCTCCGCGTTTATAAAGGTTTTGCGTGTATTCTGCTTGATTTAATGCTTCTTTGAAAACATCACGACCACGAATTAAAACGCCTTCGCCTTGATACGCATTCTTTGGATTATATAAAACCCTTAACAATTCATCAGAGTTAAATTTGCTTTTTCTTTCGCTTGCTTGAGGGTCAGGAGTTCCTAACATTGTTGTTAATTCATAAGTTGCTCGTGTGTATTTATAACCGTTATGGAACACTTCAACTTGTAAATTTTTAGATGGTAAGTGATTTAATTCAATCAGTTGCTCACTTATTTCAATGCGTCCGTCAAGGTTTACTTTTTCAGTTTTCTTGTTTAAATACGCATGTGATTGACCATGAAGTAAATAATCCTGAACCATCAATTTCATGAAGTTTACCGATTCCATTTCTACTTCATTTTCATCATTTAAGAGTTTCAAACGTTCATCTTCAATAATTTTATCAATAGAGCCGTCTTTGTTTTCTCTATATAGATACACAGGCATTTGTGCGAACTTACCAGTGATAAGATTTACACATGCTTGCGCGGTTGGAATCTTTAGAACATCGTTTTCCATCATCTTTAAATTGCTATCAGATACGGAATATCCTGAAACAGTTACGCCACCATAAGTTTTTGTAAGTTGGTCATTTTCACTCCGTAGCTCTATGTTTTCTTGCGTTAATTTATCGTTTTCTTGCTTATATTCATTAACTTTGAATAAGTCTCGAAGTTCCATGTAATCGTCCTTTCTTTGAAACATAAAAAAACCTGCGTCATATAGACACAGGCCATAAGAATTTTAATTAAATTATTGCGCCAACAACTAAAATTGGAAGAGTTATTGGCGCTAAACTGAATTAAAAATATTAAATCTAACAAGAGAAAAGCTGTTCTTCACTCAAAGAACATTATCGGAAACACGATAGACTCATGTTTCCTAAATGAACATTGACAGGACTATAACCATTGAAGTAGTGCTAAAAAGCACTAAGTTACACTGTTTTCGGAGGCGCGTTGTTCACACATAACAACGACTTATTTATCAACAGTGCAACTTGCTACTTTCTAACACTCATGAAATGATGATTTTACTTGTTCCAATACTTTTTTACATAAGATAATGAAATAGGTTGCTGTCCTTCTGCTCTTAACCATTTATTTAATGCGGTCTTAACGTTTGATTGAGACATTGTTTTTTTATGTTCCCAAACAAATTGTCTTTTCTTATGCTTGTAATAATCTTTAGTTCCTACTTCGTCAATGATTTGCGAATCGGTCATTTTGGTTCAACTCCATTTGATTAGATTTTACTAGTTACTGCTTGTAACTACCGTCTTATTACATATATACGTAGTCGGTCATAAACGAAAGAGAAAAATTAAACTTTTGACCATCTTTTTTATATAAAATTGTGGGCGGATAAAATCCGTAGGATTTTGATCCAGCCCAACCTAGGGTCTAACTCCACAATTATTTATCGTTTTGATAAACCTGATACATTCCCAATGCTTCTTTTGCTTGGTCATGGTTATTATTTTTTACTGCCAATTCGTATCTAATCTTATAATACTTTTTAGGCGATAAATTGGTTTTCTCATGATAACCTTTAAGTAAATAAGTCAATGGGTCAATCAAATTTCTGTCAGTTAACACTTTCATTGCTTCTTGTTTCTTACTCATCGCCAAAATCCTCGCCAAGTAAATTGTTTATAAGTTCCATATTATCCTCAGACGTAAATTGTGAAGTGTTTTCTTCCGTGAGTTTTTGCATGTGCTGACGCATTTCAGGCGTTAAAGACATAGACTTTGCTAAATTCATAAACAACGTTGTGTAATCTTTAATAATTTTTAAATGCGGGTTAGGTTTAGGACCATTGGTACTTGGTATTAATAAACTATTTTCTTTTACATGAATATGAGATTCTTCAAGAACTCCAAGTATAAATGCTAAGTTCGTCAAACTCGGTTTATCTAAATCAGTTAATAAAGAAATGTGTTGTAACTGTTCCATCAAAAGCTTGTAGTATTTCACACCGTAGTCGTTTAAATAAGATGGAATGTTGTTCAACTCATCTTTGGTCATTAGTCCGGTGAAATTTGCTTCTTTTTCTTTTCTTTCGTCTAGTTCCTTTTGTGAATACTTCCCTTTTAATAAATCTGCTGGTTTTGATGCTTTTTTTCTACTCATAGTATCTTGCATAATTATTGCCCCTTTTCATATTTACAGAGTCTTACAAAAGGGACGATTTTTCACGAATATTATACCTGTCGTGTAAAGTGTCGTCCCCCGTAACTCGACAACCCCCTATAGTTTTTTCTATGGTCTATAAGGGGATATTATTTATGATGAATCACATGTAATTCCCTATTATCATCTTCATCTAATTTCGTTTGCTTTGAGTTGCTAATACCAATCATAATTAATACAACTGGTATTGTTAATAATATAATCATGCTACATAACCATGCTTTTGTTTAAGTCGTTTCAACTTCAATAACATTCGTACATGATTGATTGCTAGACTAATACCACACATATCAGTTGCAGTATGCTTAAACATAGTTAACACACCATATCTTTTCTTTATTTCAAGCATTGTTGAAAGCAGTGACCCACGCTGTAATGTACTATCCTTCTGTAGTTCCGACAGCACCAAATAGAATCCGTGAAGCACTAAGTCAGTGTCGCTCTTCATCAATTGTAAGTTACTATCCAGTGCTACCATTAGTTCGTCCATATGCTTAAAGTCATTAATGCTCATTGCTAAATCTAATACTTTGTTTTTCATACGCTTACCCCTATCATGTTCTTTAGTCGTGATACTGAATGATTATTAATCGTAATAAATGCTTTATCCTTCGTCCGTCTGCTCACGTTAGATTGGTCACAACTCACTTGTTCAGCAACTGCTGTAACTCCATCAATCAATTGACCATTTACTAAAAACATATTTTTTAACCCATGCTCAAGACATTCCGTGCCGATAATAAATTTTTCATTTTCCGTTAACGTTTCATAATAATCTTTGAGGATAATTGCTTTGTTATTTTTAAACCAAACTTTGTTGTCATATTTTTCAATGGCGTTACTATCCATTAAACGACCATAAACATCGTTTACATCAAATTTGCTGTTGTGTTCAGAAACATACTCACCGTTACTATTTATAATGACGATTGGAGTATTTTCTTCTCGTAAGTCGTTCGCATAAGCATGTAACATTTGTTCTTCGTGTGTCGCATGTTCAAGATTGATTGCTCTGTTGTCCCATTTAATACCATTACGATGATTTACAGTGCGTTTGTTATTTTCGTTTTCAACAAATGCTTCCGCAATTAAACGATGAACCAATAAATTCTTTTGATTGAGCATAATGCGAAGATAACCTTTTTTATTAAAAAATTGTTTTCTAATACGTTCCCTTTTATTGCCTTTAGCAATTGTTTTCACCCTGCCAAGATTAGATACTAAAACCGTCATTCTTTTACCATCGTACTTTTCAAGTCGTTTCCATTGCTCCCCTGGAATATCTCTTACATCTAAATTTTTATAAATTGCCATTTTGTCTTTTCTCCTTCAATGTTTGTTTTAAGTGCATTTGCTTTAATTTGAAATAAAAATCAGGAATCATATATGGTTTATGTCTCAATATTTCGTGAAAAAAATTATATTTACCATATTCGCCTTCAATCGTTTCTAAAGTGTCCTCAACAAATTCCAACACTTCTTCTATCATTTTATTTTCCATAATATGTGACCTCCGTATAATTTTTTAAGTATGTACGAGTCACCGAAGTGACTCATTTGAAACGTTTTTTAAAGAATTTCTTCCAACCTTTTTCATCAGGTTGCTCATGTTTTTGTGCAAATTTTGCTTCTAATCTTTCTTTCCACTCTTTGTATTCAATATAATTTGGGTGAAGGTGTTCTCTATATAAAAGAACTGAACCACGCATGGCACTCTCCACATCAGATATTTGACCAGTGAAATTAAATTCTTTTATAATTGCTTCAATCATTTCTTTTCCGAGAAGATGACCATTTTCTAAAACCAAAAATTCTACATCATCTGGAACATTTATCTCTAAACGTTGAACTTTTCGCCCTTGTATTTCTAATTGTTCTTGTGTGTCTTGTCGCATAATAAATTTCTCCGTTTCATTTTCATTTACTGAATATTCAGTTATTTTTGAGTATTAATATTCAAAAACTATATCACCATTTCAATTTGTTTAACTTCGTAGTTTTTATGAGCATGGTTTAATATTTTTGAATCTGTTATTTTAGGAAATTTCTTCTTTAAATCCGTTTCTGTTACACTACCATCGGACATTTTTTCTATCAGTACGATTGAATAAAATCCTGTCATTGATGAACGTTCCTCAACATACTTTTCAACAGTAATTGGTTTCTCTTGCGGTTCGGGAGCTGGTTCCTGTTTGAGTTCAATTCCATCAGGCGTATTGTTTATTTCTTCACGTTTAATCACATCGTAATGAGCAGTATCTTGAATAGTATCTGGTTTACGTTGTTCTTCAAGTTGTTCGTTTTCCGTTTTACGTTTAGAAATAGTTTTCTTATTCTTTTTTGCAGAAAGTTCTTCAGCATCTTTAATCATGCTTGGAGTTGTAATATCTTGCGTAAGAAATGCTTCGTCTACACCTTCATAAATTGGCGCCATTACGTAATATTCACTTGTTTCACGGTCTTTACGTTTTTTAATGGATAGTAACCCCAGTTCAAACAATTGATTGTATTTTCCATCGCCTTTAAGAATGTTACGTGCTGTTCCTTCGCTAATATCACATGCTACAGCCATATAAGAATAAGAAACTTCAACATATGCTTGTCCTTTGCTATCAACTTGTCCTTTATGAATTGCTTTTCCGATTAAATCCCAAAGTTCCTCATAAATAAATTTTTGAGTAACACTTAATGCTTTACGGTATCTTTCGCCTTTGCGAATTACTTTTGGTGGTGTGCCGAATACTCCAGTTGCTTTTTCACTGTCTGTAAGGTCGTTAATGTACGCCTTTGTAATGTATTTTTTTGTCATCAGAATGTGTCCCTTCAGAATGGTTTATTTTCTATTTCCTTTGCGAGTATTTTTTCATTAATTCTTTTACTTGTGGTGTTGCTTCAAAATAGTAAACCATTTCTTTGCTTTTATATTTGTTTGGTGCCATTTCTTTCATAGGCACTTGATTCTTTAGCAAATAGTTTGCTAATCCGTAAGTATGAATTGAAATCATTTCTATATCACTCCGTTTGATTTAATTTGATTGAGCGCCATTTAAGCGCTCGTTTTTAATTGTTTTTTGTATTTACGAGCACCTCTGACAATGAAATCCCCAATATCATTTAAAGTTATAATCACAAAGAATAAACCTATCAATTTCCAATTGGATTCTTTGCCATCGAGAAATACGAAATAAGATGTTATATAAAATAATTGTGGTAAAACCCATCTTAAAAAGAATCTCATTTTCCCAAGTCCTTGCGAACCAGTTGTTCAATATAAACACTTGTATTTAACCCTTGCGATTTTGCTTGTACTTTTGCTTGTTTCAAAATTTGTGAATAAATTTGTAAATTGAATTGCGTCTTTTTATCCTCATTCATATTAAAATTCCGTCCTTTCTATCGTCTTAAAATATATATACATAACTCGTATACAACGAAAGAGTTTTTGATAGATTTTTTATATTTTTTTTGTATGTTTTTAATTTGTACAGGTATTATACTGAGAAACTTTCCGATGTAAAGGCGATTGATGAAATTTTTTATATTTATTTTTTTCTTCATTGTATGGACTAAAGAAATTTCAAAAGAACACGACAAGAAAGTGAGCGCATGCGAATCTTCTTATATTATTTTTATTAAACATTTTTATTTCTAGGCAATAGTTCTATCAGCATTCCTAGAATAGTTCTATCAGATTTACTTCACTGATAGAATAGTTGCTACAGTAAACCGCCTATTCCCTGTAATAATAGTTCTATCAGACATTCAATTGAGTACAGTGTGATTTCCCTATTTAGACCTACTCCCTGCTGTTTACGCCTGTCTTACGATAGTTTGGTAAGAAAATTTTGGGAGGAATTACTGAATGGACAATCTTGTCAAACTTGCAAAATCACATTCACCAAACTTAATGGAACAAATTTATTTCATGGAGTCAATCAAAACTGAGACATGGAGTTGGAGGCGAGTAACAATGAATAAGGAACTTATGACAAACGCTGTAGAAACGCTTGTTAAATATTTAAAGAAAGCAACGGACGAAGAGCAGAAAATCTTTTATAAATTCCTTGAGGGTATGTGCGACACGGAAAGTAAGTATTATATCTTGGGACATCTTGAATTATTGGCAGAAGTGCTGAAAGAAAAAGATTATGAATGCTTGATTGATTTTATCGCCAAGTACGATTACAAGGCAGCGCAAATCTTAGACGTACACATGAGGGAGTTACGATGAAAGAATTTGAGTATATAAAACCTGAGTTAAAACGAAAGTTCATCCGTGAATGCGTATTAACTTCTGCTGAAACATTAGAACTGTTAGAAATCTCAAGGCCAAGGTTAAGTGCAATGATTAAAGACGGTAAGTTAACGCCTGCTAAGAAATCAGGTGCCACGAGTTTGTTCTTGAAGGATGATTTGTTACGGAAAAAGGAAGAATTGATTAAGCTCAGACGCCAGTTCCGTCCGTGGGAAACATCGAAAGGTGAAGAAAATGACCGATGAAAAACCGCGCTTGAAGAACATTTACAAGCGCACTTTAGCAATGGATTTAATCAAGTTAGGGAACACTCTTAGCCATCCATGAGGAACCGTAACAATAGGCGTTACCAAGTCTTTGTGTTCTATGAGGACGATAAATTGATTGAAGATATGTTATATCTTGCTGAACGATACCGCATGGAACGAAAATATAATAAGGATGATAAAAGGGACTCGTGAATGCGACTCCCTTTTTATATTACACGTATTCTTTTTTAATAGTTTGCTCGATTTCTAAAAGTTTTGTTTGAGATTGCTCTACGAATGTTGGAATTAATACTTTTAAATCGTTTTGATTTGAAAAATGGCGGTAAGTCGTTCTATATGCAAGTTTTCTTGAAAATGATTTTAATCTCGTATTAATTAACGTGAGACTGCTTAAATCATCAATCATATCTAATGGAGATATTTTTGATATTTCTTCTTTCATTCTCGACGTAGACTCTTTCAGATTTTCTATAATCGTTTCGTGACAATCAAGGTTTCTTTCAAAATCAACACTTTCCACTTCATTATCTTCGTATTCCATCATATTCAATTCTTTCAAACACATTATATGTATTGGAATAATCGTTTGAAGCATGATTCTAGCAAATTCCTCGTACTTATCTTTTCGTTTTTCCTTGTATTGAAATTTATGCTGAAAGATTTGAACACATACTGGAATAAATGCTCCAACTATTACTCCTATCAATCCAATTAATGCTATTGTTATTTCCGTTTTCATTCTAATCCCCCTGTAATTTCCAATGATACAATTTTATCTCAATATATAAAGATTTGACAATTTAAACGTGTCACAACGTCCAGTTTCGCGTCAGTGACGTTTTAATCATTTCATGATACAAACCTTTATGACCTGTTAGAAAACAAAATGCTGATACATTTTGAATATCCGTTTTTTCAAAAGATAAAAATTGAATATTAATTTTCAATTATGTAGTTCTAAAGATGTAAATAAATGAAAAAATTAGGAGGTTTATAGATATTTTTGTCGAAGTTATAACGTTGTTAAAAAAGGTGGTGATAACGTGAGTGAAGAATTTGAAACAATCAATGCTAATGAATTGGCACAAAAAGTTGGTAAAGAAGCTCTTTTAAATAAAATACGGATAATGGCGATTAAGAACTTGCTCGTTGAAAGTGGCGCATTTACCCAAGAACAATTTGAATCCGAATTTGACAAATTGATTGCAGAAAAGACCGAAGAATATGTGCATGAATTGTTATATTCAGATGATGAAGATGAAGAAGACGAAGAATGAAAAATAAAGGAGAGATACTATGACTATTGAAGAACTTTACCGAGTGAAATACACAATGATGTTTCAAGTTGTACAAGACATTTTAGTTGAAAATGGTCTAATCAACCATAAAGAATTTAAAGAAAAATTGCTGGCTAAAGTAGATTCTCATGAATCTTTCGATGAAAAAATTAAAAAGGCATTGAAAGAAAATATTGAATGATTCCAAAGCACTTCCTCGGAGGTGTTTTTATTTTGAATATTAATATCCAAAAACATAAAGGTGTTTACATTCGTCAACACGGACATTCGGTTCATTTTTCAAAAATATCTATACATACCGTGTTAATAGGTGTAATATAAACTTATCAAATCGGAAATTCGACAATAAATGACAAATTGTCGACAATTACATAATAAAACCCCAATTACTAATGAAAAAATTTTATGGGGGAAATGCAAGATGACAAATTTTGAAAGAGTTTATGCAACAAAAGAGGAACAAGAGAAAATGCTTCAAGAGGTTGAAAAGGCGTTGATTGAAAAAGGTTATGAGTACGAGTATCGAAACAATCTATTCTTTGTTGAAGATGAATTAGATTGGGTCTTACAAAAATCTATTTTAGTTAATCCAACCGTATTAAAACCTGATGAAGAAAATGGCATGCTTTACATGATTCAAATTTTTGATAAAGAAGGTTACCATTTTATTGCCAATCTTATCATGCAAAATGACGAAGACGTTCAAGAAAACTTTAGATACAAAGGTTGGACACCGTCTACTGTTGAAGGTGTGATTAATCTTATTGAAAACTACAACAAACGTTTTAGTGAAGCGGAAAAAGAAAAACTAATTGAGTACGGATGTATTTGCTAGAATAAAATGCCATCACAAGCACCGTCTTTAACGAGTCGGTGTTTTTTATTTGCTCAACTCTTTATGAGGGTGTGCTTCATAATATTTTGCGCGTTTGTCCCAAGTCGACTGGAACTGCTTAATACGTTGCTCCTCCTCGGCTTGTTTGGGGAAGGCATGAATAAATAGTATATAAGAAATCATGCTGAACATTAGCATTGCTCCACAACCTAATAACACCGTTTGAACAATGCGGTTCTTAAACAAATTCTTAAATAGTTGCATGTTCTACGTCCTTTCTTCCACTGTATACTTTCTATATAGTGCCTATTCTACGCCTATTGATTGCATGATTGATAACTTTTCGATACGTTGCATATTTGTACCCTGCAACCTTTATACAACCATCCTATGTCAAATTTACAACTTTTGAATATTAATATTCAATTCATCAATATCTCGTGGAAATCACTTAATTGTTGAGTTTTAAATACTTTGGTGCCACGTTTCAAATTCATGTGATTAACCACGTTGGTCAATGTTTTATGTAAATACGCCTTAAAATTGCGAATACCCTGCTTGTTTATCATTTCTGACAAAACTCTGTTAAATACACCTTTATTTACGCCTTGTTTTTTAAATTCGATATATGCGTCATTTATTATTTTTTCTTTGTTAACCTTTTCTTTGTTAACAATATTAGTATTTAAATCTTTATTAGATTTAGAAACATAAACTAAGGAATGAGTAGAAGAAAAACTAGAAGTGCATTCAGCAACTTCAACTGGTTCCGCGTCACTGTTGACTTGCTCCGTTTGTTCACCGTTTGACGTTTCCGTTTGATGTTGTTTTAAATGTGAATTTTTTTCACAGTTGGATTGCTGAACGAAAGTAAAAATTAGTGCTGCAAATTGTTCTCCAGTGTTCCGATTTTGCTCAATTGTTAGTAAATCAGCACATTTTTCTTTAATCTTCTTTAGATTTCTGCTGATTGTAGATGCAGTTACACCGCACTTTTCTGCTAATGTAGAATTTTTTTGACTTACTACAAACGACTGCTTTGCGTATGCTTGACGAGAAATCTCCTGAATGATGATATATAAAGTACTGCCTGTTTTAACGTTTAAACGCGCAAGCAAACGTTTCTGTAACGCATTGATTTCAGATTTAACGTTCATTTTCATTCTCCTTTTGATTCAAAAAGGAAAACATGCTAATATAAACATGAAAAGTCCTTTTTGGATTTTTTATCGGGAACGAGTAGCAGGGCGCCAACCCTATGACCTACTCGTTTTTTTTTTTGCTTAAATTTCTAAAGTGTTTAATGGATTGTATTTGTCATTTTGTTCACGCAGTTCATTTCCCCACATTGCCACATACCGCATAGTAACCGATATGTTTTTATGTCTCATGAGTTTTTGAATTGCAAATGCACTCATTCCTGACATTGCTAGACGGTGACAAAACGTGTGACGGAACGTATGAGCAGATACTCGTACATCTTTGAAATTCATACGCTCTCCTAAGTACTTAAAAACGAGCATAACAGCATTTTCTGTTAATTGAGTGTTATCTCTTTTGACGAAAACAAAATCACTTAGAACGCCCCAAAATTGCTTACAGAACGTTTGATATGCTGAAAGTTCTTTTGCCAACTTATCAGTGATTGGAATTGTTTCTTTAGTTCTGTTCTTCCCGAACACCGATATTGTTTGATTAATGAAATCTACGTCCGACCATTGCAAATTGATAATTTCCCCACGCCTAATGCCAGTTCCCAGTATTGAAACAATCATCATATAATCTCGATAAGCTACATAACTTTTTTCACGTTGTTTAATACGTCTGTAGAAACTGAGCATCTGACGTATCTGTTCGTCAGTGAAAATATCAATTTTTATATCGTCCTTTTGCGGTTTTATTTTTTTAGCAGGATTGTTTTTTATAACTTCGCATTCAACCATATAATTTAGAAATGCTCGTATTCGTAAAAGTTTTGTGTTTATGGTTCCTGCTTTATTGCCCTTTTCTTGACAATGGAGTAGATACTGGCGAACGTGAGAGTAAGAAATATCTTCAACATTCATTACTTCATTATCAATGCAATAGTTGATAAATTCGCCAAGGAGAATTTGATAATTTTTGATGTTGCTTTTCGTTGTATTTTTAAATCGTCTATCGTCCAAAAAGTCTTGGAAACCGAATTTTAACAACAAAAAAACCACTCCTCTTTTATCAAGAGAAGTGGTCGTCATTTTAGAAAGTATTCATTTACATGACTGCTTCATAAAATGGGCGAGAAACAGGATTAACTGCTTCTCATTTTTGATGCAGTGATTACATCATGCCGCCCATTCCACCCATGCCGCCCATGTCAGGCATTGCAGGAGCTGCGTTTTCTTCTGGCTTGTCAGCAACAACTGCTTCAGTTGTTAAGAACATAGCCGCTACAGAAGAAGCATTTTGAAGAGCTGAACGCGTTACTTTTGTTGGGTCAACGATACCAGTGTCTAGCATATTTACC
>Ga0209463_1001231_pt1 | contig 16095 bp, 13 predicted proteins | sample AgamicMgSfrz_FD_187169 | JGI IMG/M metagenome (GOLD analysis project Ga0209463, IMG submission 187169) | Agave microbial communities from Guanajuato, Mexico - Mg.Sf.rz (SPAdes) (version 2) | ecosystem: Host-associated > Plants > Phyllosphere > Phylloplane/Leaf | place: Guanajuato, Mexico... | reverse complement strand
TTATTTCCGGGCTGACAGCGAACGCACAGAAGCAGAATTTATAGCCGGCAAAGTAAAAGAGCTGTCCGATGCGGGAAGAAAGCCTTCTGATTTTGCGGTTTTATACCGCACCAATGCCCAGTCGCGCTTGATTGAGGAAACACTCATGAAATCAAATATTGACTACACGATTGTCGGCGGCATCAAGTTCTATGACCGGAAAGAAATTAAAGACCTTCTTGCGTATTTACGCTTGATTGCCAACCCGGATGACGACATCAGCTTGTCACGTGTTATTAATGTACCGAAGCGGGGGCTTGGCTCTACCTCTCTTGATAAAATTGCCCGCTATGCGCAGGAGCATGATATTTCCATGTATCAAGCACTCGCGGAAGTAGACTTTATCGGTTTAAGCGGTAAAGCAGCAAATGCGGCAGCTGATTTTCGAGATTTAATCAACATTTACACACAGCAGCAGGAGTACTTGTCTGTTTCCGAGCTTGTGGAACAAGTGATTGACCGGACCGGATATGTTGATATGCTTGCAGCAGAAAAAACGATTGAATCACAAACGAGAATTGAAAATATCGAAGAGTTTCTATCGGTAACTAAGTCATTTGAAGAATCAAGTGAAGACAAAACATTAATTGCCTTTTTAACCGATCTTGCGCTTGTGGCTGATATTGATCAGCTCGGCAAAGAAGAAGGTCCAGTGGAATCGGTTGTTCTTATGACGCTTCATTCTGCGAAAGGACTTGAATTTCCGGTGGTCTTTCTGATCGGAATGGAAGAAGGTGTTTTTCCGCACAGCCGCTCACTTATGGATGACGAGGAAATGGAAGAAGAGCGCAGGCTCGCGTATGTCGGCATCACTCGTGCGGAAAACGAGCTGTATATTACCAATGCGGAAATGCGGACATTGTATGGGAAAACAAACATGAATCCGGTGTCGCGCTTCATCAGTGAAATTCCGGAGGACCTGCTTGAATCCGAGAATCCAAAACGCCAGCCAAGAAAAGCGATGCCGTTTGGACAAAAAGCACGTCCAGCTGTGACTCGCCCGCAAACGAGTGCCGCGTCGGGGTTGAATTGGACTGTCGGCGATAAAGCAGCCCATAAAAAATGGGGCACTGGAACAGTGGTGGCAGTAAAAGGAAGCGGCGACAGTACAGAGCTCGATATCGCTTTTCCAAGCCCGACTGGCATTAAACGGCTTCTTGCGCAGTTTGCGCCAATTGAAAAGATATAAAATTGGTTTAAAAGGACCAAAGGCTAAACACGCCGCGTCCCGTGGCAACGCCTTTGTGACCCACGTCATGTGGGCCCGAGGAAGGAGATTGTTGTATATGGATATAAAAACAGCCGAACAGCGAGTAAAAGAATTGCATGACACGCTGAATAAATACAGCTATGAATATTATGTGATGGACCAGCCTTCTGTACCTGATTCAGAATACGATAGGCTGTTAAAAGAGCTGAATGACATTGAAGCACAATTTCCGCAGCTGCAGACACCGGACTCACCAACACAGCGTGTCGGCGGTTCGGTTCTCGATGCTTTTCAAAAAGTGCGCCATGATACGCCGATGCTTAGTCTTGGCAATGCATTTAATGAAGAAGATCTGCGTGATTTTGACCGCCGCGTCGGACAGCTTGTCGGTCACTCTGCTTATTCGTATGTATGCGAGCTGAAAATTGATGGGCTTGCTGTCGCGTTGAAATATGAAAACGGCATGTTTGTGCAGGGAGCAACACGCGGTGATGGGACCACAGGTGAAGATATTACGGCGAACTTAAAAACGATTCATTCTATTCCGCTTCGCCTGTCCAGGCCGCTCACAATGGAAGTGCGCGGCGAAGCTTTTATGCCGAAGCAGTCATTTATCGCCTTAAATGCCATTCGTGACGAAAAAGGAGAAGAGCCGTTTGCCAATCCGCGCAATGCAGCGGCGGGATCTCTTCGCCAATTGGATCCGCGCATTGCGGCTTCACGGAATTTGGACATTTTCTTATATGGCATTGCCAATCCAGGACCGCTCGGCATCAGCACACATAGTGAAGGGCTGGATCTGCTTGATACGCTTGGATTTAAAACAAATAAAGAACGACGTGTCTGTGAAACGATCGAAGATGTTATTTTTTATGTGAAGGAACAGTCTGAAAAGCGGACTCAGCTGCCCTATGAAATTGATGGAATCGTTATTAAGGTAAATTCGCTTGATCAGCAGGACGAGCTTGGCTTTACTGCAAAAAGCCCGCGCTGGGCCACTGCTTTTAAGTTTCCGGCAGAGGAAGTCGTAACAAAGCTTGTTGATATTACACTGAGTGTAGGACGTACCGGAGTAGTGACGCCAACAGCGATTTTACAGCCGGTTCGAGTGGCGGGAACGACGGTTGGACGTGCTTCTCTTCATAATGAAGATTTGATCCGGGAAAAAGACATTCGGATCGGCGACATGGTCGTTGTGAAAAAAGCGGGCGACATTATTCCAGAAGTAGTCAGTGTGCTGGCCGACCGGCGTACCGGTGAGGAGCAGGAATTCCATATGCCGGCCACATGCCCGGAATGCAGCAGTGAACTGGTCCGGCTGGAAGAAGAAGTAGCACTCCGCTGTATAAATCCACAGTGTCCGGCTCAAATTCGTGAGGGGCTGACACATTTTGTGTCGCGCAACGCAATGAACATTGACGGACTCGGCGAAAAGGTCATTGCCCAGCTGTACCGGGAAGAGCTTATTAAAGATGTAGCTGATTTATATACTCTTCAAAAAGAAGAGCTGCTGCAGCTTGAACGAATGGGTGAAAAATCGGTGGATAACCTTTTGGCAGCGATCGATACATCCAGAAACAATTCGCTTGAACGTCTCCTGTTTGGTCTTGGCATCCGTCATGTCGGGGCAAAAGCGGCCAAAACGCTGGCGATGGAATTTGGTACGATGGATCGTTTAAAAGAAGTGACAGAAGAAGAGCTGACAGCTGTTCATGAAATCGGCAGCAAGATGGCGGATGCGGTTGTTCTTTATTTTCAACAGCCCGAAGTAGCGGAATTGATCAGGAAACTAGAAGCATCAGGTGTTAATATGTCTTATGAGGGGCCTATTCGTCCAGCCATAGCAGAAGGAGAGTCTCCTTTTGCTGGGAAAACAATCGTGCTGACAGGGAAGTTAAATCAGTTGACACGCAACGAGGCAAAGGAACAGATTGAGGCGCTGGGTGGCAGTGTCACTGGCAGTGTCAGCAAAAAAACAGACCTTGTTATCGCAGGAGAAGAAGCAGGCTCTAAGCTGCAAAAAGCAGAAAAGCTTAACATCGAGGTTTGGGACGAACAGCGGTTAATGGATGAACTTACAAAATAAGAGGTGGCTTTTTTTGAAAAAGAAATGGGTTGTAGCGGCAGTATCAGCCATGCTGCTCGTAAGCGGATGTGCACCGGCGCTGCAGAACAATGATGAAGTAACACGGGAAAATGGAGATGAGAAAACGGCTGTTATTCCAACCTATCAAATTTCGGAGAATTTTTATCGGACGATTGTACCGTTTGAGCCTGGCAAAGCGCGCGGTCTTGTCGTTTCTAACTTAAACACGCGCTATGACATTGTTGAATTTGAAACCGGCTTAATGCGGATTGCACAAGAGGAATTTTCACCGGAGCAGTTCTTTTTCCAGGAAGGACAAGTGCTCGAAGAGGATATGATTAGATCCTGGCTGAGCCGCAAGTATACAGATGCGCAGTTAAAAGAAAATGAATTAAAGGCAAAGGAAAACCTTGGACTAAATCCGGTTGATTCGGGAGAAGGATCAGTTGACGAACGAAATGAGCGGTCACCGATTTATTTGGCACATATTATGGAACAAGATTATTTAACGAAAAAAGACGACAACTCACTGCAGCTTGATGGTATGGTCATCGGTCTTGCTTTGAATTCGGTGCATTATTATCAGAAAGAAGAGTACGGTGCACAATATGAGTTTAAAATGAAAGATGAAACGATTGAAAAAGAAGGCAAGAGAATTGCGGCTGAAGTTGCTTCCCGTCTTCGTGCTATGGATAAAACAAAAAATATTCCGGTTACCATCGCCTTGTTTCAGCAGGCACCGCAAAATTCGGTAACAGCAGGTAACTTTATTGCTTACACGCACCTTGATGCGGGTGATTCAGATACATCTGATTGGAAAGCAATAGACGAGAAGTATGTACTGTTCCCCTCATCAGCGGCGGAAGAAGACCACCGGGAAGATTCCACGTATTTTGCGAACTTTAAGCAGGATGTTGAAACATATTTTGACAGCACGAACGGTGTGATTGGGCGTGGACTTTACAGCGGCGAAGAGCTGACCAGCTTGAAAATTGAGATTCCTATTCAATTTTACGGTAAAGCGGAAGCGATTGGCTTTACTCAATATGTAACTGGCCTTGTTATGGAACATTTCCCTGCTTACGTCCCTGTGGAAGTGAGTATTACGTCAACCGGCGGGTCAGAAGCGTTGATTGTCAAAGAAGCCAATGCGAAAGAACCGTACGTTCATATTTATGAATAAACTAACCCCTGATGTTATTCCACAGCATCAGGGTTTTTTTATTTGCCACAACAAAAAAAGTTGCATATAAGCAACTCACGGCATACACTAGTAGAAAAGGCAAAGGAGGGCGCATATGGACGGGAATGTATTGCTGGCATTTAGCTTAACACTGCTGGCGGGCCTGGCGACGGGTATTGGCAGTGCGCTGGCGTTTTTTACGTCGCGTACAAATACAAAGTTTCTCGCTTGGGCGCTCGGGTTTTCAGCAGGGGTTATGATTTATGTGTCCATGATCGAAATTTTTGTAAAAGCAAAAGACGCCCTTGTGTTAGAGCATGGAGACAAAACAGGATATTGGCTCACTGTAATTGGCTTTTTTGGTGGTATTGTGGTGATTGCGATTATTGATAAATTTATACCTTCTGCTGAGAATCCGCATGAAACGAAAACAGTAGAAGAATTTCACCGGGAACCGGAGAGGGATGAATACGAGAAATTAAGAAAGATGGGCGTCTTCACTGCCATAGCTATTGCTATTCACAATTTTCCAGAAGGTATTGCTACGTTTGCATCTGCACTTCAAGATCCGAGCTTGGGCATTGCCATTGCAGCGGCAGTCGCTATTCATAACATTCCAGAAGGCATCGCTGTAGCCGTACCGCTTTATTTTGCAACAGGAAACCGAAAAAAAGCTTTTAAATGGTCGTTTTTATCAGGCTTGTCGGAGCCGGTTGGCGCTTTGGTAGCTTGGCTTATTTTAATGCCTTATTTAACCGATACGATGTTTGGCATGATTTTCGCAGGTGTTGCGGGCATTATGGTATTTATTTCACTTGATGAACTGCTGCCAGCTGCTCAAAAATACGACCAAACGCATCTCGCTATTTATGGAGTAGTATCCGGCATGGCTGTTATGGCCCTTAGTTTATTGCTTTTTTTATAAGAAACGGGCTGGAAGAAGAACATTCTTCCGGCTTTTTTGTCCGGATTTTTAAGAGGCAGCGATTCGTGGGGAAAGCTGATAATGAATTTCCAGCCAAACTGAGAAAACAGCGAATAAAAGGATCTGTCTTGTATAAAAAGATGTAAAATGGGAAAGGGCCACTTTCATTTTTGAAGGCGGTTCTTCTTTTTGTTCACGAAGACTGAAATCATGGTAAAATAAACTTTGTGCAATTATTAGCGTACAAATTTTTTACGGAGGTGGATTCCATTGACGCGAATTTCAGAAGAACAAGTACGGCATGTGGCCCATTTGGCGCGCCTTGCTGTCACAGATGAAGAAGTGCATACATTTACCGAACAGCTTGATGCGATCATTACATTCGCCGAGCAGCTGAATGAACTTGATACATCGAACGTGAAGCCGACATCCCACGTTTTAAATATGAAGAATGTGTTGCGGAAAGACGAATCAGCGCCAGGACTTGACCGGGAAGACGTATTGAAAAATGCACCGGACCAGCAGGATGGCCAAATTCGAGTTCCGTCCATTATTGAGTAAGGAGGAGAGAGCGTGTCATTATTTGATCACAAATTAACAGAGATTCAATCGATGATTGAGAGGAAAGAAATATCCATTCCAGACCTTGTCGATGAGTCATTCCAACGCATCAATGCAGTAGACGGAGATGTAAAAGCGTTTATTACATTAGATGAAGAACGTGCCCGCAAGCAGGCGGAAGAAGCGCAGGCTGCAGGGAGAACCGGTATTTTATCGGGCATTCCAGTCGGAGTGAAAGATAACATCGTCACAAAAGGACTTCGCACAACGGCTGCCAGCCAAATCCTCCACAACTTTGACCCGATTTACGATGCGACAGTAGTGAATAAGCTTCGCGAGGCAGGAACGATCACAGTCGGAAAATTGAACATGGATGAATTTGCGATGGGGTCATCAACAGAAAACTCAAGCTTCCAAAAAACACGCAACCCTTGGAATCTGGCTCACGTGCCAGGCGGTTCCTCTGGCGGTTCTGCTGCGTCCGTTGCAGCAGGTGAAGTGCCGTTTTCACTTGGTTCCGATACAGGCGGATCGATTCGCCAGCCTGCTTCTTTCTGTGGTGTGGTCGGCATGAAACCTACATACGGCCGTGTGTCTCGTTTTGGCTTGATTGCCTTTGCATCATCCCTTGACCAGATCGGGCCGATTACACGCAATGTAGAAGATAATGCGCATCTTTTAGAAGCGATTGTCGGTGTTGATTCGTACGATTCCACGTCTGCGAATGTGCCTGCAGAAAACTTTGCGGCCAGCTTGACGGGAGATATTAAAGGCCTGCGTATTGCAGTACCGAAAGAATACCTCGGGGAAGGTGTTTCAGAAGAAGTGAAGCAGTCTGTTCTTGCGGCGCTGAAAGTTCTCGAAGGTCTTGGCGCAACGTGGGAAGAAGTGTCACTGCCGCATTCAAAATATGGCGTAGCCACGTACTACCTGCTGGCGTCATCAGAAGCATCATCCAACCTGGCCCGCTTTGACGGCATCCGTTACGGCTACCGTGCAGAAAATGCAGAAAACCTGATTGATTTGTACAAAAAAACGCGCGCAGAAGGCTTCGGCGATGAAGTGAAACGCCGTATTATGCTTGGCACGTTCGCGTTAAGCTCTGGCTATTACGATGCGTATTACAAAAAAGCGCAGCAGGTTCGTACGCTTATTAAAAAAGACTTTGAAGACGTGCTTGAAAGCTACGACGTCATCATTGGTCCGACAACGCCAACACCAGCATTTAAAATTGGCGAAATCATCGATGATCCATTGACGATGTATGCAAATGACATTTTAACGATTCCTGTGAACCTTGCCGGAGTGCCGGGCATTTCGGTGCCATGCGGATTCGCTGAAAATGGACTTCCGCTTGGTCTTCAGATTATCGGGCGCCATTTCGATGAAAAGAATGTTTACCGTGTTGCCCATGCGTACGAGCAGGCAACTGATTTCCATAAAGAAAAGCCGAAGCTGTAAAGGAGGGGACCACTCATGCAATTTGAAACGGTAATCGGACTTGAAGTCCACGTTGAACTAAAAACAAACTCAAAAATCTTTTCTTCGGCCCCGGCCCATTTCGGCGCGGAGCCAAACACCAATACAACGGTAATTGACCTGGGCTACCCAGGTGTTTTGCCGGTGATGAATGATAAAGCGGTTGAATTTGCCATGAAAGCGGCAATGGCTATCAATTGTGAAATCGCAGAGGAATCTATTTGGGACCGGAAAAACTATTTCTATCCAGATAATCCGAAAGCATATCAAATCTCGCAAAATGACAAGCCTATCGGCGAACACGGATGGGTAGAAATTGAAGTGAACGGGGAAACGAAGCGGATCGGTATTACGCGCCTTCACCTTGAAGAAGATGCAGGCAAGCTGACACATGCGGGCAAGCATTCTCTTTGCGACTACAACCGCCAGGGAACACCGCTTGTGGAAATTGTGTCTGAGCCGGATATCCGTACACCGGAAGAAGCGTATGCGTTTTTAGAAAAACTAAAAGCAATTATTCAATACACAGAAGTATCCGACTGTAAAATGGAAGAAGGATCGCTCCGCTGTGATGCGAATATTTCGATCCGCCCGTTTGGTCAGGAGGAATTTGGCACAAGAACAGAACTGAAAAACTTAAACTCCTTTAACTTTGTACGCAAAGGGCTTGAGTACGAAGAAAAACGCCAGGCGGAAGTGGTATCTTCCGGCGGAAAAGTGGAGCAGGAAACACGCCGCTTTGATGAATCAACAGGCAAAACCATTTTGATGCGTGTAAAAGAAGGTTCAGATGACTACCGTTACTTCCCTGAACCGGATCTTCTTCCTGTTTACATTGACGATGAATGGAAAGAGCGTGTTCGTGCCTCAATTCCAGAGCTTCCAGATGCGCGCAAAAAGCGGTATATGGAAGAGCTTGGCCTGCCAGCGCATGACGCGAAAGTGTTGACGATGTCAAAAGAAATTGCGGACTTTTTTGAAGCGACAGCCGCAGCCGGCGCTGGAGCAAAACAAGCGTCTAACTGGCTTATGGGCGAAGTTCCTGCGTATTTGAATGCAGAAGGCAAAGACTTGTCGGAAACAAAATTAACACCAGAAAGCCTTGCCGGAATGATTAAGCTCCTTGAGGAAGGCACCATTTCTTCAAAAATCGCTAAAACCGTTTTTAAAGAAATCATCGAAAACGGCGGCGATGCAGAAGTAATCGTAAAAGAAAAAGGACTCGTTCAAATTTCAGACGAATCTGCACTTTTGAAGTTTGTAAATGATGCACTGGATGCGAATCCGCAGTCAATTGCTGACTTTAAAGAAGGCAAGAAAAAAGCGATCGGCTTCTTGGTTGGACAGATTATGAAAGCGTCTAAAGGCCAGGCAAACCCGCAGGCAATCAACAAATTGCTCGCAGAAGAAATTCAAAAAAGATAATCGCTGCAGCGGCTTCCTTTTACAGGGAGCCGCTCTTTTATTTTATTCCAACTTGACTTGTCGGGTATTATCCGTTAAAGTATATATATCATATAAAAATAATCGGAATTAAAATGGAGGACCGGATGATGAGAAAAGAATACACAGTAATTCCAGGAGCCGAATCGTTTTATTTAGACGGCAACGACATTGGCATTGTTTTATCCCACGGATTTATCGGCACACCGCAAAGCGTCCGGGACGTAGCGGAAGCGTTAAATCGAAAAGGATTTTCGGTGGTAGCCCCACGTCTAAAGGGACATGGTACACATCAAGAAGAGATGGAAACATGCACACATGCTGACTGGTATCACAGTTATTCAAACGCCTGCCGCTTTTTGAAAAAACGAGGCAAGCGAATTTTCTTGATGGGGCAGTCTATGGGCGGTACGCTGACGCTTAAATTTGCTGCTGCTCATCAGGATATCGAGGGTATTATTACGATTAATGCAGCGCTCACACTGCCGTCACTTGAGTACTTGCAGAACGATCCGGCTCCGCGTTTTATTCCTGAAGGGGCACCTGATATTAAAAAGGAAGGTGTCCATGAAATCACGTATGAGGAAGCACCGGTCGCTTCTATTCGTGAGCTGCAAAAGCTGATGAAAGAAGTTCCGAGTATGCTGCATCGTATCCGGGTGCCGGCGCTTTGCATAAAATCGTCGGTCGACCATGTGGTGCCGCCGGAAAACACATCGTTTATTTACCAGTCGATCTCATCCGCCTATAAAAAAACAGTTACGCTTGCCAACTCGTACCATGTGGCTACAATGGATCATGATGCCCGCCGAATTGTGGAAGAGGCAGCTGGATTTATTGAAGAAGTCATGCGCAGACAGCAAGCTTTTCGGAAAGTATTATAAAGAAAGAAGGCAGCCCTCTTAGGTGGCTGCCTTCTTTTTGCTTGTTAAAATATTTGTGATCACGGCAACTGCTTTTTCGATTTCGTCTTCCGTAACCGTGAGTGGAGGCAAAAGGCGGATCACATGTGTGCCGGCTGTTAAAATAAGCAGCCCTTGTTCACGCGCTTTTGCTAGAAATGGTCCGGCTTCTTCAGTTAGTTCAATTCCAACCATTAAGCCTCTGCCTTTAAGCTGTTTAAAAACCGGTTCATCCTTGAGTGCTTCATGGAGCAGAGCATGGAGTTTTTTGCCTTTTTCCGCAACACCTGCCGAAAAAGCATCATCAAAAATTGTCGTCAATGTTTCTTTTGCTGCCGCAAGCGCCACCGGGTTTCCTCCGAATGTAGATCCATGCGAACCAGGAGAGAATGCATCAGCGAGCGAGGCCTTGCCCACAATCGCACCGAGTGGAAAGCCGCTGGCGATTCCCTTGGCAACCGAAATAATATCTGGATTCAAGCCAATATGCTGAAACGCAAACGGTTTTCCGGTACGGCCGATGCCGGTCTGTATTTCATCGATAATAACGAGGGAGCCATTTTCATGAGCTAGTGCTTCTGCCTGCTTTAAAAAATCCGCACCGCCTTCATTAATGCCACCTTCGCCTTGAATCACTTCAAACATAATCGCCGCTGTATCATGATCAAGCGCCGCTTTCAACGAATCCAGATCATTCATTTTCGCATACTCAAATGCCTCCAGCATTGGGCCGAAGCCAGTCTTGATTTTGTCCTGGCCAGTCGCTGCCATTGTTGCGAATGTACGGCCATGAAACGAATCAACGAATGTGATCACTTTTGTGCGGCCAGTTGATTTGCGGGCCAGCTTGATCGCTGCTTCATTTGCTTCAGCGCCACTGTTCCCGAAAAAAACAAGATCCAGTCCGGAGGCGTCGGTTAATTGTTTTGCCACCTCTTCCTGCAGCTCGATTTGAAACAAATTAGATGTGTGCCAAAATTGGTCAAGCTGCACCTTTACCGCTTTTTTTACATTTTCAGGTGCATGGCCAAGGTTGCAGACGCTGATTCCGGATGTGAAATCAAGATATTCTTTTCCATCCTTGTCTGTCAAGTACGTACCTTTGGCCTGAACCGGGGTAACATCCCATCTTGCATACGTAGGAAATAAATAACTCATACTGTTTCCTCCTTTTGGAATAAAGTACCGTGCCACGTTCCATTTTCATAAAACGGATTTTTGCCGGAAACGATATGAACATGCTCGCAACTTTCGAGTGCTTTGAGTGCAGTCGTGACTTTTGGAATCATGCCGCCGCTGATTACAGCAGAATCGATCAGCTTATGCGTTTGCGAAGCGGTCAATGATGGAATCAATTCGCCGTTTTGAAGCACGCCAGGCACATCGGTCACCATAAGAAGGTGGTCTGCTGCGAGAGCATACGCAGCAGCACCCGCTGCATGATCCGCATTCACATTCAAAACCGTGCCGTCTGGCCCTTTTGCGATCGGAGTTAAAACAGGAAGAAGACCTGCCTCGAGAAAGAGTCCGAGCACCTGCTTGTTCACTGCGGTAACATCTCCGACAAAGCCAAGCTCCTCTTGATTAATAAAATCAGCCTGAAGAATACCTTGATCACTCGACTGTACGCCAATCGCTGGGATACCTTGATTTTCAAGCATACGGACAAGCTTCCGGTTCATGCTTCCCGATAAAACAAGCTCCGCCGCTTCTAGTACTTCCTGCGATGTGACGCGCAGGCCATTTTGAAATTCGCTTTTGACGTTCATATTCTCAAGCATGGCGTTGATTTCCGGGCCGCCGCCGTGAACGAAGACGATTTTGTAGCCATCTGCCAAAAGCGATTTCATACTGTCAAAAAAGCTTTGAGACAATTGCTTTAGTACACTGCCGCCGCATTTTACAACTACTGTTTTCATGGTCTGCCTCCTCTTATGGATACATCGGGAATTGTTTCAGCCCCGAGGTTTCTTCAAATCCGAACATCAGGTTGGCGTTTTGAACAGCTTGTCCAGCCGCGCCCTTTACAAGGTTATCAATGACAGATACAATGACAAGCCGGTTCGTACGCGTATCCACATCGACAGAAATGTCGCAGAAGTTTGATCCAGCCACTTCTTTAATTCCTGGGAATTGCTTCGATGGACGGACACGGACGAATGGATCGTTTTTATATGTATCCGCGTAAAGAGCATAAACGTCTTCGGTCGTCATTTCTTTTGAAAGCGGTGCATACATCGTTGCCATAATACCGCGTGAAACAGGTAAAAGATGCGTAGAAAACGTGATTGGCGCGACCTCTTCATTCCACCAGGCAAGCTGCTGTTCAATTTCTGGAATGTGCTGATGCTCATTTACTTTATAGATGCGGAAATTATCGTTCATTTCCGCAAAGTGAACGAGCGGAGACAGACCGCGGCCAGCACCGGATACACCGGATTTTGCATCAATGATAATATTTTTCACGTCAATTACATTGTTTTGAACAGCAGGAGCAAGCCCTAAAAGTGCCGCAGTCGGATAACACCCTGGATTGGATAAAACCTTCGCCGCTTTAATGTTTTCACGGTTCCATTCTGTTAGTCCATACACAGCATCCGCGACAAAATCTTTTGGAGCTGGATCTTTTTTGTACCACTTTTTATAATCTTCTGTTTCTTTTAAACGGAGATCGCCGGACAAATCGACTACTTTTGCTCGTCTGCCGGCAAGCTGGGGTGCAAGTACGGCTGCTGCGCCGGAAGGAACAGCTAAAAATACAACGTCTGACTCCTGCTTGATCGTCTCTGTATCGATTTTCGTCAGCGGCAGCGGGCAAATTTCAGCAAGGTGCGGATATTCCTCCGTAACAGGAACTCCGTCTTTGCTGGATGAATAAACAGCCTCCAGTTCAAAATGTGGATGATTGGATAAAATCCGTATAAGTTCAACGCCACCATATCCTGAAGCGCCGATTACTGATGCTTTCATAGGAAAACTCCTTTGTATTTTTATTTATATATATTAATAATTATTAATTAATTCTTCTTTATTATAGAATTGTGCTTCTCTGAAATCAACCGGTTTTGTCAAATCGACGATTTTTGTGCATAATGAAGGGTAGGATGTTTTGAAAATCCGTAACGGAGGAACGAAAAATGAATCTGCAGGAATGGTTTGAAAAAGGACTGACACCTGATGAATACATACATGATATGTCGGAGCATAAAGAAAATCTTCTTTATGTATTAAAAAATTTTCATTTGTCTAGTGAGGAAGCTTCTCTCATTGATAAAGTAAAAGAAGCAAATTGGCGTGTAATTGTTCTGACAGAGGACTGGTGCGGGGATGCGATGGTGAATATTCCAATTCTGCTTGCGATGGCAAAAGCAGCCGAGATGGATGTCCGGATGCTGCATCGTGATGAAAACCTGGAATTGATGGATCAGTACTTAACAAATGGTACATCACGGGCGATTCCTATCTTTATTTTCATAGATGAAGAAGGGAACGAGCGAGCAGTATGGGGGCCGCGTGCTCCGGCTGTGCAGGAAATGGTAACGAATTATCGATCATCGTTGCCGCCGCGTGACCATGAAGATTTTGAAGCGAAAAGCCGTGAAATGATGGAGGGGCTGGTGAAGGCATACCGGTCAGACGAATCAATTTGGCAGGAAATATACCGCAGCCTCAAAACGATGATGGCGGAACGATTATATTAATAGCAGAAAGACTGGGATAAAGATGACGAAACGAGCACGAATTATTTACAATCCAACATCTGGGCGCGAATTATTCCGTAAGCATTTGCCGGAGGCGCTCGAAAAACTTGAAAAAGCCGGCTATGAAACATCTGCACATGCGACAACTGGAGAAGGGGATGCGACCGAAGCTGCGCGTGTCGCTGCTGAACGTAAGTTTGACGTTGTAGTGGCGGCCGGCGGTGATGGAACACTGAATGAGGTGATAAATGGTCTTGCGGGGCAAGAGCATCGTCCGAAATTCGGTGTAATTCCGATGGGCACCACCAATGATTTTGCACGGGCTTTGCATATTCCAAGGGATATTCAAGGTGCGATTGATGTCATTACCGCTGGGGAAACCATTCCTGTTGATGTAGGGCGCATGAATGACCGTTATTTCATTAATATTGCTGGAGGCGGCCGCTTAACTGAACTGACGTATGAGGTGCCAAGCAAGTTAAAAACAATGCTTGGCCAGCTTGCTTACTATTTAAAAGGCATTGAGATGCTGCCATCTATTAAGCCGACAGATGTCAGGATCGAATATGACGGCCAAGTGTTTCAGGGAGAGTCACTTTTGTTTTTAATCGGACTGACAAACTCTGTCGGCGGGTTTGAAAAGCTCGCACCAGATTCATCAGTCAATGACGGGTTGTTTACATTGATCATTTTAAAGAAAACGAACCTGGCTGAGTTTATTCGAATCGCCAGTCTTGCCCTGCGGGGAGAGCATTTAAACGATCCGCATGTAATCTATACGAAAGCAAAGCGGATCCAGGTTCAATCAAGTGACCCAATGCTCATTAATTTGGATGGGGAGCTGGGCGGCGAGATTCCAGCTGATTTTGAAAATTTGTACCGTCATATTAATGTATTCGCCCCCATTGAAAAACTTCGACCACAGGATCGGATTTATTAACAGCCGCTGCTTCGGTTTTCCCGAAGTAGCTTTTTTTGTAGATAATGTTTCGTGTTACGAATCATTATGATATAATTAGTTACCTAAGTAATCAATTGGAGGATACAATGGAAACCCACACGCTATTTCATACGATTCACCAGCTGTCACGCACACTGACTAAGCAAGTAAACGAAACGCTGCATCCATTTGGCTTGTACAGTGCGCAATGGGCAGTATTATTTGTGTTGAAAACAAAAGGAGAAATGCCGCAATCGGCTTTGTGTGAATATTTAGCTGTTGAAGCCCCGCCGATGACACGGACGATCCAACGGCTGGCTAAGCAGGGATATGTGAAACAGGTGACAGGCGTAGACAAACGCGTAAAGGTCATTCATTTCACAGAGAAAGCACAACAGGCTTATCCAGAATGGGAGCGTGCTGTTTTATCAATGAATGATCGCCTGCTTGAACAGGTGCCACAAGAACAGCGTATGCTCGTACAATCAATGCTCAGCGATTGGCTTGGAAAAATGAAAGGGGATTTACATGAATAAACCAGCTTTATGGACAAAAGATTTTATTGGCATATCATTAACAAATTTTTTCTTATTTATGACATTTTACTTTTTACTGGTAACTTTACCGGTCTACGTATTGAACGAATTGAATGGATCCGAAACGGAGGCCGGGCTGGCAACGACTGTTTTTTTAATTTCAGCAATTTTGATTCGATTCATTTCCGGACAATGGGTCGAGCATTACGGCAAAAAAAAGGTACTCATCGCTTCGCTCATCGTTTTCTTCGCCGCTTCTGCTTTTTATCCGTTTACAAACGGACTCGCTACACTGCTTGTGCTTCGCTTTTTCCACGGTATCGGTTTCGGTATGGCTACAACGGCTGCGGGAGCAGTTGTAGCAGATATTATTCCGCATTCGCGCCGTGGCGAAGGAATGGGCTACTATGTGATGTCCATGAATTTGGCTATGGCGATTGGCCCGTTTGCAGGTTTGGCGATTTTAAATAAATGGAGTATTGAGGCAGGTTTTATCGTTTGTACAGTCGTCGCTCTCATTGCTTTATTGATTGGCTTTTCGCTGAACAAGGACAGTGTAGAGCGGGAGGAGCCTGCGGGCAAATTTAAGCTCGATGTGTCGATCGGCAATTTGATTGAAAAATCTGCGTTGCCAATTGCTTTGACAGGCACTTTTTTTGCGGTCGTGTATTCGGCTGTGTTATCTTTTGTGTCTGTTTATGCACAGGAACTTCACATCGGTGCGGTCTCCGGTTTCTTTTTTGTTGTATACGCGATCGTAATCGTATTGTCACGGCCGTTTACCGGCCGATGGTTTGACCGGTACGGTGCGAATGCAATCGTGTATCCATCCATTGTTTTGTTTGCAGCAGGTCTTCTTTTGTTAAGCCAGGCTGGCGGGGCGGGTCTTTTCATGATCGCAGCCGGCGTGATCGGGCTTGGCTGGGGCACCTTGTTTCCCGGCTTTCAAACAATCGCTATTTCCAGGGCACGCCCGGAGAAAAAAGCGCTCGCCACTGCTACATTTCTTTCTCTTTTTGATTTAGGCATTGGCTTTGGGTCTTTTGTGATGGGTGCTGTTGCGGCGGGTCTCGGCTTTAAAGTGCTGTAT
>Ga0209463_1001229_pt1 | contig 16104 bp, 15 predicted proteins | sample AgamicMgSfrz_FD_187169 | JGI IMG/M metagenome (GOLD analysis project Ga0209463, IMG submission 187169) | Agave microbial communities from Guanajuato, Mexico - Mg.Sf.rz (SPAdes) (version 2) | ecosystem: Host-associated > Plants > Phyllosphere > Phylloplane/Leaf | place: Guanajuato, Mexico... | reverse complement strand
TCTTTGGTCTATTAAAATCAGAGTTACTCTATCTCCAAGAGTTTGAGAGTATGGAGCACTTTCAACAGGAATTAGAGAGGTATATTGTTTATTACAACCACAAACGAATAAAAGTAAAATTAAAAGGATTGACCCCTGTAGAATACAGAATTCAATCCTCATTCGCTGCTTAGATAAAGGGTCTAACTTTTTGGGTTCAGTTCAACAAGGTAGTTTTTTTCTTTTAAGGATTAACTAACATCATCTCATCGTTTTAGAATATGGAATATTCACGATTGTTATCTATTCTTTGTCTAGACACACAGGATTATACATATGCCAAAAATGATTACATCTGGTAGTGTTTCAATAAAAGAATGTAAAGTATAAAGATATTGTAGAGTAGTTGCTGATGTCTTATTGCATATAGCCATAAAGATATAAGTAACCGTTCATCAAGTCCTCAATCTTTCTTACTGGTAGGATTAAAATTTTTGGATGAGGTATTCTATTTATCTGTTAAACATAAAAAATTCTAAATTTATGAAACCTATTTAGAATTCAAACGTATGATATAACAACGTATATTTTTCATACCCAAACCATCACGTGATGGTTTATCTATAAAGGAGGTGGTTCCATGGGGCTGCGACGTATCGAATTGGTGAACTTGCAAACTTGGCACATGTAACAAAGCGTACAATTGACCATTATACAAACATTGGTTTATTAAAAGCAGAACGTTCTGCTTCAAATTATCGTTATTACACAGAGGAAGCATTGAAACGAATACGTGTGATTGAGGAGTATAAAAAAAAGGGGCTTTCTTTAATGGATATAAAGCTGCTTTTACAAGAAGGCTCATCGTCTAGCTTCCAAAGGGACCATCTTTTAGATAAAACGGATAGTGTATTACAGCAACTAAAAGAGTTAAATACGAATTTAGAACATGTAGTGCCATTAGTAGAAATGCTAAATGAACAAGACAAGATGCTTCTAAGAAGTCGTTTTTCCCCTGAGAGTGTATCCCTCATGCATTCACTTCTCATGCTTCTCTCTTAAACAGGAGGACTGAAAGTAAGATGTTATTTCATCCAATGGATTTTCTAATCCTTATTGCATTCGGATTATCTATTTGGGCACAATTTAAGGTAAAAGGAAATTTTAAGAAATGGTCTGAGGTGGAGACCAAATCAAGATTAACAGGGGCCGAAGTGGCAAGACGTATTCTTGATAATAATGGGTTATACCACGTGCCGGTTGAACCAATTCCTGGCACATTAACGGATCATTATGATCCAACCGTTCGTGTTGTTCGTTTATCAGAGCCTGTTTATTATAGTTCTTCCATTGCTTCTGTATCGGTAGCTGCTCACGAAGTTGGTCATGCTATTCAACATAAAGAATCATATGGAGCTTTGACATTACGTCATAAAATGTTTCCAATGGTTAACTTAACGTCAGGTATTGCACCTTTCTTACTTTTAGGAGGTTTCCTTTTCCAAAGCTTCTCGCTTATTGGATTAGGGATTATTTTTTTCTCGGCTGCTGTTGCCTTTCAGGTTATTACCCTGCCAGTTGAATTTAATGCAAGTACTCGTGCCAAGAACTTAATGCTTTCAGAAGGAATCATCTGGAATGATGAGAAACATGGCGTAAATAAAGTGTTGGGCGCTGCTGCTTTAACATATGTAGCTGCAGCATTAATATCTGTCTTAGAATTATTGAAATATATTCTGATTTTCTTCCAAGGAACAAGGGAAGAAGATAACTAATTATTCTTTTACCATAATAGGAGGTGGCTTCTTGCTCTGTTAGAGATAGGGCAAGGAATTTTATTTGATTACACTTAATTTAGTATTAGTTGCCATTTTAATTGTATTAACCGGTTTTTTCGTAGCTGCGGAATTCGCTATGATCAGACTACGTAGTTCAAGGGTCAATCAATTAGTAGCTGAAGGGAAAAAAGGCTCTCTAGCTGTTCAGAGAGTTACAACGCATCTTGATGAATACTTGTCAGCCTGTCAGCTCGGTATTACAATTACGGCTTTAGGTTTAGGTTGGTTAGGTGAACCTACAATTGAGAAAATTGTAAATCCTATTTTTGCTGATATAGGTATCTCATCAACTGTATCTCATATTTTATCATTTGTTATTGCTTTGGCTGTTATGACGTTCTTACACGTAGTCTTAGGTGAATTGGCACCTAAAACCGTAGCCATTCAAAAGGCTGAAACTGTAACCTTGTTATTAGCGAAACCATTAATTTGGTTTTATCGCATTGCGTATCCATTTATTTGGATACTAAATGGTTCTGCTCGTGTTCTAGTTGGGATCTTTGGCTTGAAACCAGCATCTGAACACGAACTAGCTCATAGTGAAGAAGAGCTTCGCATCATTTTATCAGAGAGTTACAAAGGCGGAGAAATTAATCAATCTGAATACAAATATGTAAATAATATTTTTGAGTTTGATAATCGGATTGCAAGAGAAATTATGGTACCAAGGACGGAAATGGCTGTTGTTTCAAAAAATGATACGATTGAAGAGTTTTTAAAAATGGCTGTTACGGAACGATATACACGTTATCCGGTAGTAAGTGATAGTGATAAGGACCATGTAATGGGGCTAGTCAATATCAAAGAGATTTTAAATGATGTTGTCGTTAATGAAGAAGTTAAGCAGCGTACAGTCGAATTTTATATGAAACCAATCATTCAAGTTATTGAGTCGGTTGCTATTCATGATTTACTGTTAACGATGCAGAAGAAACGAATTCATATGGCTATCCTTATCGATGAGTATGGAGGAACCGCAGGTCTAGTGACAACAGAAGATATTCTTGAAGAGATTGTCGGAGAGATTAGAGACGAGTTTGATGCAGAAGAGGTTCTCGAAATTCAAAAGTTAAGTGAAAATCATTATATTCTTCAATCCAGAGTATTGATTGAAGAAGTGAATGACTTATTAGGTCTAGACATTGACAATACGGATATGGATACAATCGGTGGCTGGATTCTTGCTCAAAATATTGATGTACAGGAGAATGAGACTCTGGTTTATGAATCCTATGAGTTTACAGTAAAAGAATTAGAAGGTCACCAAATTAGAGGGATTGAAGTGAAGAAAAGAGAAACGGTTGATTCTCTACATGAAAAAGATCAAGGGTAAGAAGTCTTCCTATTGGTACGTCTATGTAATTGAATAAGTACTAGATAAATAAGTATAAGGGCCATGAAACTTCATGGTCCTTTTTTATAAGCAAATCCTTTTTTTATTACATTTCCATTAATGAAATAAAGATAGGAAGGACACAACAAGATAAGACAGAAATGATATCTAATTCATTTTGTTCCTCTGTTGAAAGAGTGACCTCCATTAAAATAATCGTTAGAAGACTCATGAACAGCGTGGTATAAGATAAGAAATCAGGCTGTTTTTTCACTACAAAAAGACTGATACTTAAGATCAAAATAATTGCATATATAACCCTTAGAAAGATATGCAATAGCATGCTAAACTTTTGTTCTTTTTTATACTTTAAGAAATAACAAAAAAAGAACAAAAATAAAATTAATTGCCATGAGGCAGGAAGTAATTGCTGCCATATGTTATACAAGAAAATCATACCTCCTATGATGAAGCAACTATGTACGAAACCTTCCAAACTCTCTCCATTTCATCTTTCTTATTTTAATTTTTATCACTGTTAATAAGCAAGAAAAATTATTTCCCATTTTAAGTATAAATAGTTCAAGAGAAATCCCTTTGTCACTTCGATGACAAAGGGATTTTAAAGTATAAGACTGTTTTAATTCAATACCTAAAACTCTTTTATCATTGAATGCTATGAAGAGCAAATTAACCTACATTTTATAAGTTTTAAACACTTTAACATTATATTAGTAATCATTACGATTTACAATAACTACTTTTTAAGGTAAATATATATTAAGGCATTATTAATGAAGCGTATTAGCATTTTGCATTCACTTACTATTTTCAAAGTTTAATTTGTGATTTCATCGTTTTTATTAATTATGGTTTCTTGGAGTATTCTTATCCCCCTAGTAGGGATAAGAATAAAGAACTAAAATCCTCTAATAGATCCCTATGTTTGACAGTAAAAATTCCTTTATACTATTCTAGTAATATTAATCCCCCTAGGGGGGTATAATAAATGGAGGTTTTTTATGAGTTCTCATAAATTACCAGAGATAATTAGTCGTCTTTCGAAGATTGAAGGTCATGTACGAGGTATTAAAAAAATGGCGGAAGATGGACGTAGTTGTGAAGACTTATTATTACAAGTGAGTGCCGTAAAGTCTGCTGTAAATAATGTAGGGAGAGTTATTCTCGAAGATTACTTGGAGGATTGCGTAGTTGAAGGTATTCGTAAACAATCGGATCAAGAAACAGTTGAGAATTTAAAAAAAGCTTTGAAGAGTTTTATATAGGATAAAAAATTCTATGAAGTAAGGATTCTAAACTGAGCTGTCTTATATACAGAGAGAACTAAGTCAAAAGCTCTTTTCAATATAAGCCGAAATCTATAAGGAGGAGTCAAATGAACGGGAGATTAAAGATTGGTATTACATGCTATCCAACAGTAGGTGGTTCAGGAGTAATAGCAACCGAGTTAGGAAAAATGTTAGCTGAAAAAGGACATGAAATTCATTTTATTTCCTCTAGCCTTCCCTTTCGATTAAAGAAAATAAACTGTAACATTTATTATCATCAGGTTGAAGTAAGTCAGTATTCTGTCTTTCAATATCCGCCTTATGATATTGCATTAGCAAATAAAATGGCTGAGGTCATTAAGAGAGAGGAATTAGATCTCTTACATGTTCATTACGCTATCCCACACGCAGTTTGTGCTATATTGGCCAAACAAATAAGTGGAAGGGATGTAAAAATCATCACTACCCTGCATGGAACCGATATTACTGTCTTAGGTGAGGACCCAACTTTAACAGATGCTATTAAGTTCGGAATTGAGAATTCAGATACTGTAACAGCTGTTTCTAATTCATTAATCTCCCAAACTTATGACCTTATCAAACCTGATAAACACATTGAAACTGTATATAATTTCATTGATGAACGGGTTTATCAAAAAACAGATTCAACTTATTTAAAATCACAATATGGAATCCCACCAAAAGAGAAGGTTATCATCCATGTATCAAACTTTAGAGCAGTAAAGCGTGTTACAGATGTAGTAAGGGCTTTTGCCAAAATTACAGAGCGAATACCAGCCAAACTTTTACTTGTTGGCGACGGACCAGAAATTACTAATGTTTGTAATCTTGTTAGGGAACTAAATCTACGAGAACAAGTTTTATTTCTTGGTAAACAGGATAATTTAGAAGAGTTATATTCTATGAGTGATTTATTGTTGCTGCTTTCCCAAAAGGAGAGTTTTGGACTCGTTGCTCTAGAAGCTATGGCTTGCGGAGTTCCGTGCATAGGAACCAATGTTGGAGGTATACCCGAGGTTATCTTAGATGGGGAAACAGGGTTTATTTGTGATTTGGGTGATATAAGTGACATTGCCAATAAAGCCATTTATATTTTAACAGACGATACACTACATAAGTGTTTTTCAAATCGATCTGTCAACGTTGTGAAGGAAAGATTTAATGGTGAGCTCATTGTAAAACAGTATGAAGATCTCTACTTTAATTTAATTAGACAAAGTGAACAAGTATGATTGTTGTCTTTAAAAAGGCAGCACCTGCTTCTTCCTGATGTTTGTAATAAGGAGTGCTAAATAGTTGTCCAGTTTAAAAACATACAGTAAATTTGTGAAACCTTATTGGAAACTAGTGATTGTTACTTTAATTATAGGTATGATCAAATTCGCGATACCTTTAACGCTTCCTTTCATTATGAAATATGTGATAGATCATATTTTATTAGGTCCATTATCTTTAGATGAGAAAATGAACGGGCTTATCTATGTGATCGGTATTTCATTTGTGGTATTCGTTATTATTAGGTTTCCAATTGAATATTATCGTCAGTATTTTGCTCAGCTTATCACTAGCCGAGTCCTATATGATATGCGTAATAAGCTTTACACGCATATTCAAAAGCTTTCGCTTCGTTATTATCAAAATAACAAAGTGGGAGAAGTCATTTCACGTATTATGAATGATGTAGAACAGAGTAAGAGCCTAGTAGAAACTGGTATGATGAATATTTGGCTTGACATCTTTTCTCTTACCATTGCATTAGGCTTTATGCTGTATATGGACCCAGTCCTTACGCTTGTTTCGATTGTCATTCTTCCGTTTTATGGAATAGCTGTTAATAAGCTTTATAAACGATTGAAAAGTTTAACAAAATCACGTTCCCAAGCACTTGCTGAAATGCAGGGGTACTTACATGAACGAGTAAATGGAATTCCTGTTACGAAAAGCTTTACGCTCGAAGAGTTTGAAGAAAAGCAATTTGATAAAAAAAATTCTTACTTTTTGAAGAAAGCAATGGCTGTTACAAAGTGGAATGCGCTCACTAACGCTATTATCAATACTTTAACAGATATTGCACCACTACTAGTCATTGGATCCGGAGGATACATGGTTTTGAAAGGGAATATAACTTTAGGCACACTAGTTGCGTTCTTTGGTTATTTAGATCGCATTTATAATCCTCTTCGTCGCTTAGTGAATTCTTCTACATTACTAACTCAAGCTACGGCATCATTAGATCGTGTGCTGGAATTGTTGGAAGAACCATATGACATTAGTGACAAACCTGAAGCTAAATCTGTAAATCAACTAAAAGGTGAGATTGAATTTGACCATGTTTGGTTTCAATACGATTCTAAATCACCTTGGGCACTTAAGAATATCAATTTAACTATTTCACCAGGAAAAACTATAGCATTGGTGGGAATGAGTGGGGGAGGTAAGTCCTCTCTCGTGAGTCTGATCTCTCGCTTTTACGATATTCAAAAAGGAGCAATCAAGGTTGATGGTATAGATATTCGTGACGTAAGGATAAAAGATTTACGCAGTCATATTGGAATGGTCTTACAAGACAACATTTTATTTAGTGGGACTATTCGAGATAATATTCTATTAGGAAATCCTGAGTGTACGGAGGATGAAATTATTTCTGCTGCTAAGGCAGCAAATGCTCATGAATTTATTGAAAACTTGCCTAATGGTTATGATACTGAAATTGGAGAAAAGGGAATAAAACTCTCAGGTGGCCAAAAACAGCGAATTGCTATTGCGCGAGTGTTTCTTAAGAATCCTAAAATTTTAATTTTGGATGAAGCGACATCTGCTTTAGACCTTGAATCTGAACATCTAATTCAAGGAGCATTAGAAGAATTAAAGAAAGATCGAACGACTATTATTGTGGCTCATCGTCTTTCAACCATCACTTCCTCAGACCAAATTATTTTCCTGACAGGCGGAGAAATTATGGAAAAAGGATCACATGAAGAGTTAATGTATAAGAATGGTGGTTACGCTAGGTTATATAACATTCAAAACCTCAATGAAACGAATGTGAAAACGCTCAATCCGTAATGTCAAAACGCTATTATCGATATTAAAAAGTGTCTAACATTTTGTACGTATTGAAAATGTAATTCTGAAAGTAAATCCACACTTTTAGGTAAACTAATCAAGATGCATTGACTACAATACCCTTGTTATAAAGAGAACTGCCTTCTTAGGTAGTTTTTTGTTTTGATTTATATATGTTTTTCTATTTGGCCTTCTGCCTATGATAATAGAAAAATTCCATACTAGAGGTCAATATATGATTTCAAAACAACTTCTAATTACGCACTACTTATAGAAAAAACTACTGATTAGGCACCAGTAGTTTTTCTACTTTCTATACATAAGTTCTTACTAACTTGAACAGACTAAACTAACCGTCGTGAAAAGTCATTTAACGCCCGCCATTCAGGGAACAAAAAAACCAGCTATATAAAATAGCTGGTTTCTTCGGTTAATGAAAACCCACTGTAAGGGCACTATTATTATAACATAAAAAACTTAATTATAACCTATTTATCTACCATTATTTTCTCAAGTTCATCTAGCATTTGATTAGCTGCAATTACCCCACCAGCAGTGTTCCAAACTGCATCACTAACTTTATGCACATTTCCAGCTTTAGAAACTTTTAAATTTTTCCATAGTGGATCGTTGGTCCATTCTTTTTCCATAGTTACACCTTCATCTTCACCTTTTGGAGCATATGTAAAGTAGAACATAACATCCCCATCCATTTTAGGTATAACTTCTTTCCCAACATCCACAGCAAGATTACCTAGTTTACTATTATCTTTGAACATTTTTTCTTGCTCTGGAGTACGTTTAAATCCTAATTGTTTAAAAATTACGCCTGAGAAAGAATCGGTATAGTAGATACGAGCTGTTCCTGGCATAAAGCGAACAACAGATACCTCTTGATTCACTTTATCACCAAGCTTATCTTTAACATCATTAACATGTTGATCAAAGTCAGCTAATACTTCTTTTCCTTTTGCTTCTTTGTTTGTAGCTTTAGCATATAATTCAAAGTTTTCTTTCCAATCTCCTCTTAATGTCTCTGAGAATACAGTTGGTGCAATTTGACTTAATTGATCGTAAACAGCTTCTTGACGCATTTTATTCCCGATAATTAAATCTGGTTTCAATGCCGCAATCTTTTCAATACTAACTTCACTTTCTGTACCGACAACTTGAATACCCTTCATGTCACCTTTAATATGGTCATACCAAGGATTACCTAACCAAGACTGCACGGCCCCAACAGGTTTAATACCCATTGCTAGCAAAGCTTCTGTTCCTTCATTTGTTAAAACGACAACACGCTTAGGTGTTTTAGGAATCTCTGTTTTTCCCATTGCATGCTTAACTGTGTAAGCTTTTTTTCCCTTTGAATCTGATCCTGACTCTTCCTTTGAAGCTCCATTACTGCCACAAGCAGCCATGAAAACTAAAAAGAGAGCAGTTACCAAAGCAAGTGCAGCTTTTGAATATGTACGCATATTTTATCCCCCAGTAAATATGATAATGATTTTCATTCTTACTCATAATGCTACATTCCTATATAAACTGTCAATAAGATTAAGAAATAATTTATAGGTTTAATAGAATTACGTATAACTTAACGAAATGGAACAAGTAATTTTCTTAGTTTTCAAGCTGTATATCGTATACCCTTTTCGGAAAACACCATCAAGAAGAACCCTTATGGGAATAGGGGTTTTGCAGAGAATTCTAAACTCCAGGCTTTTGTATTTATGTATTCATAAATACTATTGCTTGCCTCATATGTTTATATAAGATCCCAGAAGATTCGGATTTTAAGAGAGCCTTTTTTATTATCTTTCTTGGAAATAATATATTTTTTAAGAAGGCTGTTGGAGTTTTTACATATCTCTTATAAAATGATAATGATATTCATTTTCAATTTCGCTATTATATTTTAGTAATTATATTTCGTTTATTGGAGGAAACAACATGTTTATTGAAGTTTTAAGACAAAACAAGAAGGTCTCTATACTTTTGGCTGTATTACGTGTATATCTTGGATATACATGGGTAATGGCTGGCTGGGGGAAGATAGCAGCCGGACAGTTTGATGCTTCTGGCTTCTTGAAAGGAGCATTAGCACAAGCAGCTGGAGATCACCCAGCAGTTCAGGGATGGTGGGTTGTATTTCTGGAAAATCTAGCCATTCCTCATGTGGAACTATTTAATACATTAGTACCTTGGGGAGAATTACTAGTTGGAATAGGGCTATTGATTGGGTGCTTTACTAAAACAGCCGTATTCTTTGGTCTTGTTATGAATTTTTCTTACTTGTTTAGTGGTTCAACAAGTACCAATGTACAACTTGTTTTATTGTCTATGTTTATTCTTGTTTCTGCTTTAAATGCAGGTAGATATGGAGTGGATGGTGTGTTACTGTCACCACTTAAAGATAAACTATTTATTAGTAAAACCACTGAGATTAAAGATGTGGCTTAGTTTCTTTAGATAAGTTCAAAAGATCGCTGGTTTAGGCGATCTTTTTTGTTACTGTTCTTAGATTTATGGACATAAGCAAACTTGATAAAAGGTCAGTATCAACTACCTCCAATTTGTTAATCATAACAAAAGAGGAGGTGTGATAATATGGAACAAAATATTCTTTGTGAAGTAAATAACTGTAAGTATTGGCATTCTGGCAACAAATGTTCAGCAGACGAGATTTATGTTGTCAGCCATAAAGGCAAACAAGCATCAAATAGTGAGGATACGGATTGTAAAACATTTATACCAGAAGCTTGATAAATAAGGGTAACCATAAGGAAGATGGTTACCCTTATTTATTAGTATTATTGATATTAATAATCATTTTCATTCATGATCATTTAATTTTTAACTTCTTTTCATTTTTAAATAATAAGTAATGTGCTTTTTCTTCTACATATTCAAGTAAATAGTTCCCAAATAGATCTGCTAAATCACCAAGGGCTCGCGAAGGATTATCTATTACTACTTTTGATATAGAAGAGTTATTAAATTCATCATCTCCATTTATCTTATCCATGATTTCATGTGCTAAATGTTGGACTCTGCGTAATCGTATTTCTTTCTCATATTGGCTTCCTCCTCGATATAAATTTACCTCGTTTAAATATACGGAGGAGACATAGGTTTTAAGAAAACCTTTTAAATCATTTAATAAGGTAATATAAGAAACGTTCTTATCTTTCTAGAAATTCCATTATAGTAACTAAACCTGTATACTGTGCAGATAAAAAAAGAGGAATAAGAACAACTCTATTTTTCTTATCTGCAGCACAACACTTGAGAGAACAGAACATACTTGTAGCTCGTATAGGTTTATATTCTTTTCTACAGATTTTACACTTTTTAATTGAATGTTTAATATAGGCTTGTCCTTTACATGATTGAGAGCAGTATTTTGCATTTTTATTATAGCTTTTAAACTCAGAATCACATATTTGACAAATAAATTGAGCCAAGATTAAATCTACTCCTATCGTGTTATATACCTAAAGGCTGAACTACATAACTTTTTTAATGGGAATTTGTTTGTTTTTTCCTTTAAATTTTGTTTGACAAGTTATTATATTCTAACGATAATTAAGAAGTCAATGATAATGATTTTCATTACTATATAGGAGTGTTAGGAATGATAAAACAAATCTTTATTAGTTTAATAGTTGTAGGGCTGATAGTGATTTCCGGAACTACGACTAATTCCTTTGCAAAAGAAACTAATTCTAAAGAAACAGCAAAGCAATCTATTCAATATATAGATAAGGCTATTTCCGATATGAAGAAGGAAGATTTAGACGGAGCTAATCAATCGTTTCAGTTATTCAAACAAGAATGGACGCAAATGAAGGCAGGCATTCAAAAAGATTCTTTATATGCTCATGGCAAAATTGAAAGAGAAATAGCTGCCATATCTATAGCCTTATTAAATGAAGATAAACAAGAGGCCGAAGAATCTCTAGAATCACTTAAGAGTTTCTTAAATCAATATAGCAAGGGCCAATTGACAGAGAAACCACAATCAGATAAAGAAATAAGTCTAGCGTCATATGTAAAACTTTTAGAAAACACTAAAAAAACTTTAGAAAGCAAAGATGTAGCAAAAGGAAAGGCTCAAGTACAAGAGTTAACATCCCAATGGCTAAGTGTGGAAGGAAATGTTGTAGGAAAATCTCAGACTGTCTACAATAATTCAGAAAGAAGATTAGTAGAGTTGGATTCATCTTTAAGTAATGCTAAAGAGGTTAACAACAGTATTGAAATTATAGATAAAATGATTATTGATTTAAAACCATTAGTTAACACCTCGTATAGTATGTGGGATGCGGCTCTTATTCCAATTAGAGAGGGAGTTGAAGCCTTATTAGTTATTGGAGCTCTCCTTGCAATTACCAAAAAAGGACCTTCAACTAAAGGAAACCGTTGGGTTTGGGGAGGAGCTTCATTAGGTATTCTTTGTAGCTTGGTAATTGGATTTTTAGTTACTTATGTTTTAAACTCTGCTACTTTCGGCCAAAATAACTTTCTCATCAATGGTTTTTCAGGCGTAGTTGCCAGCCTCATGCTTTTATATGTTAGCTATTGGCTACACAGCAATTCAAATGTTGAAAAGTGGAACAAATTTATCAATGGAAAAACAGCCCAAGCTCTTAGTAATGGAAAGATGATTTCATTCGCAATACTAGCATTTTTAGCAATTTTAAGAGAAGGGATTGAAACAGTTCTCTTTTTAATTGGTATGGCTAGTCAAATGTCTTCCTCACAATTAATTTTGGGGATAGCAATTGGTTTTGGAGTTCTAATTGCTATTGGAATTTTCATGTTGAAGATTGGTATCAAATTGCCATTAAAACCATTTTTCTTTATTTCTAGTATTATCGTGTTTTATATGTGTCTCAAATTTATGGGGTCAGGTGTACATAGTTTGCAGTTATCAGGAATAGTTCCTTCATTAAGTACAAACGTCATTCCAACCATTGATGTGTTAAGTGTATACCCTTCTTGGTATAGTACATTGCCACAACTTCTTATAATTGGATTTGCTTTATCAATACTTATCGTTCAGAAAAAGAAACAAAACAACAAAAACAATACAAACCAAAAAAACCAGGGGGTTATTTAACATGTTCTTATCTAAAAAAATTACTTACACTGCACTTACCTTATCTTTACTAACTGTACCAGCTTTAGGTGCATGCAGTAATTCGACAGCTTCTAGTAATCAGAATGATACGAAACAAACAGCTAGTCAAGAGAAGGAAAGCAAACAAGATACTTTAAAAAATAACGTAAAGAAGATGCAAACTACGCTTAATAAACTGCAGAATGGTTTAGAGGAAAACGATCAAAAACAAATTAAGAAGTATGGGAAAGAGCTCTATAATCAGTGGTTATCTTATGAAAATAACATTCGTGAGAAATACCCACTCCTATACACAGATACAGAAAAATATATCCTTCCATTATCTACTGAAATAGAAAAAGACTCAATTGACCAGAAAAAGGTGCAAGAACTAAGTGTTCAGCTAGATCGTTCGTTTGAAAATCTAAAAAATGCGAAAGAAACAGCCACAAAAACATCGGAAGCACTGAAAAAGGCTGTTAATAATTATAAATCATATGTTAATGACCAAACAGAAAAGTTAGTAAAAACGACTACGACCTTTACAGATGCTGTGAATGCAGGAGATCTAGAAAAGGCGAAAGCTTCTTATGCAGAAGCTCGTGTATATTATGAACGTATTGAACCAATTGCTGAAAGCTTTGGTGACCTAGATCCAAAAATTGATGCTCGTGAAGGTGACGTTGATAATTCAGAATGGGGAGGATTCCATCGCATTGAAAAAGCAATGTGGAAAGACTCTTCTTTAGAAGGAATGAACACATATGCAACTCAACTAAACAATGATGTAAAGGATTTACAGCAACGAGTAAAAGAAGTTAAATTAGAACCTACACAAGTAGTCGCTGGTTCAATGGAACTGTTAAATGAAGCTGCTATTTCCAAAGTGACTGGGGAAGAGGAAAGATACTCTCATATTGACTTGGTAGATTTAGCTTCAAATGTAGAAGGTTCTCTGGCTGTCTATCATGCTGTGTTGCCAATTCTGAATGAAAAAAGTCCAGATCTTTCAGAGCAATTAGATAAAGAATTTAATCAACTAACAGCTACCTTAGGGAAATATCAAAAAGATGGAACGTATCTCCCATACACAGAACTAACGAAGGAACAGATTCGAGAACTGAGTCAACAGTTAAATACCTTATCGGAATCTATGGCCCAAACAGCTGAGATATTTCAATAAAAAAGGAGAATGAACGTGAAAGAATCAAAGAGGCCTAAACAGTACACGCGTCGTGATATGTTAAAAATGTCAGTACTAACGGGTGTAGGTGTTGCGGTAAGCACAAGCAGTATCGGCGTTCTAGCTAATATGGCTAATGGGCTAGGAACTTCAAGCGAGAAAGCCTCAAGCAATTCTGTGGATGATTCTATTATTTCTTTTAATGGAAAAAAACAAGCAGGAATTGTAACGCCTCAGCAAACATATGCTTATGTAGCTGCTTTTGATTTACTAACAGATCAGAAAGATAAAGTTATAGATCTTTTCAAAAAATGGACGGTGTTAAGTCAATCTATGACTCAGGGGGAAGTTAGTAAAGATAATAATAATGATTGGCTTCCACCAAAAGATACAGGAGAAGCACAAGATTTAACTCCTTCCAGATTAACCTTAACATTTGGCTTTGGCCCTTCATTCTTTTCTAAGAATGGAGAAGATCGTTTTGGTTTGGCTGATAAGAGGCCTAAATACCTTAAGGATATTCCAGCAATGCCAAGAGATAATTTGCAAGAGCCTTTTATAGGAGGAGACATTTCTGTACAAGTTTGTGCAGATGATCAACAAGTAGCATTTCATGCTGTACGCAACCTTATTAAATCAGCAGTAGGCATAGCAGAGGTAAAATGGATGCAATCTGGTTTTATTAGTGCTCCAGATGAGAAAACGCCACGGAATTTATTTGGTTTTAAAGATGGCACGGCAAATGTTTCTTCTACGGATTCTGAATCTCATAACCGAATTATTTGGGCGAATAATTCAGAACCAGTATGGATGCAGGGTGGAACTTATATGGCTTTCAGAAAAATTCAGATGTTTTTAGAGGTATGGGATCGATCATCTCTTAAAGACCAAGAAGACACGTTCGGTAGAAAAAAGGCCAGTGGGGCTCCTTACGGAAAAGTAAAAGAACACGATAAAGTAAGTCTTATGCAAATGCCTCCTACTTCTCATACAGCTTTGGCAAAAGGAACAAAGCAAGAAATTTATAGAAGAGCGTATTCCTATACAGATGGAGTAGATCCTAAAACAGGGAATATAAATGCGGGACTTATGTTCATTAGTTACCAAAAGAATCCTGACACGCAATTTATACCAATGCTTAAGGTGTTATCTCAACAGGATAAATTAAATGAGTATACGAAACATATAGGTAGTGCAATGTTTGCTTGTGCCCGTGGAATCCGTAAAGGAGAGTACATTGCCCAGTCTTTGTTAGAATAGGCTCATAAGAATTTTATTGGGATAGACGTTACTGTTTAAGTACTAATATAGATGAGAAATGAGGTGAATGTAATGGTAGGACCCGGAAGTGCGATTTTAATAGGTGTGACAGCTTTAATTATATTTGGTCCCAAAAGGCTTCCCGAGTTAGGGCGTTCTGCTGGTAAAACACTTCGCGAATTTAAAAATGCAACCCAAGGAATTATGGAGGACCATGATAAAGAAGATAAAAAATCTTTAAAAAACGAAGAGAAAGATGATAAAACAACCCTTTAATAAATACAGAAGCCAAGTTCTCTACATGTAGAAAACTTGGCTTTTTACAATATCTAGTTTGTTGGCCAAGATTGTATATACACTTCTTTTTTGTTTTAACAGACGTTTATATATGTAATGAGTATCTCTTAAAATAAAAAGCCCTATGGTAACGTACATTCATATTTAGTTAACATAATGGATTTTATTGACAACCATAAACAAATAGCAGCTTAATTCAAGCTGCTATTTATTATACATAATTTCCCTTTATTTGAACATTCTACTTAAGAAAGGCTAAAATATTCACTCTAATATATAAAGGTGGATTCATATAAATGAAGGGTAAAATTCATAAAGTTTTTCTTACAATTTTCGGTATTTATGCTATTCCCTTTGCTATTATCTTTTTTACCGATTGTTTAGTTCGGATAAAAAGTAGAAAGTAATTCATACTCTTGCTGGATAATAAATAGTATTTTGAGCAAACTATCCAAGACGTTCTGTAACGTCAGCTAACTATTGATTACCATTCATGAAACAGAAAAAACTACCTTCCTCCTAACTCTAAGGTAGTTTTTTCTGTTTTTAAGCTGTATAGGATATAAAAAGTTAGTTAACATAAGGTCTCTTTCCGGAACCAAGCAAGCAAAAGAACCCTTGCGGCAGTAGGGTTCAGCTAAGGATTCTTTTGCTTGAGTATGCGTCTTTTTATACATCGTTGATATGACTACGTTCTTTGGGTAGTTGAAAGA
>Ga0209463_1001228_pt1 | contig 16119 bp, 15 predicted proteins | sample AgamicMgSfrz_FD_187169 | JGI IMG/M metagenome (GOLD analysis project Ga0209463, IMG submission 187169) | Agave microbial communities from Guanajuato, Mexico - Mg.Sf.rz (SPAdes) (version 2) | ecosystem: Host-associated > Plants > Phyllosphere > Phylloplane/Leaf | place: Guanajuato, Mexico... | reverse complement strand
GATCGCCCCACACGAGCGCCAGATCGAGCTGGTTCGCATCGAGCCGGTCGAGCAGATCGGCGTTGCGCGCGACGCGCGCCTCGATCTTCACCTTCGGATGCGCACGCGCGAACCGCCCGAGCACGTCGGGCAGGATCGCCTCGCCGAAATCCTCCTGCAGCCCGACCCGTACCCAGCCGTCGAGCTTCACGCCGCGCACGGCCGCGGCCGCCTCGTCGTTCAGCTCGATCATCCGCCGCGCGTAGCGCACCATCGCGTCGCCGGCGTCGGTCAGCGCGAGCCCGCGCCCGGCTTTCACGAACAGCGGCGTGCCGGCCTGCTCCTCGAGCTTGCGAATCTGCGCGCTCACCGCCGACGACGAGCGCGCGACGCGGTCGGCCGCCTTCGCGAAACTGCCGAGATCCACGCCCGCGACGAGGCTGCGCAGCGCCGCGACGTCGAAGTTGGGCCGCGCCAGCGCGGCATCGGCCCCCGCGAGCGGCTCGCCGCCGTCGCGCGGAATGTCTTGTCCGGGCATCTCAATCATCCTGATTTATCGAACGATTCATCAAAAACTTTCCGATTTTCAGGATGAATGTAGGCCGCCAGACTGTGGACGTCAACTTCGAACCGGGCCTACCGTCATGGATACGTCGTGCATCGCTTCTCCCTCCTCGCCGGCCCGCGACGTGCGCGGGCCCGCCCATCGCTGGCGCGTGCTGGCGGCCGGCGTCGCCGCGAACCTGAGCTTTTCGGCCGCCGCAGCCGGTATTCCGACCACGGCCGTATGGATGCGCTCGGCCTATCACCTCGACAACGGCGCGCTCGGCCTCGTGCTCGGCGCGCTCGGCTTCGGCGTCGCGCTGTCCGAGCTGCCGTGGGGAATCGCCGCCGACCGCTTCGGCGACCGCCGCGTACTGCTGACCGGGCTCGTCGCGACGGCCGCGATGCTCGCGCTGATGGTGTGCACGATCGTCCCGACCGCGCACGCGGTGCCGCCGCTGATGCGCGTCGTCGCGGCAATGTGCTGCGTCGGCCTGCTCGGCGGCAGCGTGAACGGCTCGAGCGGGCGCGCGGTGATGCGCTGGTTCGGCGAGCGCGAACGCGGGCTCGCGATGAGCATCCGCCAGACGGCCGTGCCGCTCGGCGGCGGCCTCGGCGCGGCGCTGCTGCCGTCGCTCGCGTCGCATGCGGGATTTGCCGCGGTGTTCGGTGCGCTGATGCTGCTGTGCGCGGGATCGGCCGCGCTCACCTGGCGCTGGCTGCACGAGCCGCCCGCCGAGCCGGCCGCGGCGCACCTCGCCCCATACGTCGCCACGCCTCGCGCGGCCCAACGGCCGCAGGCCGCCAGCCCCACGCGCAATCCGCTCGCGAGCGGCCCCGTATGGCGCATCGTGCTCGGCATCGGCCTGTTGTGCGCGCCGCAGTTCGCGGTGCTCACGTTCGCGACGGTGTTCCTGCACGACTTCGGCCGGCTCGGCCTCGCCGGCATCAGCGCGGCGATGGTCGCGCTGCAGCTCGGCGCGATGGTGATGCGCGTCTGGAGCGGCCGCCATACCGACCGGCACGGCAACCGGCGCGCGTACCTGCGCGGCTCCGTGTTCGTCGCGGCCGGGTCGTTCACGCTGCTCGCGGCGGCCACGGCCGGCAGCCCGCATGTGCCGCTCGCCGCGATCGTCGCGATTCTCGTGTTCGCCGGCATCTGTGTGTCGGCGTGGCACGGCGTCGCGTACACGGAGCTCGCGACGCTCGCCGGCGCGAACCACGCGGGCACCGCGCTCGGGATGGCGAACACGGTCGTCTACCTCGGGCTGTTCGCGACGCCGCTCGCGATTCCGCCGCTGCTCGCCGCGAGTTCGTGGAGCGTGGTGTGGCTCGCGGCCGCGCTGATCGCGGGCGCGACCTATCCGCTGTTCGCGGCGAAATAGCCGCCGACCGTTTCACTCGGGCGACGCGGGCATCGCGGCAAAGACCCGCGACGCCCGCACCCCCTCGTCAGGCCGCCTCGCGCGCCAGCGCGCGCCGCGCGGCCGGCCGTTCGGCCTCGCGCTGCGCATGGGCGGTCCATGCAGGATGCCGCGTCATGTCGAGCCCGATCGCGACGCCCCAGCGATACAGCACGAGCAGGAACGGATCGACGATCGAATGCGCGCCCGGCTCGGCCCACGTGCGGCCGTCGGCCAGCAGGGCTTCGATCGACGCGTTCGCGGCGTCGATCGTGCCGCGCCCATGCGCGCTCACCGCGCCGTGCAGCGCCGGATCGTCGATGAAGCGGCCCGGCCGCCACAGCGCGCCATAACCGACGCCATGCACCCAGCCGACCAGCCAGGCGAGCCATTCGTGGCACCGCGCCTCGCGCAGCGGATCGTCGAGCGGCAGCAATTGCGCATCCGGATAGCGGCGCGCGAGATACGTGAGGATCGCCGGCGTTTCGGTCAGCACGCGCGGCTCGCCCGGAATCGCGAGCACGGGCACGCGCGCTTTCGGGTTGATCGCGAGATAACGCGCTTCGAGGTTCTGCTGCTCGCGCACGGACACGATCCCGACGTCGAACGGCGCGCCGGTTTCCTCCAGCGCGATGTGGGCGGCGAGCGAGCAGGCGCCCGGCGAAAGATAGAGACGATAGGCGTTCATGGCGGTGTGGCCCGACGGGCTGTGGAAGACGGAACCGAGTGTAGGAACGCACGCCGCCGCGCGGCAAACGATGAATTGTCGTGCTCAGGCATTAGTGTTACTAATATCCGTATGCGACGCATCCACCTCCCTCCGCTGCAGACGCTGCGCGCGTTCGAAGCCGCCGTGCGGCTGCAGAGCTTCACGCGCGCAGCCGACGAGCTCGCGCTCACGCAAGGCGCGGTCAGCCAGCACATTCGCACGCTCGAGGCGCAGCTCGGCTATCCGCTGTTCACGCGCGAACGCAACGGCGCGACGCCGACGCACGCCGCGCATGCCCTCGCACTGCAGGTTCGCCAGGGCCTGAGCGTGCTCGAACGCGCGTTCGAGCCGACGCTGGCGGTGCGCCGCCGCCCGCGCACCTGCGACGTGACGCTGAACGTGAGCGTGCTGCCGAGCGTCGCCGAGCGCTGGCTCGCGCCGCGCCTGCCGCGCTTCTCTGCCGCACATCCGCACATCTCGATCGTGCTGCATCCTGACGTGGCGCTCGCGCCGCTGCGCAAGCGCGACCGTATCGACGTCGCGTTGCGCTACGGGCCCGGCACGTGGCCCGGCGTCGTCGCCGAGAAGCTGATGAACGAGACGATCTTCCCGGTCGCGAGCCCTGCATACCGCAATCGCGACGGCGTCGCGCCGCGCACGCCGGCCGATCTCGTGCGCGCGACGTTGCTGCGTCATCCCGCGCAGCCGTGGGAACCGTGGTGCCAGGCCGCGCGGCTCGACCTCACCGAATCCGCGCGCGCGCCGCGCTTCACCGACACGAACGCGCTGATCGACGCGGCGCTGAAAGGCCGCGGCGTCGCGCTCGCGCGCCGCTCGCTGATCGAGCCGGAACTCGCCGACGGCACACTCGTGCGCGTGTCGACGGTACGCATCACCGACGTGTACGCGCACTACGTCGTGTGGCGCCCCGGGCATCCACACGAAGCCGCGATCCGCACCTGGCTCGACTGGCTGCGCAGCGAAGTGCGGCGCAGAACGCCGCGGCGCTGACGCCAATGCCGATGCCGACGCTCACGCGCGCATCGGTATCGCCACCTTGTCGAGCGTGATCGGCAGATCGCGCACCCGCACGCCAGTCGCGTGATAGACCGCATTGGCGATCGCGGCCGGCACGCCGGTGATGCCGATCTCGCCGATGCCGCGAATGCCGAGCGGATTGAAATGCGTGTCGTTTTCGTCGACGAAACTCACGTCGAGCTCGCCGATGTCCGCGTTCACGGGGACGTGATATTCGGCGAGATTCGCGTTCGTGAAGCGGCCGTGCCGCACGTCGAGATGCGAGCCTTCCTCGAGCGCGGTGCCGAGCCCCCACACCATCCCGCCGATCAACTGGCTGCGCGCCGTCTTCGCGTTGAGCAGGCGGCCGACGCTGTAGACGCCGACGATGCGCGGCACGCGAATCGTGCCGAGTTCGGCGTCGACGTGCACTTCGGCAAACACCGCGCCGAACGAATGGGACGCATAGCGCGACTTCTCGTCGCCAGGCTTCGCCGTCGCCTGCGCGTCGATCGGCTGGCCGCCCGCACGCGCGATCACCGCCGCGGCCGGATCGCGCCGCGACGGGTCGCCGCGATGCACGACCCAGCCGCTGTCGACCGTCACGTCGTCGGCCGCGGCGCCGTGCAGCGGCGATCCGGAGTCGGCGATCGCCAGCGCGATCAGCTTCGCGCGCGCCTGCAGCGCGGCCTCGCGCACGGCGGGCGCGACGCTTGCCGCCGATTGCGAGCCGCCCGATACCGGCGCGCGCGGCAGACTGGAATCGCCGAGCGAAAAGCGCACGTTCTGCGGCGCGAAACCGAGCGCATCGGCCGCGACCTGCGTCATCACCGTGTAGGTGCCGGTGCCGATGTCCTGCGTGCCCGACGCGACTTCGGCCGTGCCGTCCGGCAGGATGCGCGCCCGCGCCGATGCTTCGCTGCGGTTCGCCGGATACGTGGCGGCCGCCATCCCGAGGCCGATCAGCGTGTCGCCGTCGCGCATGGTGCGCGGCGCGCCGGTGCGGCGCGACCAGCCGAAGCGCCGCGCGCCGGCCTCGTAGCATTCGCGCAGCTTGTTGCTCGACCACGGCTTGCCGTCCTGCGGATCGACCTCCGCGTAATTCGCGAGCCGCAGCGCGACCGGGTCCATGCCGAGCCGCCACGCGAGCTCGTCCATCGCCGATTCCAGCGCGAACGAGCCCGACGCCTCGCCGGGCGCGCGCATGAACGTCGGCGTGCCGACGTTCAGCGACACGATCCGGTGCGTGGTTGCCTGGTTCGGCACCGCATACATGATGCGCGACGGCATCCCGCACATCTCCATCCAGTCCTCGAACGTCGACGTGGTGGCGATCGTGTCGTGGCGCATCGCGGTCAACGTGCCGTCCTGCCGTGCGGCCAGCACGATGCGCTGTTCGGTGAACGGCCGCCCGCCGACCGGGCCGAACATCTGTGGCCGCGTCAGCGCGAGACGAACCGGCCGCCCCACCTGCTTCGCGGCCATCGCGCACAACGACACGTGCGACCACGACGAACCCTTGCAACCGAAGCCGCCGCCGAGGAACGGCGAAATCACGCGCACGTGCTCCGGCGCGATGCCGAACACGGCGGCCACCGCCGTGCTCGCGCCCGACACGCCCTGCGTCGCGTCATGCAGCGTGAGCGTCGGGCCGTCCCAGCGCGCCATCGTCGCGTGCGGCTCGATCGGGTTGTGGTGCTGCATCGGCGTCGTATAGGTTGCGTCGATGCGCACCGCGCCTTCGCGCAGGCCGGCCTCGACGTCGCCGCGCTGCGTGTCCATCGCGCGGCCCTGCTGCTTCGGCGGCACGCGCGCGCCGCGCTTCGCCTGCCCGAAATCCGCCACCGCCTCGCTCGCGCGATAACGCACCTGCACCGCATGCGCGGCGTCGGTCGCCTGCTCGAGCGTCTCGGCGACGACGACCGCGACGGGTTCGTTGCTGTAGCGCACCGTGTCGTCCTGCAGCAACGTGAGCCGGCGCCCGGCGGGCGGCGACAGCGGCGGCCGGCCGCCGTTGGGCAGCCGCATCGCGTTCTCGTGCGTGATCACGATCAGCACGCCCGGCATCGCGCGGGCGCGCGCCGCATCGATCGATTCGATGCGGCCGGACGCGATCGTGCTCGTCACGAGCACCGCATGCGCGAGCCGCGTATCGGAGAATTCGGCCGCGTAATGCGCGCCGCCCGTCACCTTCAGCACACCGTCGACCCGGTCGAGTGGTTGTCCCGTCAACGTGTTCATGCGGCACCTCCCGTGGTGGCGGCCGCCGTTTCGACCGCACGGACGATCGCCCGCTGCGCGAGCGTGACCTTGAAGCCATTGCCGTCGAGCGGCCGCGCATCGCGCAACGCCAGCGCGGCCGCCTCGCGCAACGTCGCGTCGGTTAGCGTGCGGCCCGCGAGATGCGCTTCCGCCTCCGTCGCACGCAGCGGCTTGTGCGCGACGCCGCCGAGCGCGATCCGCGCGTCGGCGATGCGCGGGCCGTCCATCCGCAACGCGGCCGCGACCGACACCAGCGCGAACGCGTAGCTCGCGCGATCCCGCACTTTCAGATAGTGCGCATGGTCGGCAAAGCGCGGCGGCGGCAAGTCCACCGCGGTGATCAGTTCGCCCGGTTCGAGCGTCGTGTCGAGATCGGGCCGGTCGCCCGGCAAGCGGTGAAACGACGCGATCGGAATCTGCCGTGCGCCGCGCGGGCCGCTCACCTGCACGACGGCGTCGAGCGCGGCGAGCGCGACGCTCATGTCCGACGGGTTCACCGCCACGCACTGCGGGCTCGCGCCGAGGATCGCGTGCATCCGGTTGTGGCCGCCGATCGCCGCGCAGCCGCTGCCCGGCTCGCGCTTGTTGCACTGTGCGAACGCGGGATCGTAGAAATACGGGCAGCGCGTGCGCTGCATCAGGTTGCCACCGACGGTCGCCATGTTGCGCAATTGCGCGGACGCGCCGGCGAGCAGCGCCTGCGACAGCAGCGGATAGTCGGCGCGCAGGCGCGGATGGTCGGCTGCATCGCTGTTGCGTACCAGCGCGCCGATGCGCACGCCGCCGCCGGGCAGCGCGTCGACCGTATCGAGGCCCGCGATCCGCGTGATGTCGATGAGCGTGACGGGCCGCGCGACGCCGCCCTTCATCAGGTCGAGCAGGTTCGTGCCGCCGCCGATGAAGGCCGCGCCGGGCCGCTGCGCCGCGCGCACGGCGCCGGCGACGTCCGTCGCGCGTTCGTAGGAGATCGCTTCCATTGCGGTGCCCTCCGTCGGCTAGCCGTGCGCCGCATGCGCGGCGCGCACGGCGGCGACGATGTTCGGGTACGCGCCGCAGCGGCACAGGTTGCCGCTCATGCGCTCGCGGATCTCGTCGTCCGACAGGTGCTCGGGACGGCGCCGCACGTCGTCGGTAGCCGCGCTCCCCGCGCCCGCCGCGAACTCGTCGAGCAGCGCGGTCGCCGAGCAGAGCTGACCGGACGTGCAGTAGCCGCACTGGAACGCATCGCATTCGACGAACGCGCGCTGCACCGGGCTCAGCTCGCCGCCGCGCGCCAGCCCTTCGACGGTCGTGATCCGCGCGCCTTCGTGCATCACCGCGAGCGTCAGGCAGGCGTTGATGCGCCGCCCGTCGACGAGCACCGTGCACGCGCCGCACTGCCCGCGATCGCAGCCCTTCTTCGTGCCCGTGAGTCCCGCGTATTCGCGCAGCGCGTCGAGCAGCGTGACGCGCGGTTCCAGCTGCAGCGTGTACGCGCGTCCGTTGATGTCGAGACGCACGGGCTGCGCCGGCACCGTATCGCGGCGAGGCGCAGCCGGCGTGGATGCCGCGTACGGCGGCTGCGAATGAACGTGCGATGCGGCGCTGACGGTCGCGGCAGCCGCCGCGGATTGCAGGAAGCGGCGCCGCGCGGCGCTGGACGGCGTATCGTGCGACAGCGGCGGCGCCCCCGCTGAATGGCTGGTCCCGAGCGGCGACGGGGCGGCATCGCGCGCCGGTTCGGCAGACGGAGAATCGGATCGATCGCTGGACATGACTTCTGCTCGCTCCATGGTGGATGGACGCGGATGTGCCGCCAGTGCCTGAATGGCAGCACGGTCGGCACGCGCATCGGCAAAGAGCAATTCGGGTGCCGCGAAATTGTGGGGACAGCGTGCCGGTGCAGTGCCGGCCGCCTGTGCGTGGCGCATACCGGGCAACAGCTGGCCGCGTTGCCGGTGATGGCGGCTCCATGACGCCACGCTGTCGCGCGGCTGGCCGTTCGCTGACGAAGCGGCAATAACGCCCGGATTTTGGGCGTGACGGGGCGCGCATCGGTCGCAAGTTGCCGGGCGCATTGGCCATGCCGCGCATGGCGCGCGCGTCGCCGCGGCCGGGTCGCGGCGTGGCGCGCCGTGTAAATGTGCGCAGCATCCGCGTCTGCTGGAAAATTCCGCCATGCGTGCCGGTGGATCGCCGCGACGGCCTTCGGTCAGCCTGACGAAAACCTGTCGCGATCACGCCCCGAACGCAGACGATTCACCGAAACGTCGCATCGCGGCGGCATACTCGAAAACGTTTCCCGATCAGCCTGCCAGGAGAGAAGTCATGCGTCGCGTTTCCGTCGCCGTCGTTCTGTGTGCCGCCGTGTTCGTCGCCGCCTGCAGCGACGACGCACCGCACGACGCCAACGCGACCGACGCCGCGCCGCAGGCCGGCGCCTCGAGCGGCGCCGCCAGCGCGTTCAACAGCGACGCGACCGCGAATACGGCCGCGTCCGATGCCGCGCCGCTCGCGCCGCCCGTCGTGCACTACCCGCCCGATGACGACGACGATGCGAAGCCCGCCGCGAATGCAGCGGCCTCCAGCACGGCCGCGTCGTCGCCGAGCTGATTCCGTCGCCACCTGATAGAAGTCGGTACCGCTCGGGGAGAGCGGCGGGCGCTCACGTCGAGCCGGCGCTGGCATGACGTAACGGTCGGCGACGGCACGAACGGCACGGTGTCGCGCCGCCTCACGGGCGATGCCGAGCCCGGCCGGCCAAGGGATTCGGACCCGGCCGCCGTCAGGCCCGTGCGCGCGCCACAAGCGCCGCAAGCGCGACGGCGCGCGATGCCGCGACCGCCGCCGCGCGGCATGCGCCGCGCAACCCGTCCGTCAGACCGCGTGCGCGAGCGCGCGATCGACGAGCGCGGCCTCGAAGCCGTCGTCCGCGTCGCGAAAGCGCAGCGGCGCCGCGCAATGCACCAGCGTGTCGATGAAGTATTTCGCGCGCGGCCACGGCCCGAAGCCGGCCGCCGTGTTGATGTGCCCGGCGTCGCCGAGGTTCACGAATGCGCTGCCCAGCCGCTGCGCGAGCGCGCGCGCATCGGCGAGCGGCATCCACGGGTCGGTCTCGCTGCCGATCACGATCGACGGCACCGCGAGCCGGCGCGCGTCGAACGGCCCGGCAAAGGTGAATTTCTTCGGGCTGGCCGGCGCGACGAACAGCACGCCCGCGACATCGCCCACGTGCGGCCACTGCGCGAGCGCATGCGCGGCCGCGAGGCAGCCGAAGCTGTGCGCGGCGAGCACGAACGGGCCGCGCTCGCGATCGAGCAGCGCGCGCACCGATTGCGCCCAGCCCGCGAGATCGGGCGCGTCCCAGTCGTGCTGCTCGACGCGCAACGAGCGCGGGAACTGACGCTCGAGCCAGGTCTGCCAGTGGGCGCCTTCGCTGCCGTGCAGGCCCGGAACGGTGACGAGCCGCGGCGGCCACGCCGATTTGCTGCATGCGCGCATGATTGCCCTCGCTTCCTTGAAGACGAGGTTCGATTGTGGCGTCGGGTACGCGGCGACCGAACCAATATTTTGTGCTTTGCTTTTGCTCGGCCGACGGCCCGGCGACCGTGCGAAACGCGGCCCGGGTCGAATGCCCGGCCCGCACGACGGCGCAATGCGCGGCGAAACCGTAGAATGTGGGCTTCCCGTCAGCTTCACACGGACCGGTCCCCGCGCCGACGCGCCGGGCCGGCCGTCAGGAGTCGCCCGATGTCCGCTACGTCCGCCGGCGCGCCGCGCCCGGCTCTACTCGTCGTTCCCGCGACGCACCTCGCCGGCGCGCGCGCCGTCACGCAATGAAGATCCTGTTCCATTCACCGCATCAGGACGCCGGCGCATGGCGCGACGAGATCGCGCGTGCGCTGCCGGAAGCCGAACTGCGCGCGTGGCAGCCGGGCGATACGGCCGCCGCCGACTACGCGCTCGTGTGGCGCCCGCCGCGCGAGTTGTTCGCGCCGCGCGACGGCCTGCGCGCGATCTTCAACCTCGGCGCGGGCGTCGATGCGCTGCTCGCGCTCGAGCACGCGCATCCGGGCACGCTGCCCGCGCACGTGCCGCTGGTGCGGCTCGAAGATTCCGGCATGGCGCAGCAGATGGTCGAATACGTGACGCACGCGGTGCTGCGCTACCTGCGCCGTTTCGACGAATACGACCTGCAACAGCGCGAACGCCGCTGGCAGCCGCTCGAACCGCATGCGCGCGCGAGCTTCACTGTCGCCATCCTCGGCCTCGGCGTGCTCGGTGCGGCAGTCGCCCGCGCGCTCGCCGCGCTCGGCCTGCCGGTGCGCGGCTACAGCCGCAGCGCGAAGCAGCTCGACGGCGTCGCGACCTTCGCCGGCGACGGCGCGTTCGACGCGTGCATCGACGGCGCGAAGGTGCTCGTCAACCTGCTGCCGAGCACGCGCGACACCGACGGCATCCTGTCGGCGCGCGCGTTCGCGCGGCTCGCGCCCGGCGCGTACGTCGTCAACGTCGCGCGCGGTGCGCATCTCGTCGAAGCCGACCTGCTCGACGCACTTGCAAGCGGCCAGGTCGCCGCGGCCACGCTCGACGTGTTCCAGCACGAACCGCTGCCGGACGACCATCCGTTCTGGCGCGCGCCGCGCATCACGATCACGCCGCACAGCTCGGCCGAGACGCTGCGCACGGAAGCCGTCGAACAGATCGCCGGCAAGATCCGCGCGTTCGAGCGCGGCGCGCCCGTCAGCGGCATCGTCGACTACGCGCGCGGCTACTGAATTCCGCCTACACAAAACCGGAGACAACCATGACGTTCCCCACCGCCGTCAAGATCGTCGAAGTCGGCCCGCGCGACGGGCTGCAGAACGAGAAGACCTTCGTACCGACCGACGTGAAGATCGCGCTCGTCGACCGGCTGTCGCGCGCCGGCTTCCGCAACGTCGAGGCCGCGTCGTTCGTCTCGCCGAAATGGGTGCCGCAGATGGCCGACGGCGCCGACGTGATGGCCGGCATCGAGCGCCGCGCGGGCACCGTGTACTCGGTGCTCACGCCGAACCTGAAGGGCTTCGAGAATGCGGTCGCGGCACGGGCCGACGAAGTCGTGATCTTCGGCGCGGCGAGCGAGGCGTTCTCGCAGCGGAACATCAACTGCAGCATCGCCGAGAGCATCGCGCGCTTCGAGCCGGTCGCGAAGGCCGCGAAGGACGCGGGCCTGCGGCTGCGCGGCAGCGTGTCGTGCACGCTCGGCTGCCCGTACCAGGGCGAGGTGCCGGTCGCGTCGGTCGTCGACGTCGTCGAACGGTTCGCCGCGCTCGGCTGCGACGAGATCGACATCGCCGACACGATCGGCGTCGGCACGCCGAAGCGCACGCGCGAAGTGCTCGCGGCCGTCACGCGCGTGTTCCCGCGCGAACGCCTGTCGGGCCACTTCCACGATACCTACGGCCAGGCGCTCGCGAACATCTACGCGGCGCTGTTCGAAGGGATCGAGATCTTCCACGCGTCGGTCGCGGGCCTCGGCGGCTGCCCGTACGCGAAGGGCGCGACCGGCAACGTCGCGACCGAGGACGTGCTGTACCTGATGCAGGGCCTCGGCATCGAGACCGGCATCGATCTCGCGCAGGTCGTCGCCGCAGGCGATTTCATCTCGAACGCGATCGGCCGCGCGAACGTGTCGCGCGCCGGTCGTGCACTGCTTGCCAAGGCGCAGAGCGCGGCCGACGCCGCGAACTGCGTCTGATCACCTCGTTCCACGGATTCCCCGACATGACGACACCCGCTTCATTCGATTCCCTCCCCGATTCCGCGCGACGCGTCGCGCTGCTGCTGCGCGAGCGCGGCCATGCGAAAGGCATCGTGATGCTCGCCGAAACCGGCAAGACCTCGGCCGAGGCCGCGGCCGGGCTCGGCTGCTCGGTCGCGCAGATCGCGAAGTCGATCCTGTTTCGCCGGCAGGCCGACGGCGCACCCGTGCTGGTGATCGCGAGCGGCGTCAACCGCGTGGATGAAAAGAAGGTCGCCGCGCAGGTCGGCCCGGTCGGCCGTGCGGACGCGAAATTCGTGCGTGACAACACCGGCTATGCGATCGGCGGCGTCTGTCCGATCGGCCATCTGGTCGAACCGGTCACGCTGATCGACGCCGACCTGCTCGCGCTCGACAGCCTGTGGGCCGCCGCCGGCCATCCGCACGCAGTGTTCAACCTGTCGCCGCACGAGCTCGTGTCGCTGACCGGCGCGCCGGTCGCGGACGTCGCGTTGCGGGAGTCCGCATGAGCGACGTGACGATGCCGGTCGCCACGGTCGCGTCGCCGTGCACCGACGTCTGCCGGATCGATCCGCGCACCGACTGGTGCGCGGGCTGCCTGCGCACGCGCGGAGAGATCAAGGGATGGCGTGAGTCGGACGACGACGCGAGGCGCGCGCTGCTCGCGCGGCTCGACGCGCGGCGGCGCCTGATCGCGGGCAGCGAGACATAAAAAAAAGCCGTTCAACCTCACGGGCGAACGGCATCGAGATCGGAATCCTGTGAACGTGATCAACGTCACAGCCCGCATCATACGAGCGACGCGACCGCATCGCATCGGGTGTTTCCCTACAACTTCTTACAGCGCTTTTCACGGCTGCGCGCGACGGCCGCGTGACGTCATTTCGTGCGCAACCGTCGTTCCCGATACGCGCCCTCGACGGGCCGTCGCGTCACCGCGCAACGGCGTCGAATCGTCTGACCGTTTCAGTTACCGACCGCCGCGCGACGCGTGGGCACGATCCTCCAGCCGAGGTTCACACCGGCCGCCGCGAGCAGGATCAGCAGCGCGCCGAATACCTGCGTCCACGCAAGCGTCTGCCCGAACGCGACGCGATCGACGACGATCGCGACGACCGGATAGACGAACGACAGCGCGCCCGTCATCGCGGTCGGCAGCTTCTGGATCGCGCCGTACAGCAGCACGTACATCAGCCCCGTGTTGACGATGCCGAGCACGATCAGGTCGAGCCATTGCCCGGCCGTCGCCGGCAACGCGTCGAAGTGCGCGAACGGTGCGAGCAGCACGATGCCGAGGCCGACCTGTAGCAGTGCGAGCAGATGCGGCGGCGTGCCCTTCAGGTGCTTCGTGATGATCGACGAGATCGCATACAGGAATGCCGCGCCGAGCGACAGCGCGACGCCTTCCAGATATTCGCCGGGCACCGCGAGCACGGCCGGCTCGACGCGCACCACGAACACCAGCCCGGCGAACGCGAGCGCGAGCCACGCGAGCGTCGACGCGGTGATCCGCTCGCGGAACACGATGGCCCCGAGCGCGACGAGCATGAACGGCTGGGTGTTGTAGACGGCGGTCGCCATCGAGATCGACGCGCGCGAATAGGCGGCGAACAGCAGCAGCCAGTTCGCGACGATCGCGAGGCTGCCGAGCGTCACGAGCGCGAGCATCCGCGGCGAGAACAGCGAGCGGCGCAGGAAGCCGAACACCGCGCAGACGATCGCGAGCGTCGCGGCGCCGAATATGCAGCGGAAGAACACGACATTGGTCAGCGGCTGCTGCGACGACATCACGAGCCAGCCGATCGTGCCGGACATCAGCATCGCGACGATCATCTCGGCGGCGCCGCGGCGAATTTCATTCGAGGCCATCATGAACTCCGTTGAAAAAGCGGGGATGAGTTCGATTCTAGAAACTTGCTTTCGCCACAACCATGACTAAACTGAAGTGAATCCGCCAATTCACCTTCGAAAGCAAAGCGATCATGCCGAAACGCCTTTCCCCGCCCGCCGTCACGTCGCTCGACGCGACCGACCGCGCGATCGTCGCCGCGCTGGCCGACGACGCGCGCCTCGCGACCAGCGAACTCGCCCGGCAGATCGGACTGTCGGCGCCCGCGACCGCCGACCGCGTGCGGCGGCTCGAGGCGCAAGGCGTGATCGCAGCATTCACCGTCGAGCTCGATCCGCGCGCGCTCGGCTACACGCTGCAGGCGATCGTCCGCGTGAAGCCGCTGCCGGGTCAGTTGCATCTGGTCGAGGAGTTGCTGCGGCGGATTCCCGAGTTCGTCGAATGCGACAAGGTCACCGGCGACGACTGCTTCATCTGCCGGCTCTACCTGCGCACGATCGAGCATCTCGACGACATCCTGTCGAAGGTGACGGAGCGCGCGGAGACGAGCACCGCGATCGTGAAATCGACGCCCGTGCCGCGCCGCCTGCCGCCGCTCGTCGAGGACGACCCCGCCCATCGCTGAGCCGCGACGGCCGGCGTACATCGCCGAGCCGCGGGCGGCACGCGCCGCCCGCGCGCCCGCACCGTCATGCCGCCGCGTCGCGCGCCTCGAAGAACGCGAGCAGTTCGTCGATCAGCGCGGCGGGCGCCTCTTCCGGAATGTAGTGCCCGCAATCGAGCGCGCGGCCGCTGACGTCGCGCGCGACGCGCCGCCATTCGTCGAGCGGATCGAAGCAACGGCCGACGACGCCGTGCTCGCCCCACAGCACGCGCAGCGGACACGCGACCTTGTTGCCGCGTTCGAGATCCGCACGGTCGTGCTCGAGATCGATCGTCGCGGACGCGCGGTAGTCCTCGCACATCGCATGCACGGCGCCCGGCTGCGCGAGCGCCGCCCGGTACGCGTCGAGCGCCTCCGGCGCGAACGGCGCCAGCCCGGCCGACCGGTTGCCCATCACGCGCTCGATGTACGCATCGGTGTGCGCGCCCACCAGCGTCTCGGGCAGCGGCTCGGGCTGAATCAGGAAGAACCAGTGGAAATACGCGGTCGCGAACGCGCGATCGGTTTTCTCGTACATCGCGAGCGTCGGCGCGATGTCGAGCAGCATCATCCGCTCGACGGCGTCCGCGTGATCGAGCGCGAGCCGGTGCGCGACCCGCGCGCCGCGATCGTGCGCGCACACGTGGAACTGCTCGAAGCCGAAATGCCGCATCACGGCGACCTGGTCCGCCGCCATCGCCCGTTTCGAATACGGCGTGTGCCGCGCGTCGCTCGGCGGCCGGCCCGATGCGCCGTAGCCGCGCAGGTCGGTGGCGATCACCGTGAAGTGATTCGCGAGCGTCGCCGCAACGCGATGCCAGATCATGTGGGTCTGCGGATGGCCGTGCAGCAACAGCAGCGGCGGACCCGTGCCTCCTTTGACACCGAAAATGTCGGTGTCCTGCACCGTCACGCGAAACGGTGCAAACGCCTCAAACGACATGGTTTGTTTCTCGTTGGTTTGTTATGGCGGCTATTTTAGGAGCGACGACGCGTCTTCACAGCGGGCCAAGCACCCGAAACCGTAGAAAGAGAACACTCACTCGATTGCCGGCACACCGCGCAGTTTGTTAAGCTCGCGTAGAATCGCACGACCGTTCGTATTAATATGAACGAACGCGTTGCGCCGCTACACTCAATACACTCGAATCACCGTCCGACCGCAACGCCCCCCCCCGGAGACTGGAGACATCACATGGCATTGCCCACCGTCCTGCAGAACCTGACGCTCCCCGTCATCGCGTCGCCGATGTTCATCGTCAGCTACCCCGAACTCGTGCTCGCGCAATGCAAGGCGGGCATCGTCGGTTCGTTCCCCGCGCTCAACGCGCGCCCGGCCGAACTGCTCGACGCGTGGCTCACGCAGATCCAGTCGGAACTCGCCGACCACAAGGCAAAACATCCCGAGGCGGTGATCGGCCCGATCGCGGTCAACCAGATCGTCCATCAATCGAACGCGCGGCTCGAACACGACGTGCGCGTGTGCGTCGAGCACAAGGTGCCGATCTTCATCACGAGCCTGCGCGCACCGGCGCGCGAGATCGTCGACGCGGTGCACAGCTACGGCGGCATCGTGCTGCACGACGTGATCAACCTGCGGCACGCGCAGAAGGCGCTCGAAGCGGGCGTCGACGGGCTGATCCTCGTCGCGGCCGGCGCCGGCGGCCACGCGGGCACGACGTCGCCGTTCGCGCTGGTCGGCGAAGTCCGCAAGATCTTCGACGGCCCGATCGTGCTGTCCGGCTCGATCGCGAACGGCGGCTCGATCCTCGCCGCGCAGGCGATGGGCGCCGACTTCGCGTACATGGGCACGCGTTTCATCGCGACGCAGGAAGCGCACGCGATCGACGACTACAAGCACGCGATCCTGAACGCGAAATCGTCGGACATCATCTACACGAACCTCTTCACCGGCGTGCACGGCAACTACATCCGCGAGAGCATCGAGAAGGCCGGCCTCGATCCGGACGC
>Ga0209463_1001227_pt1 | contig 16121 bp, 33 predicted proteins | sample AgamicMgSfrz_FD_187169 | JGI IMG/M metagenome (GOLD analysis project Ga0209463, IMG submission 187169) | Agave microbial communities from Guanajuato, Mexico - Mg.Sf.rz (SPAdes) (version 2) | ecosystem: Host-associated > Plants > Phyllosphere > Phylloplane/Leaf | place: Guanajuato, Mexico... | reverse complement strand
CTTATATGGGACTTGAGACGGATTAAGGTATAAAAGAGATAATTTTCCTCAGAAACCACACCATACTCATATGAGTCAAGGGTGTGGTTTTTCATGTTTCGGCTTTCTTTAAAGTGAGAGAACAAAATTGAGTGGAGGTCAATTACATGCCATTGGATACCCTTAAGAAGATTGAAGAAAGTTTTGAGCTATTTGAGAAAATTGGAGCTACTACATCACGTAATGAGAAAGAAGCACTAATATTACAGGGCAAGGATAATACTTACTTTGGAGCACTTTTATATGCTACTTACAACAACTTTATGCTATTCTACATTAAGAAAGACCCTAAAGTAGAACCTGCCCCATATTCAGATTATGGAGTCAACTACTCTTTGTTTATGACACTACTAGAAGACTTAATGGAGCGTAGATTGACAGGTAACAATGCTATCACTGGGCTTAAGAATTTCTTATCTCAGTGTGATGCAACAGAGTATAAGTGGTATATGAAAGTAATTCAAAAAGACCTTAAGATTGGTATTACAGAGAAGACAATCAATAAGGTGCTTGGTAAGAAGTACATTCCTATATTTGAGTGTGCATTAGCTGAAACTCTTAATCCTAAGAAGGCTCCTAAAGAATTCATTTGTGATGATAAGGAAGATGGATACCGTTGCTTAGGTAGACATGACCACGATGGTACAGTTATACTACAATCACGTAACGGTCATATCATCTTCGGATATAATGGTATTGAGGAATCTATTAGCAGGTTACCTAAAGGATACATTTACGATGGAGAAATCCTAGGACGTAGTAACGAGTTTAATGAAGTACAGAAATCTGCATTTAAGAAGGCTAATGGTAAAGACGGAGTACTGAAGGTATTTGACCGTGTTCCAGTAGAGGAGTTTGACGATAACGAGTTTACTGAACCTTATAGAGACCGATTAAAGTGGATTGATGAAAATATTCAGCATATCATTGAGGAAGACCCTAACTTGGAACGTATAAGACAATATGGACCGTTTAAGGATATAGCAGAAGCATATGCTGTTCATGGTAAGTTAGTAGTTGAAGGGTTAGAAGGTACAATGGTTAAAGACCTTGATGCAACCTATAAGATGGGTAAGAGTCGTAATATTCAAAAGATTAAGGATTTCTTTGACATTGACCTTACAGTAACTAGAGTAGTGGAAGGTAAGGAAGGAACTAAACAGCAAGGAACTTTAGGGGCACTAGTAGTGGAGTTATCTGACAAAGATGTTGAAGCCCAGTTACCGATTGATGACCCTAAGTATAACAAGAAGTTAAAATACGTTAAGGACTGTATATCAGAAGTTAAGGTAGGTAATGGGTTCTCTGAAGAGCTAGGAGATAAGATTTGGGCTAACCCAGGACAGTACGTAGGAAGAACTATTCAGATTAGCTTCCAAGAGGTCAGTATTAATGACGATGGTAAGCATTCCCTACGTTTCCCTTCGCTGGTTATGTTCCGTGATGATAAATAGGAGGTTAGCAACATGAAGAAGTTCTTAGAGGAGCTAGCAAAGTACGGCAGTTTTGTAGACAATTCCCCTACGAGCTCTAAAACACCTGAGAAGCTAGAAGCTATCAGAAAACGTTTTCAGAGCCTTATAGGTAGACGTGCCTTATACCGTTGTGGCTCTGAAAAGTCCTTACGAGTGGTGACCATAGTGGAAGCCACTCCCTACTACGTAAGGATGAGCTACAATTACTACGGAAGAGATTATCAGGGAGTACAACACATATGTTGTCAATATGGCTTACTAATAAGTGGAGACGATAGGATTGATATACGATGAATGAGGATAAACGTAAGAAGCTACCCCCACCAACACACTTTGAACCTGAGTACTTGCATGAGAAGTATGAGCTTCTTAGAAAGTCAGTGTTCAAACAGCATAAGGATAAGATGAAGAACACCGCAGACCAAGATGACCTATTCTCAGCTATCTCAGCAATGTTCCTAGACCTAGTTAATGAGTTCAATCCTAACAGAGGAGTAGACTTCCCCTACTACATTAAGAAGATGTTAGGGTTGAGAACTAACCATTACGTTACAAAGTATCTCAAGAATGCCAATAGAGAGAGCTTTGCTGAGGAAGAATTCATCATTGAGGATGTCTCCTACAGAGATATACTTCAAAGAGTGGTTGACTTGAACAGTTTAGACCCAGACCTTGTGTTGGGTGAAAAGCACAGACAGCTTATGGAAGGCTTACTGATTCACAACAAGACTCTGAAGCAGATGGCTGAAGAGGAAGGAGTACCAGTTGATAGATACCATGCTAGGCTATACTTCTTGCTTAAGAAGCTACGTAAAGCTCACCAAGAGCATACTGCTAAATACGGGGAGGATTTATACTGATGCACGTTACAGATAAGATGGACTTAGTACAGGATATATTAACTGATTGTGGTGGAGAAGCTAAGGCGAAGTTCTTAGAAGTCTCCACTAACTTTATAAAGATTTACACTAGGGTACCAATTGATAGGGTCTTGCCTAACAGACCTGTATCCTTTGGTACTTTATTTGCGAAAAAGATGATGAATACCGAGAAGGTACACAGCGTTAGATTCCTAGAAGCAGACCCTAAGCTGGGTGGGTGCTTCATCTTAGTTAGTTTCCATAAGGAGGAGAAATGATATGAATAAGAGACAGGCTAAAAAGAATAGAAGAGGTAATAAAGAGAAGATAAGAGCTTTGCTTACTGTGGACTTAACTAATGTGACAGATGGCGCACACATAGATATGTATATTCCTAATAAATACGAGGTGCCTGAAGGACATTCAGGAGGGTACATCAAATGCACGCTACAGGATAGATGCATAGGAAACAATGGAACCAAATACGACTACATTGCATCTATAAAAAATGGATGGAGTAAACACATTACCCTAACTCCTTGGGTAACAGATGAATCAGCTAAACCTTACTATGTGATTAGACCTGAGGGGGAGAAGTAATATGTCAGTTAGTATTATGGGCGTTGTGGGTGCTGGTAAATCAACACTATGCAATTACTTAACAGAGGAGTCTGGGATTATCCTGTTCCCTGAACCAGTAGAAACTAATCCTTACTTAACAAAATTCTATGAGGAGCCCAGCTCTTATGCTTTCCAAATGCAATGTTTTCTTTTACTACAGAGATTTAAGCAAATGCAGGAAGCTGATAATTACTCCATGTACCTAATGGATATGGGATTATGGGGTAATGATATCTTCGCTAAGTTGATGTGGACTAACTTGGACATCACTGATACAGACTATGAAACATACTTGGACTTATCAGCTACTCTGAAGAGCCTAGTGAAGCCACCAAAGCTAACAGTATATCTGCATTGTAGACCTGAGGTATCGGTTGGTAGGGTTCTTAAGAGAGGTAGACCTGCTGAGTTAAACGCTTCTAATAAGTACTGGTACGATCTGTATAGGGAGTATGAGAACTGGTATCAGAACTATGATGCAGGAGCTAAACTTATGATTGATGTTAGTGACATTGATATTGTTAATAACATGAAAGAGCGTCAAGAGGTTATGGATGAGATTTATGCTACATATGACCTTGTAGCAAATTAAGATACTAAGGAGAGAACTTTCGGGTTCCCTCCTTTTTTAATTGTGAACAGCCTGAGGTGAGGGTAGGCACTGTTTTGTACAGTAAATCCATTTGATGTTTTTCCTGAATTGGGAAAAAATGATTTCAACGCCCCACAAGTAGGGCGAGCTGATACATTGATGATTAGGAGGAGAGATGTATATGAAAAAGAACAAGGACAATATGAACTACATTATCCAAGGCAGTGAAGTACCAGTAGAATCTCCTATGTTTTCCACTGGGTTTGAGGGTTTTGAAGCAGGTAAGTATAATTGGATTGATAGTCCTGCGGTACGTGCAAGACCTAAGAAGTCTTCCATGGATACAATGATGCTATCCTATATGATGTTCATAGGTGAAGAGAATAGGAAAGAGCTTAAGAAGATGATGCTGGAAATGGCTTATGGTGGTGAGTTAACGCCTGAGCAAATGATGGACAGATACTTTAGAAATTTAAAAGGAGGTAAGAGAAATGGAGAAGCATGAGATAAAGGTATTTAAACTAGAGGATAACTGCTCTTCCCTTGAAGAACTTAGAAAAATAATACAAGAATGTAGACTGGAGTCTATTGACACCAACACTCCTATACTATTCGATTTTGCCAACGTTAAGCCTACGGATAAGGAGATAACGGTTTCTAAGGATGCTTTAGATGCAATGGCTTACACCCTAAAGGCTTTAGCGAAAGAAGGACGTGAGAAATATGGTGAAGGTGCATGTAACCTACAGGGCAGACCTAAGACTGAAGGTAGTTGAGTGTAGAACAGGTAACTCTGTTTTTCTAACAGATTTAGAGCTATTCGCACAGTTAACTACAGTAGATGTAGAGGAGTATGAAACTCGTAGTGGAGCTATATCAATTGACTACCTAGACTACAAGAAGCTTAGGAGTGAGGCACTTGGATGATATAAAAAGAGCTATGAAACGAGCTAAGTTTCATACAGAGGAAAAGAAGAGAGCTAAGGACAATAGTCAATTGCAGGATACTGATGTATTCTGCTGTTTTCACCAAGATGAAGTAGCCTTAATAGAGTCTCTGCTATGGGATGTACTGGAGAAGGATTCCAGTGCTCCTAAGGCTTATAATGATGAAAAGCGTAGAGCGCTTAATGCTCTTAAACATATAAATGGAGGTACGCTATGAGTGAAGAGAAACGCTTAAATATAGTCCCTGTATTAAAGTTTTATGTTGAGTACACCCTAGCTAACGATTCCAAGACAACTAGTGTTGCTTTTGATACTAGAGAAGAAGCTATACAAGCTATAATGTCTACTGCTGACTTTGAAGGGTACATGGCAGAGTCACCTTATATTGTACCTAGGGATGGTAGGACTGAATCGGCTGAGATTAAAGAGCTATACGTATTTGAGGTGCAAGATGAGAGATAACTACCCTCCTGGTATGACGCACCTACCTGAAGATTTAAAGCACCCTTGTCCTAACTGTAGTGTTTATGTACATCAAGATGATATGTATAGATGTCCCTTATGTGGGGAGTTTCTACTGTGCCCTAACTGCAATTACTGTATGCAGTGTGGTGGAGTAGTTAAAGAAGAGGAGTAGGGGTGGGCGATATCCACCCCTTTTGTATGGATTCGATTTGAAATTTTTTCCTGTTTTGGAAATAATGGGTTCAAGTGGAACAAACCATACTGAGAATTGGAGGAGATGTATGATGAGTAACAGAAAATTAAGCACAGGTGAATGGAGATTATTTCTATTAAGTGATTGTATTAAGTACTTTAAGGATGCTGATGAGTTTACTAGGGAGCTAAGAAAGTGCTCTAAGAAAGAGATACTTAATATCAATGGTAAGGACTCTGAGCAGTTAGACTTCCTTATTTCAGATGAAGATGCTATCAAGATTAAGCGTATGATTATCAAGGAGTGGAACTTCACAGGCAGAGTTAAGGATAATGGTAGAGGTGTTAAGACTACATGTGATACTGTCAGAAACAACAGATTAGATACCGCTATGTATGCCACAATCACATTACTAAACATACGTTGGATTTGGGTAGTGTATGCGTGGGCTTTGTGACTCATGGTGAAGAGCGGATGAAGAATAAAGATTTCGCTAAGAAGTTTGTAGACGATTTGGAGCGTTACAAAGGTTCGGGTGCAAATGTTGAGGGCGAAGCAGAAGAGAATTATGAAGCTATTAGGGAAGCTCAGAAGCGCACTGTAGGGATGTTAGTCCATTATATTAAGCGCAATGGGTACCATAACAATCCATTCATTGCTAGCCTGAATGAGCGTTGGAATGCTGGTAAGCCCCTAACAGACTCTCAGTTAGAAGCCCTTAAGACCATGGCTAAGGAGATTAGAGACAATAAGTTCAAGAATAGTATTGGAGATGCTAAACGTCCTGCTAACCTTACTCTTGATGGAGAAATTCAGCTCAACAAGGTTTTATTTAAATTGGACAAATACCCTGACAATGAGTTTCTACAGAACTGTAAGACTTATATAGAGCGTCATGGTGAGTTATCAGAGGGTATGAGTAAGGCACTTATGGGAGGTAAGGGAGCATGACACTTAAGCAGTTCAATGTAGAAGTCAATATGAAAAAGGACTTGGATTTTGGGGAGAAGCTTAAAAGGCTTACCCCTATTCAAGCCTTTGAGCAACTTTACAGTGAACATGGGGACTCAGTATTTGCTAAGTTTGAAGTAAGGGAGACTAGCCACGTTAAGGGCTGTCGAAAGTGTAAGAAGCAACTAAAGAAAGGTAACTTTTGTAGTGAGTGTGGCTCCAAGCTAACTGACAAGCTAGAAGTTACTAAAGTGACTGATACTAAATGGATAGGCTTGCATATGGATGAGCTTGAAGAGGGAGATGGTTTATGGATATCAGACTCCCACCCATATGCAGGGGGTAGAAGCTTTACTAAGTGTAAGATGAGCTTGGAGTACTTTATGTCGATTAAGTACTGGTATGGTTACTGATGATACTATTCATTGTAATTATAAGCTGGCTTACCATATTGGGTTGTATGGTACTTAGCTTGCATATCTGGAGTGACCTAGGAAGTGGCTCCCATAAGATAGACAAGTCTATACAGAGGATAGAGGAATCTGCTAGAAGAATAGAGGAGAAACTGGAGAGGATGGATAAGAAATGAAGAATCATAATACTATTATGACACATGAGATATTTGCCTATTTGAAGCATGGGTATGTAGCTAAGTGCACAGAAGCCCCTGAGATGCAGGTAACTGTAGATAAAGAGGGTAGGTACTGGCTACACCCTAATAGACGTGACTGCGCCCCCTTTGACCCCAAGGTATTCGAGAGCACAGTTAGATGGTATATAGAGTATAAGCACCCTACAACATTTGGAGGTATTTTTAATGATTAGTGTAGTTATTACTAAAGAGGAAGAGATTAAGTGCAGAGGTGAGCATGTAGGGTATATTAAGGAAGGAGATACAGGGGTTATCTTAGGGGAGACCCTTGGTAGACCTGTTATAATGATGTCAGGAGACTTTGCAGGCAAGACATTGTACCTAGATGAAAAGGACTATGAGGAGGTAGGAGAGTATGAACACGGAACATATTAAGTTTGGTATGATGGTGGAACAGTATATGCAGACATATTTAAAGTCACATAAGCTAGATGACTATGACGACACTAGGGCTAGGACAGAGGTTCAGCTCAGAGAGTATGAAACGTATCTCAGCTTTGAGATTACTAAAGAGATAGCTGATACTGAGGTAACTATACCTTTGACTATTCAGGAAATGCGTAACTTAAAAGATGTACTGGAATTAGCCATCACAAGATACAGTATATCAGAAGCACTACGTAGGGATTTAGAAAGAGGAATGGAATAGAAAAGAGGGGCTAATGCCCCTCTTATTTTTTATCCTTCATAAGGTACTGAGTTTGTACAATTGTTACTACTATCATGAGCGCAAACAGCATATACTGGTTGTAGATGATAGTACGACTATTGGCAAACATTAGTGTACCTGTCCTTGTTCACTAAGTTGTTGTGCATGCTCTAGGATAACCTGTTGGTCAGTTTGTGGTAAATACTGAGTAGGCTCCATGTGCTGTACAGGTTGCTGTGCTTGCATAGATTGTTGAGCTAAATAAGCTTCCCCTAAAGCGATAAGACGCTTAGTCACTTCCCCACCTACACGTCCATTATCACGAGCACTAGTGTCTGCTCCTAGCTGTACACCCATTTCCTGAGCTATTTCAAATTTTAATTGGTCTACAAAGCGTTCTGATTGTGGTACAACTAATTTGTTACGTGATTTACGTCCACCTGCTGTAGTGTTTTGTACCCCAGTGTTAGTGTTCATCATAAATATCACATCTCCTTAGTTGTAAGTCAGTTCAGCGTGTCGTGCTTGCTGTCCTGCTTGAACTCATTTTCACCGTTTCGGAAGCAGAAAACAATTGGATGAATCAGGAAGAAAATACGTCTAGTATGTGTCTAGGGAGAAAACTCTGTTTGTCGGACTTCTTTTATTAACAAAAAGGAGGGCGAAACGATATGAAAGCAGAGGATATTAAAGGTCTTACAGGTTTAGAGAAGGTACAGGATGGAATAGTCAAGGCAGTAGAGACGTTTGGTGGAGGTCTAGTACAACTAAAAGAAGAGGTAATAGAAGCAGTAAAGTGTTGTGAATGTGGAACTATACACAACATAGAGAAGGAGACTTATCTTACTCTTGTAGGTAACCTGCACGTAGGGAGTCATGGTGGTCTAATAGGCAATGGTAACTGGAATGAGAATGGGGTACCTACATCCTATTGGTGCGTAGAGAAGGGTTGTTTATCCAGCTTCCTACTAGCAAAAGAGCACGACATAAAGGAACGTAATATCATTCAGGCTATAAAGTAATCCCACTGAAAAGGTTTAGGTTACTCTTCCTAGACCTTTTCCATTTGAAAAAGATGAAGAAAAAGGGGAAAATTTCTTCAATGGAGCACCGCTCCTAGATGAAAGTACCCTGAGAATAAGAAGGAGATGGACGTATTGAATATTAATGAATGGATTGAAACGTTACCTGAGGAACTATTAGAAAGACTAGAAGGCATTAATAATAAGACTCTTAAGATGTTAGTGGGCTTGAACCCTAGTCAGTTGAAAGCAGTATTAACAGTAGATGGACCAGTACAGATTAATGCAGTAGCAGGCTCAGGTAAGACAAGAGTTTTAACTACAAGAACTGCATACATGATTAACCAGCTTAAGATTAAGCCCTCAAGTATTATGTTGACTACCTTCACCAAGAAAGCTACAGAGGAAATGAAAGAACGCTTATCCGCTTTAATCCCAAAGATGGCTATGGCTCAAGTAACTGTTGGCACTACACACTCAATTGGTTACCGTATTCTTAAGAAAGAATATGTGACTATGGGACACCACCTAGCTCCAGCATTTGCTAGTAGAAAAGGGATGCTAGTACCTAACTCAGTAGACTGCAAGAAGTTTATTGAGAAAGTTAAGAAAGCTATCATGTTTGACCGCACTGTACAGTTCAGTGTTAAGCAGGAGCTTAGAGATATGCCAACACCAAAGCTGTTAAAGGTTATAAGTGGTGCTAAGTCAGAAGGAATTGACTGTAACCAGTTTGAGCAAGAAAATTATAATGGTGGTGCGAAGTCAGAGGTATACGTGGAGTTCTACAAGCGTTATGAGCAGATGAAGTGGACAGACCAACTTATTGATATGGACGACTTACTTTTCTTGTTAGTAGACTTATTTGAAACTTACCCTGACATCTTAGCTAAGTACCAAGGCTTATATCAATACATCATGGTAGATGAATCGCAGGATAACAACGCACAGCAGTATAAGTTAATGCGTATGTTGGCTAAACCGAACTACAACATCTTCTATGTAGGGGATGATGACCAATCTATGTATGGTTTCCGTGGAGCAAAGCCTTTAGAGTTCATCTATCTTAAGAACAGCTACAAGGGACTACAGTCAATCAACCTAGAGGATAACTACCGTAGTAACCCTGGAATCCTAGACGTGGCTAATAAGCTTATTGCTCACAACACTGAGCGTCTACAGAAGAGCCTAAAAGCCCATAAGAAGGACGATGGTCAAGCGGTTGCTTATTCAAAGTATGACAACGAGCAGGCTGAAGCTAAGGGAACTGTAGAAGAGATTAAGAACCTACATGAGAATGAGGGCATTGAGTATAAGAAGATGGCTATCCTATACAGAACCAATGCTCAGGCTAGAGCTGTAGAAGAAGAGCTTATCATTGAGGGCTTACCATACTTCATTTGGGGTGGGGTTAGTTTCTACCAACGTAAGGAGGTTAAGGACATCATCTCTTACTTAAAGCTAGTAGCAAACGAGCATGATAATGAAGCCTTCAAGCGTGTAATCAACGTACCAAGCAGATACTTAGGTAAAGCTTTCCTAGAGAAGGTTAACTCTTATAATGGTTCCAACTATGAAGCCATCACAGGTAATGGAATTGTATTCAAGAACTATGAGAAGGAGGGTATTAGTCAGTTTGTAGAACTAATCTCTAACCTTAAAGGTATCCATGCTGAGGGTGCAACTCCTATTGACTTACTACAATACCTAATGGATAATTGTTATGAAGCTTACCTTAAAGAGGAAGGCGAAGATGAGGATGATGGTACCGGACGTTTAGAGAACATTGCTACCCTAAAGTTTGCTCTTGAGCGTTATGAGAAGCTAGAAGACTTTCTAGAGTATATCGACAGAATGGTTAGTAACGCTAAAGATGGAGTGCCAACAGGAGTACAGCTAATGACTATTCATAAGTCTAAGGGGCTTGAGTTCCCTGTATGTTTCTGCTTAGGCTTCAGCTCAGGAATCCTACCTCACTTCAGAGCTATCGAAGCGTTTACTGATGGTAATGATTTAGCTATTGAGGAAGAGCGTAGATTAGCTTATGTAGCAATCACTAGAGCAGAGTCACATGGATATGTGAGCTCTATCAGTTCCTTCAATGGTAAGCGTGTTCCTACAAGTCAGTTTGTATCCAACATGGGTCTTGTGCCTAAGGAAGCTCTTATGGATGAAGCTGAAACACTTATGGAAGCATGGATGGAAGCAGAGGAAGAGGCAGACCGTAAAGAATTTGAGATTGAGTATGCTGAGATGCAACGTAAAGAGCTAGAAGCACATGGTTTATCGCTAGGGATGTTTATGAACGAGGACTATGAAAGAGAGCAGATGGAAGCAGACTTTAGAAGAAAGAATAGAGGATTCATATGATAGCAAGGGGCTATGCCCCTTGTTCTTTCATTTCAAAACAACAAGGAGGAATCGACATGAAGGGTATTGAAAAGCTTAAGCAGTTTCTAATGGAATCTGAGTTTGCAAGCATCTTAACTGGGGCAGGTGTTTCAACTGAATCAGGGCTACAGGACTTTAGAGGAAAGGACGGTCTATACAAAGGCAAGAATCCTTACGATATTGCAGATATAGATGTTCTGTTTAAGGATGATAGAAGTGAGTTTGTAGAGTTCTACACCGATCGTATCAGCAGTCTTATGAATGCTAGACCAAATATAGCACATGAGATACTGGATAATTGGCAAAAGGAAGGGTGGATAGGTAGAATCATTACTCAGAATGTAGATGGATTCCATAGAAGCCCAGGAGTTGTAGAGCTACATGGCAACCTAAGCAAGCTACATTGCATGAAGTGTGGGGCATCCTACCTAGCAAGTAGGTATGTAATGTTAAAGGGAATGGAAGACAAAGCATATACTTGTTCTAAGTGTGAGGGGTTTGTCAGACCCAACGTTATCCTATTTGGTGAGAGCCTTAGTAGGAGAGCTTTAGTAGAAGCTTATGGCACTGCACATGTATCTGACCTTCTAATAGTGATGGGCACTTCTCTCATGGTAGCTCCTGCATCAGACCTACCTAGGATTGTTAAGAAGCAGGGTGGTAAGATAGTTATTATCAATAGAGATAAGACTGACCTAGATGATATGGCAGACCTAGTAATTAGATGGGATAAGCTACATGAAGTGCTGGAGAAGGTGGATGCAATACTACCTGAAAGGCTTAGCCCAACAGTTAATAGGACTACAACCTCCAGTGAAGGTTTAATAGGTGGCTCTGATATTGAGTTTCATGAAGATGTAGAGTAGGCTCCTAAGTGAGCACTACTCTATTTTTATAGCTTTTCTATTAATGAAGTCTACTGTGGCTTGGTTTCTCCAAAAGGTAGCGTGCATTACAGCTTCAGTAAGAGTGGAGAAGCTTTTGCTTCTAGTGAGACCTTGTTCAGTTATTACTGCATTAAACTTTCCATATTTAACAGACCTGACGTTTTTAAACCCAGTTCTAGATGTAGACTTAGTAGTATGAATCTTGTTTACTGACTTTGTTACATGCCTAAGGTTGGGTCTAGTATTGTCTAGAGGATTATGATTCCTATGGTCTATGACCATGCCCTCCATCTTTCCTAGTATGATTTCATGTAGAGCGTAGACAGCTCCTTTATATGTCATCCTAACATATATCTTACCTTCCCTATTACGATGACCAGTCCAAGTGTTAGTATACTGCTTTATTAGTGGAAAATCTTCCTCCAATAGTATAGCTGTATATGTCTCCCCTTTACACCTTATACTTATTTTCACCAATCCATCTTCTATTATGAAATTGTTCTTCATTTTGTACCCTCCTTTCAATATCAAAATTGAGACTTCTGAGTTAAACTCAAATACCTACGTAGAGGTATGACTCAGGGTTTGATTTCTTTCTGAATTTGGGGCAAAATGATTTCAACGTCACCTCCCCGTAGGGAGATGCTGAAACCAGTAGAACTAGAAGGAGATGGTTAGCGTGCCTAAAACAATTATCAAAAAAGACATCCAAGACAGCGTAGACGAATACTTAGCTTTACATGAGCAGATATCAGAGCTTAATAAGAAGCTTAAAGCCCTACGTAATGACATAGAACCTTATATGGAAAAATATGACATCGAAGAGATTAAGGGCACCGAGAAGGGTAAGATTCTTAGACCACCTGTATCAAGAGCTCCTATGAATGCCAACTACACTACCTATGACGTGACAAAGATTTCTATGGCTGTACCTAAGAAATTCCATGATGACTGTATTGTAGAGGTGGTGGACAAAGAGGAGCTAGAGAAATTAGTTAAGCTAGGTAAGTTCAGCCAAAGAACTATCAGCAAACTAGAATCTTGTAAGGTGAAGTACGAAACTAGACCATTCAGGGCGGTGTATTGATATGTATTTCATTAACAAGTTTGTACAGAAGATGGTTAAGCTTATGAATAATAAGTCAAAGAAGCATGACTATAAGCCATCTAATTCAGGTCAGTGGATGAATGTAGGGGGCAGGTACAATGAGGAGTGGGTGTGGATGGATAAGCCCACCCCTTCTACTACTTTTAATGTCTGTGTATACGAGCTAGAGGATGATTACATCATTAAGCTGGAGGATAAGCCAAAGCATTATAATCTAGAGTGTGTTGAGTGTAATACCCCTAAGCAGGTTGAAAGGGCTACGAGACTATTGAAAGTAAAGTACGAAACGATGGGGAACGTTATTATGAGTAACAGTTTGGACGTGTGAAGATTCGATTTCAGGATTAAATTAAAGCAGAAGGACAGAGAGGGGAAATGAAAAATGTTAAACACAGTAGAACTTTTGGAATTTGGTAAACAATTACTATTCAAGCAGATAGCAATAATACCTTGTGACCGATATGGTAAGGCAGTAGACTCTGAAGAGAGTTCTGTGGTAGGTATTGTAGTAAGTGTAGAGAAAGATGGGCTAACCATAAATGTACCTACACCTGTACCTGAGATGCAGGATGACGATGATTCTAGCTATGAGCATAGATTTTTGGATAAAGGTTTGTATCCTGGAGATTTGTATTTGGATACTTTGGAGTTAGACATAGATGATGTATTCCACCGTATCAACTTTGCAAACTTCCCTGAGAAGGAGAGCTTCTTGCTAGTAAAAGTTATAGATATTGGGGTAGACTCTAAGGGTCTAGTAACTGTAGAAACTAAACAACTATAAGGAAGTAGGAGATTTCATGGAGAAGGTATATAATTTTGGAGAAGAGCGTAAGAAGCGTGTAGCAAAGAAGAAGCCTGATGTGATTACTATGGCAGATGTGCAGGCAGAGTTAGAGCGTAATATTGATAAGTTAGCTACTAAGATGGGAATAGAAAGAGAGCAAGCTATTAAGATGGCAGGAGATTTCTATAGAACATATCCAATGCTCATGGAGCATGTTAGGTCACCTGAGTATTTAATGAATAACTAATAGGGGGAATTGTAATGGAGGAGCGCTTAAGTCTACGAGTTGTAAATGGTGGTTTCTTAGGTAACTGTTTAATTATTACTGATAATAACTTAGGGAAGTCTGTAGAGGTTATGGCTTTGCAGTTAAAGGGAATAGTGGGGGGTGATAAGTCTACAGGCTCCCTTCCCCATGCTGACTGGGATAAAGAGGGTGAAGAGATAACTATTCGCCACAATGGGGATGCAGAGGGTGTAACTTTTACCATGCAGGAGTTAGCAGAATTATTGTAACAGGCTAGGACATCAGTCCTAGTTTTTTATTTGCCCATCTTCCTAGGAGTAACGCCCAGTAGTAAGAGTTAGAAGTAGGAAACGTCCTTGGAAGGAACCTCAATTCATGAGATGATTTGTTTACGAGGGAGCGGTGGAAACAACTTCTACCGCACTTGAATACGAGAAAATGGAGGAGAGTATTTAATGAAGCAGATTATTGGTAGCGCAGGTTCAGGTAAGAGTTTTGTATTAGCAGATAAGGTAGCTGAGAAGTTAAGTGAGGATAAGTCAGTAGTAGTAATGTGTTATGAGGGTAAGAAAGAGTTACTTAAGAAGGTTAACTTTTTCCTAGAAAAAAGAGGGTATAAGGAAGGAGATACTGTAAAGTTACTGAGAGTAGTTCAGGTACCCACCACCAGTATTTCAACTACATCAGGGTATATCATGGAAGCTGTATCTGAAGATATAGTGTTTGTGGATATGCCGATCATCTCTAACATTAACACTGACCGCCCTTACTGGGCTTCAATAGGTGCCTACTTGAATGTAATGCGTGCGGTAGCTGAGTTCGCTCAATGCGAGTTATGGATGTCTCTACAGTCTAACCGTGATACTATGACTCATAAGACAATGTCTATATTGGTGGTGGATGAAGAGGATAGCAGTAAGCATCAGGTTATTACATTGGAGACTATTCAGGATTGGGTTGGCGGTTACTCTAAGTCAGTGTACTCTAAATAAGATGATAAGGGAGATGGGGAATATGAAAAAGTTACTAATGGGGTTTGGTCTAAGTGCAATGTTAACAATGGGGTTAGCTGGTTGTAGTGAGGAGGCTACTGATACCAGTAGTGATACTAAAGTAGAAGCTGAAGCTAAAGAGGATACTACCACTACTGTGAAGGAAGTGCCGACTGAGGACATTAGAGGTGAGTATGCTGATTACTATACTCCTTTACTAGCTGACTTCTCTACCAACATGGCTGAGTTTAGTGACCTCCTAGTTAATGTAATGCCTAGTGACATAACTGTTCGTGGCTCTTGGTATGACGATGTTATGGAGAAGTCAGAAGAGCTAGATGGTATTATGGAAGAGATGAGGAACTATGACGGTGATATCCCTGAAGGCATTGACCATGACGCTCTTATGTCAGCCCTAGATGAGTACCAACACATACCTGATGACCTACCTTCTGCCCTAGACATTATGTACCGTACTAGTGGTACTGGTGGTATCAATGAGATGAATGCTATCACTGAGCACATCTTAACAGGTAATGACCACCTAGCTAACTTTACATCTTCCTTTACTGAGTAGACTTTGCAACTCTGCTACCATCTTCGGATGGTGGTAGGATGGAGTGTCTACTCCGAATATCAGAGTATGAAGGAGACGATAAGAATGAATAACTGGGATATCAATGGTAAGTCAAGCGGTGTTGTAACTGGTGTTGTAGCTAGTGAGATTGGTACTTTGATTATGGAACGTGACCGTATCAAGGCTGTACGTGATAATCTTCAAGGCTTCTATGATTACCTTAAGGAGAACCGTGAAATGCCTGCATTTGAATGTGCTATCCATGAAGCAGTTATTGATTTCTATAACACAGAATATATGAAGCTTAAAGCTAGAGTGTCTTATAAGGCTGTAGGTATTGCAGTAGACTTAAATCAAGGGTACCTTAATAAAGATGGGGACTATGTAGAGTATAAAGAAGTTCTTAATATTAGAGGTAAGAAGCCCCAATGGACTGCGGAAGATGAGCTTATGGCTAGAGAAGAGAATCACATAGATGAGATATTAGCAGAGATGGATGGTGAGGCTAGTGCATAAGCATATTGCCTTTGACATGGAGACAGTACACTTTGGCATGGGTAGACCAGCTCATAAGAGCTTCTTCTCTCTATACTGTTCTATTCAAAGAGTAATGGATATAGGGTTTCTTGCACATATGTCTGAGGAACAGGCTATAGAAACAATGG
>Ga0209463_1001226_pt1 | contig 16144 bp, 19 predicted proteins | sample AgamicMgSfrz_FD_187169 | JGI IMG/M metagenome (GOLD analysis project Ga0209463, IMG submission 187169) | Agave microbial communities from Guanajuato, Mexico - Mg.Sf.rz (SPAdes) (version 2) | ecosystem: Host-associated > Plants > Phyllosphere > Phylloplane/Leaf | place: Guanajuato, Mexico... | reverse complement strand
CATAAAAAGTTTTTTACTGGAATGTCTAAAGACGAGAAGAAATCTATATTTGAATTTGATATTAAGGAGAAATCCTAATAAAACAAGCTCTAACGTTATATCGTCAGAGCTTGTTTTGTTCCTAGAAATCACATTATGTGAACTAAAAATGTATACGATATACAGATTAAAAACAGAGGAAATTGCTTAATCAAATTCGTTAAGCTATAAGCAATTCTATTAAAAATATAAATTATTTCCTAATCTTATTGACAGTTTATATGTGAATGTAGCATTATAAATAAGAATGAAAATCATTATCATATTTACTGGGGGATAAAATATGCGTACATATTCAAAAGCTGTACTTGCTTTGTTATCCACTCTCTTTTTAGTTTTTATGGCTGCTTGTGGCAGTAATGGAGCTTCAAAGGAAGAGTCAGGATCAAATTCAAAGACAGAACAAGCTTACACAGTTAAGCATGCAATGGGAAAAACAGAGATTCCTAAAACACCTAAGCGTGTCGTGGTTCTAACAAATGAAGGAACAGAAGCTTTGCTAGCAATGGGTATTAAACCTGTTGGGGCCGTGCAATCTTGGTTAGGTGATCCTTGGTATGACCATATTAAGGATGATATGAAAGGTGTTCAAGTTGTCGGTACTGAAAGTGAAGTTAGCATTGAAAAGATTGCAGCATTGAAACCAGATTTAATTATCGGGAATAAAATGCGTCAAGAAGCTGTTTACGATCAATTAAGTCAAATTGCGCCAACTGTATTCTCAGAGACACTAAGAGGAGATTGGAAAGAAAACTTCGAATTATATGCTAAAGCCGTAAATAAAGAAGAAAAAGGAAAAGAAGTATTAGCTGACTTTGATCAACATGTTAATGACGTTAAAGAAAAGCTTGGCGATAAAGTAAATCAAGAAGTATCTGTTGTTCGCTTTATGCCAGGAACAGCTCGTATCTATTATACGGATTCTTTCTCAGGCGTAATATTTAAACAATTAGGATTTAAACGTACTTCAGAACAAGAAAAAATGTTCAAAGATAATAGCAAATTAGGTAATCTTGCTATAGATGTTGGAAAAGAAGTTATACCTAAAATGGATGGTGATGTTATGTTCTACTTCACATATGCTCCAAAAGGTGAAGATGAAGGTGTAACTATGGAAAAAGAATGGACCAACGATCCACTTTGGAAAAACTTAAAAGTTTCTAAAGCTGGAAATGTGCATAAAGTTAGTGATGCAGTTTGGAACACTGCAGGTGGGGTAATTGCAGCTAATCAAATGTTAGATGAACTTGAGAAAATAATGGTTAGTAAATAAGGGTTAATTCTTTAAGGTTCTATAAAAGTGAGAATTACTATGATACTTTTCATTTTTATGTTATAATGTTTTTACCCTTAAGAGGGATTTTCATTAACCGAAGAAACCAGCTATTTTATATAGCTGGTTTTTTTGTTCCCCCAACCTTTCTTCGAGATCGTTCCCTGAATCATGATAAATTGAAAAGCTGAATAGTCAGATGATGTAGCAGAGAGTATGAGATATAGGAAAAAGACAGGAAAACTTTATAACGAGAAGGATTCCTTAATTTTTATGGATAAATCAAGGACAAAGCGCTTTATGGATTTCGTTAATTTCCTACTTTGGAAGAACAAATTCATTGTTATTTCTAACCCTTTTAACTTTATAAAAAGAATAATTAATAGTTCATTAAGTAAACTATTTTAGGTGCCGTAAAACATGGCTTACAATTCAATTCATTCAGTCGAAAGAAGAAGAACTGTGTTATGCACTAGGAATCTTTTTCCTAATATTTCATATGGAGATTAGCCCTACCCTTATTCTTTAAGTGGTACTTTATAACAACGATGATTACTGCTTAGAATTAAAGATTGAATTATAGTAACGGCATGGAAAGCTGAATTCTTTTGGCGATTGGTTATGGACAAATCCTCTTGTTTGAATTGACGCTGGTATCTCCGTTTTAAAAGTTCTATAATTTTATTACTTAAATCACGAATGTCTTCAATAAGAATACCTATATTAGATTCTACTAAAAACTTAGTGTTATCCTGTTCTTGACCCCCAAGTGGACTGTAGAGAAGGATAGGAACATTAAGAGCTAATCCTTCTGAAATTGTTACTCCCCCTGCTTTTGTAATCATCCCATCACAGATAGCCATTAATTCATCTATACAGTCAACAAACCCCATAATTATTACATGGTGTTTTGAATAAGAGAGAGCGTTCTCTATTGATTTTTTTATCTTTTGATTATGGCCACATATAATAATAATTTGTAACTCAAAAGGGCATCCCTCTAAAGAATTAAGTATTTTGTTATGGCTGCCAATTAAGCCACATCCTCCACCCATGATAAGTACAGTAGGCAAATTATGTTTTAACCCATACTTTAGTTTAAGCTCTTCCTTTTTATATTGGGTAGAAAATTTGGGGTGTATTGGTATTCCAGTTACCTTAACCCGTTCCTCTTTTACACCACATTGAACTAAGCCACGTCGTACAATATCAGATCCTACAATATATTGATCAGTGTATGGGTAAATCCAAATACTATGAACTGTATAATCTGTTATAATTGTAAGAGTAGGAACGCTGGTTAAATGATGTTTCTTGAGATATGACATAATACCTGCTGCAAAAGGAAATGTACTAATAACAATACTTGGCCGAAATTTATTTATTATTTCAAGAACACTCCAAACCCCAGTTCGCCCTATTATTTTTAAAAAAGACGAAAAATGGTTTGGGTTTCTTGATTTTTTATATAGGTAATCATAAAAGGCAGGAAACTTTGTTACTCCTTCTATAAAAATCCGGCGACTAATATTGTTAACAAGCCGATGTTTATAATCAGTTATATCAACAATAAGTGGTTCAAGGTCGAGTTTCTTTAATCTAATAGCTGCTTCTATTGCTCGTGCAGTCTGATAGTGTCCAGCTCCATAACTTCCCGTTAATATGAGTACCTTTGATTTTTGATGATCCACTCTTTTCACCCACTTAATTATTCATCCAGTCCCTTGTAACCTACATGGCTATTTCAGTGTTTATATACATAATTGTATTCATTCTTCACTTTAATTAGGTCTTCTTTGCTCAGATTTCTTCTCCTGATAGCGTTGATAGAACCAAATAGCAATAGCTACCCAGCACCCACTAGCAAAATAACCACCGATGACATCGCTAGGATAATGAACGCCTAAGTAAATTCTACTAATGCCTATTAAAAGAATCATTATGCTACAAATAAGTATTAAGAGAGTACGTCCCCATCGAGTAGGAATATGGCGCCACAATAAGAAGGAAAGAATGCCGTAAACGGCAAATGCGCTCATAGCATGCCCACTTGGGAAACTATAACCATTTATTTCGATTAATCGATGGAAATTAGGACGTGCACGATGAAAAAGCAGTTTTAAGAGACCATTAAGAATTGGAGAACCTATAATAATGGCAATAAACAAAATAAGTTCTGTTCGATGTTTTAATACTTTATAAAGAAAAAATAAACTTAAAATAGAAATCATTGCAACGGCTGGCGTGGAACCAATGAAAGTAAAAAACTTCATGATAGTCGTTAACAGAGGCGATTCGAACCCTTGAATAAACGATATAACATCATGGTCAAATGCAACAATCTTTGATCCACTAATTAAAATAGCCATCCCACTAAAACAAATAAGGCACAATACACTTAACATAAAAGCAAGTGTAAATTGAGATTTCAAATTCATATTACTAGACACCTCTAATGTACATCTTTTAGCAAGCTAACATTGATGAAATGTAATAAAAACTCTTTTTATATTGACCACAGTTTTTGCTGCTTTTTTGTGGTATTTATATGGAGTCTTTAAATAAAGGGAAAACGAGTGTTACGTTTGTTCCCTCTCCTTCTTTACTCTCAATGTTGATAGTACCGTTGTACTTTTCAACCCATCGTTTGGCTATAGCTAGTCCTAAGCCAAGCCCTCCTTGCTTTCTGCTTCTTGCTTTATCAACTCGATAAAATCTATTTAAAATATAGGGGATATCTTGTTCTGGGATTCCGATCCCTTTATCCATTACTTTAAGAGATACTTTTTCATTGATTAGAGAACAGTCTATAATTACTTCTTTCTCTTCTCTTGTGGAATATTTGACTGCATTATCTAGCAAAATGATTAATATCTGTTCTAGATGTCGAGAAGAAATATTCACATAAAGATTTTCATGTGAATGGTCTATTCTAAATCCATAATTGCTATGCAATACTTCAAAATTCTTTACAACATGTTGTACAGTCTCCAGTACATTAATAGGTGCAACATCCACAGGATTTATCAGACTATTTTCGGCGCGGGATAACTCTAATAATTCTTGTACCAGATTGGTTAAACGCTCTACTTCTTTCAAGCTGGAGTTCAGGGATTTATCTAGTATAGCCGCATCCTTTTTCCCCCAACGATTTAACAATGTCAAATGCCCTTGTATAATGGCTAAAGGAGTTCTTAACTCATGTGAAGCATCCTCTACAAATTGTTTTTGTTGTACAAAGGAGTCTTCAAGACTATCCATTAATTCGTTAAATAGGCTCCCCAACTGGGCAAATTCATCATTTTTTTCATTAACCGGAACTCGTTCCTCGAGACCATTTATTTTTATTTTTTTCATGGTTAATGTTAACGCTTGGATATTAGATAATATTTTCTTTGAGAGAATGGTTCCTCCTAAAATACTCAAGACAAGAGAGCCTATTCCTGCAGCAATCATTAATAAAAACACTTTCTCCATAAAATCGTCCGACATTTCCATATTCCTAATAATCTCAACAGTTCCAGTGAATTTACTGGTGATGATAGGAGAACGAAGAACAAGTAGACGATCGTCATGTTTTCGAACTACTTTATACTCTTGATACTTCACTGTCTTTGGTTGCTGCCAGGTTGGTGAAACATTATTTGAGGTACTAGTTATTACGTTACCTTTCACATCAAGAATACGGATTAACTGGTTCTTCTCATTAATTTTTGATAAGTATCCTCCACTGTTTTTGATTTGCTTTAAAGATAGAGGTTCATCATCAGATTGAATAAAAGCGAGGACCTCTTTCAACTGATGAATGCCATTTTGCTTCTCATAATTTAAAATACCATTATCAATCACAATATATTGAAAGATGTTATAGGAGAGAAAAAGAAAAAATAAAAACATGGAAGACCATAAAGTTATCTTCCACCTTATAGGTAAATCTTTTAGATATTTTATCCATTTTTTCATTTAAACATCACGCATCACGTATCCAACCCCTCTAATGGTTTGAACGTATAATTCTTTTTCCTCTACATTTAATTTGTTTCTTAAATATCTAACATATACATCTACAACGTTCGTTTCAACAACTGAATCGTACCCCCACACTTGTTCTAAAAGCATATCTCTCGTCAGTACTTTATTAATGTTACGCATGAAAATGGCCAGAAGTTCAAACTCTTTATTCGTTAGTTCAATCAGCTTTTTGTCTTTTATCACTGTTCTTGATTCTAAATCAAGCTCAATATCTTTAAATGTTAATAGTAGTTTTCGTTCCAGTGTCTTATTCTCTTTCCGTCTAAAGATGACACGCATCCTTGCAAATAATTCTTCAATTGCAAATGGTTTAGACAAATAATCGTCAGCTCCGTTATCAAGTCCCATTACCCTATCCATGACACTATCCTTAGCCGTGAGCATAATAACAGGGGTATCCTTCGTTGTCCTTAGCCTTCTACATACTTCAATTCCATTTAATCCAGGCATCATTAAATCAAGTAGGATAATGTCGTAATTCTGTTTGGTTGCTTTATCTAAACCAGTACGCCCATCATAAGCTATATCCACCGAATATCCTTCATATTTAAGTTCTAATTCTAAAAATTCCACTAACCCTTCTTCATCCTCTATAATTAGCACCTTTTGCATACAAAATATTCTCCTTTATCTAAAAATGAAAGAATATAGAAATTTGTAAGAGTTAAGCTTTTTTTCTCTTATTTTTTTAATTCTTCATATTTGGATTTCACTTTATTTTTACGAATAATTTTAAAAATAAAATAAAGTCCACAAGCTATAACTGAAATTAATAAAGCTATTTTTACATATGACCCAGAGACTTGATTAATCTTCTCCCAGTTGTTTCCTAACGTTTTTCCAAGGTAAATGAATAGAACACTCCAGGGTACGATGGCTGCAATCGTATATAAAGTAAAACGAGTGAAAGCCATTTTTGTAATTCCTGCCGGGATTGAGATAGCATGCCGAATGACAGGAATAAAGCGAGCGAAAAACACTACTCCTGCTCCATAATTGCTACACCATACTTCTGATTTTTCAAGATGCTTAGGGCCTATTAAAAGAAGTTTTCCATATCTCATTAACAGAGGTCTTCCCCCATAAGAACCTAATAGATATAAGAATATCTGTGCGATTACACCTCCAATCGTTCCAGCAATTACTGCTCCTATGAAGTTAATTTTCCCTTGAGAGACCAAAAAACCAGCATAAGATAATACGACTTCACTAGGAATTACTTCTATCATTAATGCTGAAGCTATACCGATGTATCCTAGTTTTGCAAGGTATGCAAATGCAGCTGCAGTAAATGTTTTCATTATTTTCGTCCTTCCTTGAAAGCTTTCCTTTAATTTATCAATTTAAAATTAGATTTACATGAAAAAGAGATTAAGAATAAATAAAGTTATTTCTTAATCTTCTTAATGGACCATATAAAGTTGCTATCGAATTTTCTATAGGTTCTTTAACATCAAAAATCATTATTAACTGTGCATGTTTTTATTATTAAATCCAATGTTCAGAAGTAAGATCTAGTGTTTATTCGTTTAATTTTCTTTAATTGTGTAACCTATACCTCGAACAGTCTCAATGAGTGATGAGCTAAATCCTTCTTCAATCTTTTTTCTTAAATAACTTATATAAACATCAAGTACATTTGTATCTCCTTCGTATTCATACCCCCATACATTCAGTAAGATCCCTTCACGCGTAACCGTTTTATTTTTATGAAGGATTAAATAAACCAATAAATTATATTCTTTAGGCGTCAAGCAGATCTGTTGCCCAGCTCTGGTTACTTCTCTTGAATCAGTATTAATTACTACGTCTTTAATTAATAATAGCGAGTCTTTTTCTGCATTTTCTCTACTAGCAAGATGCTTATAACGTAGTAAAGAGCGTATCCGAGCTAGTAATTCTTCTGTTTTAAAAGGCTTAGTTATATAATCATTTGCTCCATGATCTAATCCCATTACCTTCTCTATGGTTGAATTACGAGCTGTTAAAAGAATAATAGGCACATAAATTTCTTTCTTTCTTAATTTACGCAAGACCTCAATACCACTCATTTTAGGTAACATAATATCGAGTAAAATTAAATCAAAAGTCTTCAGTAAAGCTGTTTCAAGACCGTCTTTTCCATTATCCCTAATTTTCACTTGGTAACCTTCATGTTCAAGCTCCATTTTCAATATGGTTCCTATCTCTACTTCATCTTCCACAATTAAAATGCGTTCTGTCATATTATTCCTCTTTTCAAGCTCTATATTTAATTATAACTTTCTGCTTTACCTGTCGTTCTTTCCATCGCAAGTAGATATATAGCTACTACAAGCCAACACCCCATCGTAAAATAGGAACCTATAATATTACTGGGATAATTTAATCTAAAATAAATTCGACTTATCCCAATGCCCAAGATGATGACAGAAGCGATACACACTAAGAGAAAACGTCCCCATAGTCTAGAAATAGGACCCCATAATTGAAATAATAGTATTCCGTACACAACGATTAGACTTACTGTATGTTCCCCTTCGTGTTGAAGGATATAACCACTTACTTTAATTAAGTGATGTAAATCTGGACGACCAATAGAGTAAAACATTTTTTGTATCTTATTAAGTATGAAAGATCTACTGATAATCCCAAAAAACAAAATAAGTTCAGTCCTATATTTGAATATTTTATAGAAGAGGAATAGGATTCCAAAAGAAAGCGTTATAATAAAAGGTGTGGACCCTAGAAATAAAAGCTTTCATTGTTCTTTTAAATATGGGAAATGTCAGGTGTTGAATATAAGATAAAATGATGCTATTAATATGAATATATGTTTCCCCACCAATTAAAATAAAAATCATGTCCACAAAAATGATTAAATATAGACTTGAAATAAAAGCCACTAAAAATTGGATTTTAAAATTCATATAATACAATCCCTTAAATGTGGATTTTCAGAAATCAGAATGTGATGTCTCACTTTTTATCTATTGTTCTTTTGCTTTAATCACCATTACTTCACTAATATCATTAAAGGTGGATGAGGGTTTTATAACAGCCAATTGTGTTAATCCATATTCATCGGGTTGTACCTTAATTACTTTTCCTAAAGCCAATCCACCTTGGAATATGGAACTGATGGGAGAAGTTTGAACTTTATCCCCTACATTGACCTCAGCCTCACTAGGGATTTTTCTAACAATTAAATTACCCTTCTTTTCATCATAGCTTTCCAATGTTCCATTCACGTCTTTTTTATCCTTTAAAATTACGGCCATACGATTTGTCCTAAGATTTGAGCTAATTAGTTCTACCATAGAATTTGATGTAAAGACTTTAGATACCTTGCCAATAACTCCATTTGCATTAAGAACATTCATATCTACTTTTATCCCTTGCTTAGCTCCTTTATCAATAATTAAATCATTATCCCAATTACTTATTGAACGATCAATTACAGTAGCAGATATAGGATTATAAGCTTTCATTCCATTTTGGACTTTTAAAAGTTCTGTTAGTTCTTTATTTTCATGTTCTAACTTATAGACATTCGCTTCAGCCTGATCTTCAGTGGCTAGTTTATTATTTAAGGCGGTGTTTTCTTTGTGAGTCAAAAATAACTGACTCAATTGTTGAGGTTCACTCCAAGAAACCTTGTCTAAAAAAGGCAAGCTACCTTTGTATAAGGTCCAAATAAAAATGAATGATCCTACAGTAAGAATTTCTCCTATTAAAATATATCCGTATCTATTTCTCTTTTTTTGAAAACGTATCAAATCTACACCTTCCTACCATTAGTCATCCTATTTACAATGTTACTAACTATTTCTTAAAAATTTATTAATTCACTTTAATGAAACGCACTTATACCACTCTTTAGAAGGTTAAAGAGTGGTATATATAGATGCTTCTAAAGGTTTTTATACAGATATTCACCCTTATTTTTCTTTTTTCCTTTTTTGTTTTGATGTGTTGCATAAATTTAATTTAACGGACTGGGATGAAATTAAGATGAGAATAAAATGAGAATTCCATAAAAAATATATTATGTATGGATTCTAAAATGATTGCTATTATTATAGGCGTTCAATTATGACAGAGTAGAATGTTCGTTAATAAAGTACGTTATATAAAAAAAGAAACCTTTGCTCATACAGGCAAAAGTTTTTAAAATTTATCGGAATAGGGGGAATACGTTATTAGTCTGGCCAGATTTGTAGATTCATATACATATATTTTAAAATAAATGTTGCGATTAAACCTTTTATTAGAAAATAACTTTATTTAAGTTTCTTTGTTAGTTAAGTAAATGTTTATTTATTTTGTGTATTATTAAAGTTTTATCATTTACTTTAAGTGATGACAAATTAATAGATTATTTTCCTCGTTAAATGTATGTATAAATGGTTTTCTTTGATGATATAGCTAACGTGCCCATAACATCTTCAATGGTAATGATTTTACTAGGATTATCGATCCTATAACACACTCCATTTCTTTATGTTATCTAATAATCTATTATATTATATTAATACAAAGTTACAAATTAAAAGTTTTTATGGTAGATGTGTAAAAGGTATAATTAACTTATAAAAAGTTAAGTTATATCATTTACTCTTAATGATGACAAATAGATCATTTTTCTACAAGATGTGTAAAAGGTATAACTATTTTTAATAAAGTACGTTAACTATTACTCTTATTAATAACATTAAATTATATTTATATAAAACTATATTATAACTTTCATTTTTAATCATATATCGTAAAACTTTATCTCTTATATATATAAATAGAAAAACTCACAATTTGTCATCATTAAGAGTAAATGGTGTAACTTTAATTTTTATAAGTTAGTTCTACCTTTTACTCTTTTATATAAAATACATTAGCTTTTTATGAATAAAAAAATATGCATTGTGAAATCTATATTGATATTTAATAAATATAGATTTCATTTTTAGTTATCATTAATGTAATAATTACTTAAAAGAGAAGTAAAGAATAGCTTAATATACTATAAGAAGTTGGATTTGAGTCAATAATTTGGACACAAAAAAGTTAAGTCTTAAGCTGTTTTTCTCATTTGTTCCTCAATCGCTTGAGGGGTTTGATAGCCGAGGCTACTATGGATTCTGTTTCGGTTATACCATCCTTCTATAAACTGAAACATAGCTAATTTTGCAGCTGAATAGTCTGTGTATTGCGTATGATACACTTCTTCTTTCTTTAATATGGCATGAAACGACTCTATACAGGCATTATCATAAGGGCAGCCTTTCTGGCTGAAAGACTGCTTCATCTCGTATTTGTGGACATGCTGAGTAAACTCACTACTTGTGTACTGTGAGCCAAGATCGGTATGAAGAAGTAAGCCCTTTCGGGGCTTTTGAGCAGTGTAAGCGTTTTGAAGTGCTCCAATGACCAGCTCTGATGTCATTGAACGGGAAAAAGAATAGCCAACAATTTTTTTAGAGTGTAAATCCAATACAGACGCCAAATAGCACCAACCATCTCTTACCGTAGGGATATACGTAATATCTGCCACCCATTTTTCATTAATCCTCTGTGTAGAGAAATCTCGTTTCAACAGATTTTCTAGCTGCAGAACTTTTTCTTTTGACGGATAGGGACGGTATTTTTTCTTCGTAATCGAACGAATTCCTGCCCGTTTCATTAAGCGTTGAACACGCTTTAGACTTAGAGGCCACCCGTTGTTTAATAAGGTCTGATGAATTTTTGGAGCGCCATAACGCGCTTTACTTTTCACATGAATTCGTTGGATTTCTTTCGTCAGCTTCTGATTTTCCTGTTCACGGTTTGACACGGTCTTTTTGAACGAGTGGTAGTAGCTACTTCTTGGAATCGTTAACACTTCGCACATTTTCTGAACGCTGTATTGCTCTTTATATGTCTCAATAAAATGGTTGAGTTCTGCTTCTGTTACTTTTTCGCGAATATGGCCATAGCCTTTTTTAAAATATCTAGTTCTTGTTTTAACCGAAGGTTTTCCTTCTGAATCTCAGCTAATTCTTTCGGTGTTAGAGAGCCTTCCTCTGAACTGATAGGTGTAAATGCCTTCACCCACTTATAGATTGTTACTTCCGATACGCCATATTCGCTGCTTAATTCTTTAACCGAGTTTCCCGCATGATATAAATCCACAATGGTTTTCTTAAACTCATCATTGTATTTTTTGCCTGCACGTTTACGTTCCATTTTGGACACATCCTCTCAAAAATAATTGTAAGGACTTAATTAAATGGTGTCCATGAAACTATACTAGCTCCAAAGTGAAAATCCTAATTTGTCGTTACTTAGAGTAAATATTAAAACTAATTATTTTTATGAAATATTTTACTATTTACTTACCACAATTTACTTTGTCGGTATCAAAAAGCGACTCCTTATAAGGAATCGCTTTTTAAAATAATTTCAGTATTAAAATGCTGCTCCTGAAAGTGTAAGGCTTGTTGAATTTCTTCTAAAGAAAAGCTTTTATTGGATACAATAAGCTTATCTTCTATATCATTTTTTCTGTGTACTATGCCTATTACAATGCCTTTATATTGATTTAAAGAATGAGCTTCCCCTAATATATAGGCATCAATCTCCTCGCCATCATTAGCCTTTGTTCCAGGGATGTAACCGTAATTTAAAGGATAAATATAATTATACGTTGGATGCTTTGACCCCAAAGGTCTGTCTACTTTTACAACTACCTCTTTACCAAGATAATTTTCTAACATGAAGGATCTCTCCTCTAAAAAATTATTATTTACAAGTTACCATGGCAGACATTACTGGCACTAAGTCACCTTAAAGGATTTATTTCAAATCAAGCTTACATAAAAAGCGTTCCACTCCAGGATACTTTTCACCCAAGCTAGTTATGCGAAAACCAAAGTTAGCATAAAACAATACTGCATCTTTATCGGTCTCAGCCGAAATCGAATTTAGATTATGTTCCTTACAGATAAATCTAATCATGCTACTTCCTATTCCACTTCCTCTTTCTTTTGGCAAAACAGCAATGTGTTTTATTACACCATCTCTGGAATTATGAATTTCAACTCCTATACAACTAATTATTTCTCCATTAACTCCACCACTATATAATTTTCGGTTTGGAGAACAAATGTATTTATTATATTCTACATCAATCTTCTCTTCTGAAGTCGCATAAGATAACAGCCTTTTTATTGCTGGATCAATCCTATTAGAATTAATTTCTTTCATCCCAATTCCTTTGCCCTTTTTAATATGCTGTTCACGAACTCTTTTTTTTCATTTGTATATGAAACAACATCATTAGGATATTTATTTGCAAGTTTTTCTTTTAGTTTTATATACTCTATCTTTGCATCAAGATCTGATCGTAAATAATCTCTAAAGGAAATTTGATCTATCCATAGATTCTGATTATATATCATTACATGTAAAAAATGGGTGATTTTCTTTTCTTTATACCTCGCAAAAACATGTTTACCATCTAAACTTACTGGCACTTCAACATATCCAAGTGCCTTTACTTTTTCTTTTAATTCTATAATTACATCCAAAGAGCTAACACCAATTGCAATATCAATAATTGGTTTAGCAAAGAGGCCCTCAATAGACGTACTTCCCACATGTTCAATGGCAATAATAAGTTCCTTTAATCGAGAAGATAACAATTCCCTCTCTTCGTCAAATAACTTACTCCATTTATCATTATAAGGTTCAAGTTTTACTAAACCACGTTCGAGTCCTAACATTATAATTCCCCCTTAGTACCAGAAAGATAAATTGCCTAAACATTTCTACTTAAGACATATCTAGGCGGTGCACCATGCCCTTGTTCGGACTCAAAGTATGCAAGCTTTCCTGGAATACAGGAAATGATCGAAGGCATACCAAGGCCTACTATATGCTCTAGAGCAGATGATAATGGCATCTCTTTGCCATCTACATCTTCATCCCAAGAAATCACATAACACTGCTTAATAGGTCCATATCTCCTCAATAAGGTTTCTAAATCTTCTTTATTAAAGTTAGCTTTTGGAAGTTCAATTAGGTATTTCTTTCTTAGAGTAGTAGTATAGTTATGACAAAGTCGGCTTAGAGCATCTAAACGCTTCTTTGGAGAAGCCAATTCATGTAGGACTCTTTCTTGTATTCGTTTTTCAAAAAAAGCCTTAACAATTAGCTGTTCTTGTGTTCTGTTCATTTATTTGCCTCCTTGTAGCCACAATTACATACACTCTTATTTCTTCAGCTAAAAGAAAACTCCTATATTGCTAAGCAATTTTAGTTAACATAAACCATGTTCTCGGTAATTAAACGATTCCGTATATTTCCATTATCACCCACGTATAATAACGCAGGGGTGATTTATATGAAAAAAGAAGTTTTGTACGGTGGGGTAATACTTTCTTTTATTTTAATGTTGGTATTTAGCTCTTCTTTTGTACAAGCTAAAAAAATCTCTAAGGAAGAGTGCTTCGAACGATTTAATGATGAGGTAATACAAGACGTAAAATCCAGCTTTCCAGAGTTAAAGGCTCTAGATAATCCCAACGATTATGTTCAAGAATATACACATAGCGATTTAAATAAGGCTATGATGGCTACTGGAGGTACAGCAGCTCCTTATATAGACTCAGTACAGCATCTATTTCAAGGAACTTTTACAGGGTTTCCTCGATTTTTTGTGGCTCAGCCTGATGGAATAATTGGAAACGATAAGTATGAAAGTGCATATGTAGGATATTTTTTATATCAAACTTCCGATAAAATAAATGGAATGGTAAAAATGAGACCTGGAAAAACGGGTTGGGATATTGTTGACAAGAAAGAAGTAAAAGGTAAGGTAATACCTTGGAAATGCGGAAAATAAAGCATGTGGGATTAAAAATCCCATATGCTTTTTACTTGCTTTATTTGAAGTTTTCTTTAGCGCTCCCAAAAGCCCTTCTTGCACTAACCTGCATCCTTTAGTAAAAGAAATAAAAATATAGTGCAATAAGATAAGTGGCTATTATAAAAACTGAATAAATTCTTCCCAAAAATACGAAGAAACCTTTATCTCTTCGGGTAAAAATTAAGTATCCAATACATATTATCAGAACCATAATATACAAAGGTGCTACTGCAAGTTTTGAAAAAGTTGTGGAAAGGTCATTGTCATTACCATTATGAAACTCCTATTCTTAGCTTCCTTTTTATTTTATTTAAATTTATCAGGCTGTTCTACATAGAATTCTAAATACCCACATTTAGAACAAACATAAGGAGATACTTTACTGTAAATAGGACTGTCCTTAAAAAAACCTCTTGGTTTTTTGTTTATCTGAAATTCTCCTTGAACCCCAGAAATATAAGCTTTTGTAAGTTCGTTATTGCATTTGATACAAGTTTTCATTATTTATTTCCCCCTTTTATTTCCTTGTTGCTTTAAAATTCGTTTTATTCGCCTTTATACGATGCCTTAATTAACAGAGTTTCCATCCTTATTCAACTAACACACCCATGAGTTGGATAAGGATCACAGCTACATATTAGTCTTTTTTCTCTTTGGAGAACATTAAGTCAAAAAAAACTAAGCTAAGAGATATACCTAGAGGTGTGCCAAAGTGATAAATATCAATTTCTGAAGGTCGGAAAATATAGTTAAAAATATATGTTACAGTACTAAGGGAAATAAACAGGGTAGCAAATTTAAATAATCTTTTTCTTATTTCAAACCATTTCATTTTTTTTATGTTGATCAAAGTTACAATGATAAAATAAAGAAATGACGAAAGAAGAAAAATTACATAGCTAATTATAAATTTAAAAGAAAATGCATTATCAATGTTCTTATATACGATAAATAATGTAATGATCGTGCTTGGTATAAATAACGTATATATCATGTACGTTAAGATACCTTTTTTCATTTTGGTAAGACCTTTTTTAAAATCACTGAAACAATAAATAATGTTATGAAACCAAGTGTTAGTCTAACTAAATGTGTTAAAAGCCAATTATCTAATATATTTAAATTATCCGTTAATTTTATAACCACTAACATAACAAGAAAGCCTACAATATAATCTTTTTTCATATTTTATCCTCTATTCCAGAATATTCACTGATAGCATAATGATATCCTAACAGATAATAACTCTTAAATATTCAGGAAATACTTGGAGTTTACTTTTAACTAATCCATCCTGTTAGTCAAAGAGGAAAAATGCCATATTCGTCGTCAGGTAGAGTAAATAGTAAAACTAATAATTCTAACTAAGTAATTTACTATTTACTCAAAGAAATAAGTTTAACAAACAAAAAAACTCTTGAGCCAATACTCTAGAGTTTTTTCTGTATATCAATTATTTCTTTAAGTTTTTGGAGAAGTTTTCAAATGAATTCGTAACATCTTTATTTACAGGGTACATAAAGTCATCCTTATCTTCATTTAAAGAGAGCACCCCATCTTTCCTCAGCTTTGCCAAGAATCTCTGAAATTCTTTCTCAAATATAAGGAGAAAGTCCATAAGATTAAATTTATATATATCCCTGCCTCCAGGTTTTCTTACTTCTTCAATTCTTATTACGTTCGAATCCCTCACAAATAAATAATAATCAGCACTTCCATAATGCTCTAACTTAAATTTAGTCTTCTTATATGTATATAAAGCACTCAGATCAGAAAAGAAATTCCGCAGTGTTATAGCAGCAAGTCCAATAGAAATAATCAAAGTCTGATTCTTATCTGAAACAATAATCTCTCCATCTCCATCATCTAAATCAATCGTTACTGAACAACTAAGAGAACTTTTCATAAAGACCTCC
>Ga0209463_1001224_pt1:15000-16148 | contig 16148 bp, 4 predicted proteins | sample AgamicMgSfrz_FD_187169 | JGI IMG/M metagenome (GOLD analysis project Ga0209463, IMG submission 187169) | Agave microbial communities from Guanajuato, Mexico - Mg.Sf.rz (SPAdes) (version 2) | ecosystem: Host-associated > Plants > Phyllosphere > Phylloplane/Leaf | place: Guanajuato... | reverse complement strand
TTGTTTGTGGTACGAATATTATGTCATACTGTAAGAGCAGTATCAACCATGACGCGAGTTGGGCGTTCAGCGAACCTGCGTCACTTTGATGAAGAAAGCTTGACTCCTTACACCCACCTGGTATATGATATTACCCAAACAAAAGGTAATGTCGCATCTTCTGTGCCGCAAACGAGGCATTCCTTTTGAAGGGGTAAGAATCCCTTTTTGACTCTGCACCATTGATTTCACTATTCTGTTTGTTTTTTAATGGACCTTCATATTCATAGAGATAGGGGACATAATGAACATGGATATAGTAAGTCTCGCTTGGGCTGCTTTAATGTCAGTCTTTTCATTTTCCCGATCTTTAGTAGTATGGGGAAGAGGTGGACTTGCGAAGTTTTCTACTAATTGAGTTTTGAGTTGAGGAATCAAACTGTATCAATTGTTTTCGTTATCGTTCTGCAAAGCGTTTGTAACCATTTTAATGTCAATCAAAGAGATATTTCACTGATTATTCCCATGTTTGTATTTCGAAAGGGGATATAGATAATAGGAAATTTTCTCTTTCTTTCTTTTTCCTAAATTATCCATTTTGCCCGAACGGGCTCTTACCTGAATTATATCGGGACAATGAGGAACAACAGAGCCCTTTTTTTTATTTCCCTCTTGAAAAAAAGAAAGTCAATCTTATTCTGTAACTCGGGTCGATATGTTTGGGAGTCATGGTCACATCAAACATTTTTCTACTGACGAAGTCGCGCTCGCGTCATTCGCTGACCAGTCGGGAGGATAGTACATTCTAACTCACATGCTTACTAAACCTTCACTCGGGGGCAACGGCGCGACTGCTAAATCGACTGGATCTGGATCATCCGGAACTACATCTAAATCTCTGACTATGGCAATTAGGACTCTACCCTCTTTTGATCACGATTTTCTTCAATGCCTGGATCGCTCTTCCGGGCCGGGCCGGGTCGAGCCTTGAAATAAATAATAAGAAATTCATAGTGCATCGTATGTAGTAGTAGCGAGCAGTTCCTTCCCAGATCTATAAGCTTGAGCAAGAAATTTTCCCATACAGATAGAGGCGCTTATAGCCTTGCCTCTGGCTTTGCCTCCTTATCCACTACGGGTGAATCTATTCGATCCGGAATTTCACTATC
>Ga0209463_1001224_pt1:0-10000 | contig 16148 bp, 4 predicted proteins | sample AgamicMgSfrz_FD_187169 | JGI IMG/M metagenome (GOLD analysis project Ga0209463, IMG submission 187169) | Agave microbial communities from Guanajuato, Mexico - Mg.Sf.rz (SPAdes) (version 2) | ecosystem: Host-associated > Plants > Phyllosphere > Phylloplane/Leaf | place: Guanajuato, Mexico... | reverse complement strand
GTACACTACCTTCCGCCGAGCTTGATGTCCCCTCGCCTCCAGGGAGCATCATATTCATATGCGCCCCCCAGTCCTCGCCTGTGAGCAGGCACCTTAAAGCAAAGCCCACTGTCAAGGCAAGCCCTGCTGAGCAGCCCAAAAGCCTTAAAGTCCCGGAGAGGGCTCGACCACCCAGCGAGAAGCCAACCTTCTCCAGAAGTAAATGAAAAGAATCCTCGTTGCCGAAAAAGGAAATAAGTAAATACATAGATATAAGGAGAATCGCAGTGCAAAAAAGTCGTGTCAAATACAAAGACAGAAAGATTCGGAGACTCCCGCGGTCGCTCTCACTGAACCAAGAAGAAGAAGAACTACGATTAAGCCCAAGTCTGACCGAAATCGGATTTCCTTTTCGTGCCATAATATTCTTCATAAAAAAAAGTAAAGAAAAAAGTCAAATGTTATCTCTGTGCTTTTTTCGTCAGCCTTAAGGCCTACGGGTGCACATCAGACGATCACCACAATCAAGGTGACAGGATTCGAACCTATGGCCCTCTGTACCCAAAACAGATGCGCTGACCAGACTGCGCTACACCTCGTCTCACCCTCCGAAGCATATAGATCTACCCGATCGATCTTCACTCGAACCGAACTCGCTCATCCTTTTTGGCACAAGGACGCGAGAACCGTTGAAACCGCTTTTTCGAAAATCTTCCTCCTCATAGGGCGACGCCAAAAAGCCGTATAGTGCAGGAGCGAAGCGTGACAACGAGAGGATTCTTTTTGAACGACTGATAAGGAGAGGAGCGCAGATCATCCAAAATGAATCTGTTTACTTGCTTGAATTGAAACCGGCTCGCTCCCGGCTACGCTTTGAACCCTTCGCCCGCTTAGAAGTGGATTCGAACCACTGACACAAGGATTTTCAGTCCTTTGCTCTAACCAGCTGAGCTACCTGAACCACTTTCCTAAAGTCTGTTTTCTTCATCGAAGAGCGCCCTACAAAAAATTATGTCGAAAGAGAAAAGCCCTTTCAGTTTCAGTGTTGGGGCCTTGACTTACTGTTTGCTTTACAGTTGGGTTTTGGCCCTTTTCGCTTTCTTTTCAAGCTTTCGAGCAGTCAACTGCCGCTCTCCCAACATGCTCCAGAACCGAGAGCCGTCCAGCCCCTTCCCGGCCGGAGGGAGCTTGCTTATAGAAAGAAGTGCGGCCGGTCAAAAAAAAAAACAACGCGCAACGGGCTCTCTGCTCCTAGTCACGTCGTAGTGCTATTCTGTCCTCCGGGGGTCCACCAAGGGGTTCGGTTCTTTCGTAATTTCGCCCGCTCGTTCCACTTCCGTGCCGGAGGAAATGGGATTCGAACCCATGATACAATCTTCTTGTATGTCGATTTAGCAAACCAATGCCTTAAGCCACTCAGCCATACCTCCAAGAAAAAGATCGGAATTTTATGTGCGGTTGCCCTTTTGGCTATCTGATCCGATCAACTGTCAAAGCCGTAGCGCGCTAGCACGCGTACTCTTCCTCCATGAGCTTCATTCTATCCAGAAAGACTTTTCTGCCTTAGCATCCAAGCTTGACTCCATCCAAATCTGCCACTCGTTGGGCGACGCCTTCGGGACTATTGAATGATGAACTTTGCCAGTCTCCGCCTCCGACCCGATTAGGAGAGAACAAAGGGTTAAGCCAAGCCCTTACCCGCTTTCATTCAGATCTATGATTCGACGACGTAAGAAGAAAGAGAAGGGGGAACTGGACTGTGACTCTTCTATTACATTACGGAAAAGTCCATTCTCGTCATGATCGATCCACGTCCTACCTACGTGCCCTCCAAACCAGGCTTACTAACGCGAAGGATTTGATCGTTGATTGCACTATAACGCCTGTCAATCCAGCCGTTTTCTTGCTTGGTGCGCTAGTGCGCCTGACTTATAAGTAGGCGTTTTATTCGCTGGGTTAGATTCCCGATCCACTCATCTTCAAACGCGGCTTCCAGTATCGGGACAAAATGGGTTTGGAGATCAGAGAGAGGAAGTAGGCTGACGAGAAAAACCGGTAGTAGGGAAAGCTGCTGAGATAGAGAGAGCAGTTCTCCCTTCTTTGACTTTGACGTCGGGAATAGAGCTGTGGCTTAGATCCCCTGATCGAGTAATGGGGTTTGTTTTTCTCTCGTTCACGTTGATAGCCCCGGTTCAGTTCAAGCTGCTGCGAAAGAATTTGTCGAAGGGGTGGAACGAGCTTTCCTATTCAAAGCTGCTAGGTGAATCCCTAAAGTAGATTAGTTCGATCAGCAACACCTGTCTCCGCAGCATTGGAATCAATATTTTGCTTGGCATAGTTGCAGTACGAGTTTCCTTGTCTATTTAACTAACTGAAGCTAGCCGAGATCGAGAGCTTTCTTATCATGCAGCTCCTGGATTGAAAAGAAGCTGGTGGGCCAAGGCTGAAACTGCCAGACACAGACGAGCTAGCCGGACTCTTACGTAATTGAGTATAGAAAGAGGAATCGTATTATGTGCGGATTGAAGTGCGTGATAGAGATAGATGCTTCCGTAAGTTTACTTTGATAAGGAAAGCGAAATTCTTTTAGTGTTCCAGGGGGATCGAATGTTAACTAACTGACGTATTGTAATATCAACCAGCGTTCAGAACCAGCCGAGAATAAAATCAAAAGAAAGAAGATTGATTGAAAAAGCAAAAGTACTATGTGAAATCTTAGGGGATTTCCTATAACTATATCCATATCCTATAGGTACAGACCTTTCTTTACTTATGCAATTTTTTATAGGAGAAAAGTCCTGCCCCTTGAGATCATAAAGAAAGGACGAAGCTTATCGTATGTAATGCGTTTGATTACGGGGAATAGACCTGTTGCTCCTCCATCAGGAAAAATTGTTTGATCAAACGAGGGAGTTAACGTACCCACTGCTTATCGCACTTCTTATTCCCGCCCACCCGCTTCTCTTTTCCTTCTGGAAGTACTCCTTTTCCGACACCCGCGATCGATTGAAAATAAATAGGCTGTCTCTTTGTTCGTCACCTCGAGAAGAAGCTTTCTTTCCTCCTTTCCGTAGCCGGGAGGTCGGGTCCGAAGAAGACCTTATTAAAAGAAGATGGGGGGTGTAGGCTATTCTACCCAAGGTAGGCCCCTCGACTTACCGAGAGTTGATCCGGTATGGAAAAACGTCGGTCTTACCCTCCTTTGTTTGCCGTCTCTTCTTATTTCCGTCTCAGAGGTAGAAGAGGTGGGAATTGGACATTCACTCCTTCCTTCGCGGTTCGGCGAACCATCCCAAATGTGTCCTTCTCTTTTCTCGAATCCGACGTCAGAAGGGGATCCGGTGACGAAGAACAACTAGGCAGACGGAGGAATGGGATGGAGGTTCAGGGTTTTGCTGCTTTGATGGATGGAGGGTTTTATGAATAATTCAATTTCCGGGCCGGATCCATCTTGAATCATAACTTTATTCCCTATAGGTAGGTAAATCCTTTAATCAAAAGTGGCTTCTTCCTTCCTTTCTCCTCCATCCAGATTCGGTAATCTCCTCCCCGTGGGATTCGATAACGAATCCTTCGGTTGCTTATCCTCTCATCCGAGCCCGGCGTTCCGAACAACAATGATTCGGAAGGATAACGTCTACGAAAGAAAATTCGTAATTTGCCCTACTCCTCAAGAAAGACTGCGAGCGCTATTGTAAAGGTATGGGCTTTTTCGGTCGATTTTGCTCGGGGGGACTTCTACTTTATCGAAGCAGCACATGAGATTGCCCAGAAGGATTACTTTTTTATTAACCTAGTGCGGATGTGGACTCCCCCTGCTCAACTTTGTACGAAAAACATAGTAATGCAGCTAAGTGGGAGTCTTACATGAACGCGCACTTGATCTTTGACTTGGTCCGCCGCGATCCATTTTGAAGGGGTTTTCGTTCGCAACAAGGTAGCCGTAGGGATATGGGCTGGATTGGATTCTTCCTTTCCTTCTCCCTCTCACCTGATCCATTAAAGGAAAACAGACTCAAGGATTGGGCCATTTTCCATATGTCTGACGAAAGATAGGAGCTAATCAAAATTATTATTACTTATGTAAATGTAACTCTCTTTTTTGGAATTACTCCATGTGTAACGCCAAAGGGGCCTTGTATTCTATTTAAACAGAGGATCTCTCACATTGATATACACATCCTTCACCCAACAAAGTATTTTCAACTCTTTCATGGTATCAGAGCACTAGCTCTTGGGAAACGTTCAGTTGGTTCGTGTGAAGTGTGGTCTGAATACCTTCTTGTTACGTGTTTTCTCTTTGGCGCTGTCCACCGCTGTGTCTGTATCCTTCTCCTCAGCACTTAGTTAGTATCCCGTCCATCGAAATTGAGTTTTCCATTAAATTGAAACAGACGCTATGGAAAACTAAGAAAATTTCTTTTATTGAAGCACAAGATCTTCTCAGTTTCGTTGATGGAACTGGAAAAGAACCAAAGAAAGGACTTTGAAGAGACTGATCACAAAGGTAAGATAATGAACCCCGAGTACGTCCCCTGGAGAAGAACAGACCGACTACTCAAAAGTTTCATGATGCACACCATGCCCTTTCCCAGGCGTCGAGGTTGCCTAGCCGTAATCCACAGGCTGGCTTCGACAGATGTCAGAGTGAATCCGATTCTTCGATTCAATTACTTTTCCAATTCCAACCCCGCGCGTGGATGTAGAAAAGTGTGTGAATGGCATACGCGGGATGGACAACATCAATTCATTTAGTATAGTCAGCTAGGAAGCACTAGCTAGGCAAGTCATACTGGGAATGCTGTTCCACACATTGGCTCAATTCTACCTGGAACATCCAATTCTTCCTTCATTACAAGGCCCAGCTTCGCTAAACTCGCACCGACCGTTAGTGAAATATGCGGGTAGCTTTTCACGAAAGATTGTTGGCATGCCTCCCATTAAGAAGTAGGATAAAAAAACCTATGAGACCCCCTTGTTCTAATCTTTTTCCTAAAGAGCAATCGATTACTATACTAGTGCATGCAAACTGAAATCTGTTATAACCTTGATCCTATTGATCAGAAAGAGCTCGGGCGAGAAGGTCTGCGGGGTCAGAAGAGTTCAGAGAAAGCTGGATCCGGGAAGGCTTACGCCGATAACGAAGGATTTTGAAACCGATCGATATGCAGACGCTGCAAAAGCAAATGACTTCGCTTCCTCAATCAAGGTAAGGTAATTTGATAAGCTATCGAAACTATTCCGAAGTTGATGATTTCGTTCTAGCTAGGGCAGAAAGAGAGAAGTTTACGCTCTCCAACAAAGAAGCACTCACCTCCTAATAGAAGAGATAACGTAAGAAAGACTAGCAGATGCGGACGATGTAAGCGGTCAATCAATTGAGACTACTTATAGTCCGCTAACTAGGGGAAAGAGAAGCACTAAGATGAAAAGATCTAACGTCATTCCCCTTACATAATGCTCCTGTTGAAACTAAAAAAAGATAAGAAGGGACTTTAAGCTTACAGTCCTTACTCAACTACAAGTACATAGAGAACAGCTTCCACCTATTAGACTATGCATTGACGTTGCAGATGTTAAATTGCAGTTGGCATTAGGAGATAGAGAGAAAAAGGAATGAATGACGTATAAAAAAGGCAATCCAAAACAAGAAAGCGCTTAGTCCTTATGCAACTAAAGCACAGGCAGGAAATAAAGCTACATCCACAAAGAAAGAGATGGCTGCATCTAAGGGCTTCTTATCTTATTGGGTGACGCTTCTTAGAAAGCCATAGGGAGAGACCGAACAATCTGATGATATAGAAAAGTGATGTTAGAAAAAAGTTCCGAAGAGTGGAGGCAGCTTTTTCCTCTCCAATTTCATGTTGGATTGTAATAGGATTCAGGAAAAAAATAGGAATTCGACAGAGCGCAAAAAAATAGTCGAGCAATCAGCGGGCAGGCATAGGTAGTCGACAGCAGCAATCGACCATGAAGAGCAACAAGAGAAAGAAGTTTTTTTTCGACGATCAAGGAAAGAAAGACGACGCAAAGGACAGATGTGCCTGCCGGTAGAAAGATAGAGATGGGAAGCATACACTGAAAAACGAATGTGAGCTCGGAAGGAAATGTGCCTCTCCAACTCCTACTTCACTACAATAATTTTTGTATGTACGCTTATCGATAAGAAAAATCCTTGATTCGTGTAAGTTTCCCTAAACCATACCTGCGGGACGTTTTTACCTTCTTTCGCATACTTTTAGATAATATTATTATTTCATTGACGGCCAATGTTACAAAAAGAGAAGTAGACATGAGGAGACAGATTCGACGCTCTCCGGGCATTAGAAGTATGTGTAGCGTAAAGGCTACTTCAATAATATGTCAGGATATGTCTACAGCTTTCCTGAATAAAGCATCTGTCGAGACATGGTTGGCTGTAGAAGGGAAGGTTTAGTTTGCTATAGAATAATTTGCTCTTACTGAAATCGGTCAGTCTGGCTTTAAACTAATAGAGTGCAATCATGTAATTGTCCCATATCTTCAAAGCCCCTCACTGAAGTCTGTGGACTTCCTTGATCTTATTATACGAAACCGCTTTAGGCTGGCAATCATTTTGTCTCAATCCCTTAACAGCACTTATGTAGCATCTCTGAGAACAAGCCATTCTTTCAAAACCCTATTCTTGCCTTCACATTCTGACTACACCGCCTCCCCGGAAAAAGAAGTTTACTGTCCAAAAGAGGCAGACATCTCAAAGTTGCTTTGGCGAGGATATCTAAACAATATTCATTTCCTTCCTCCCGGGTGACTGACATAAGCTACCTATCTTTCTGGTATGACGCGAAATGGCAGCTGGATTCTAAATTGATTGCTAAACATTAGTTAATCCCTTTGAATCCCTTCTATCCTTCGCTCCTTACTAAACTGAACTCTGTCTACAGAGCAAAGCTATCTCAATGCCATCATGAAGCCTCCAATATCTCATTGGAAGTGGAATGCCTCTAATGAGCTCTTTCCGGCAGCAAGTCTCGCTATCCTCCCATCCATTGCAACGCATTCAATAGCATATCGCTTCTCAGCCTAAGAAAAGTCAACCTTAATCCCCAAAGCTCAGGAGCAAGAGTAACTCTAGTTTATACGGCCAGGCTTGGAAACGTAACTGCGTGCAGTTCGAGTTGACGTTCTTTACTTCACAGATGGGAACTTGAGCTTACTTTTGTGCCCTGAGTGGAATCCTACAACTACTCTGTATACTATTTTACTATATTGGCAAGACGGGTTCAAAGTTCGCAGCTAAGCCATCAAGGGGAAATGTATGAACCATGTTAAAGAGCTTTCATTCCTTCTTTTATACTCTTCTTAGGCCTGAAACCCCTTTTGTTTATCTTCAACTAAGCGACTACGTACCTTGTCGTTTTTAGGGAGTACTTGTTTGGTCTTCCCCTCGGGGATGTAGCATTTCTGCCCAAAAGCGTCGAGCTTAGCCTGACCGGAACTTCTTAACTGTAATCATCCAATCAGACGCCTAATTCTACTTCGTCAGAAGCGTGACAGGCTCTGATAAAGACTTGACGATGGGAAGAACCTGCTCTTGGCCTTTTGCTTGGTAAGGGGGTTATCTGGGCTTCAGAATAAGGGTTTTCCAGACATTAGACCTACTAATCAATCTATTCGTAGTAGGAGTAGAAAATCAAATAGAAGTTTCACCTAGGTAATGTAATTTACTCCGGAATAAAACCTCTCAGACCCCTTAGTAAAGCAAGGAATTCTTTTGCCGACTTAAGGTCAGCTCGGAAGCCCTAAAAAAAGCGACCAACGAGAGCCCAGGAACAGGGCGGGTACAAAGAAAGCAAGAAGAAGAGTTACTGAAACAAAAGATGTTTTTCTCTTTGAAACTGGCTTAGCGCGCCTAAAGCCTTCCATCCTCTCACCCGATAACCCCTAATGCAAGGGATGACTTCAAGGCTAATTTTCACACTTGTAAGATAAGAAGATGGGATACACTACGCGCTAACTATAAATAGAATATCAAGTAAAAGGGACTCTATGATGATTTTACAACTCTCTTTATTGAGGCTTGGCAAACGGGTTGATTATTCGGGGCGTTCTGTCATTGTCGTAGCCTTCAAACCATCGATGTGGCCGAGCTTTTCCAGACATTTCTAATTCGTGGTCTAATTAAAAAAACATGAAGCTTCAAACTTGCTAAGATTCGGGAAGAAAGAACCGATTGTATGGCATTCAAGAGTTTATGCTAGGGCATCCCGTATTGCTGAATAGAGCGCCTACTCTGCATAGATTAGGCATACAGGCATTTCAACCTACCTATTTTAGTGGAAGGGCTTAGATTTGTTTACATCCATTAGTTTTTTTTGGATTCAATGCACATTTTGATGGGGCTGTTCATGTGCCTTTCTCTTTTGAGGCTCAAGCAGCAGCTAAATACGACGATCCAGATGAATCATAAGTCTCCGGCTATTGGGTATCCCATTTCTGTACCAACTCAAGATATGCTTATTGGGCTTGACGTATTAACGAGCGGGAATCGTGGAGGTATTTGTGCAACGAGGTCACTTCACGATCACCTACTACGATTAACCAACTCTTTGCCTTGCCTGGGCACATCCGGATAGCCCTTATTCCGACTTCTTTATTTGCCGGCCTACTCCTTTGAACCTACTGGCTGATACCGGCTAAGGCGTGCTCTTCCATCAGGGCGAGTGGCTTGTGGCTGGGCTTTCGTCTTCCGTCGGGAAAGGTTTCAGCTACACCTACTACTATTTGACTTGAAGCTACAACTTCCACTGCATCTAACCTTTCTCCCAATCAATGGATATAACTGGAATTGGATGGGCTTAGCTAAAACCTGGTAAAAGCCTCATGCTGCAACCTCAGGGAAAGGATAAAAAATCCGAAGGAAGGCTGGACCTATTCTTTCATATGTCCCATCCAAAATTTAGCTCACTGTATGCGCTTGCTCGAAAACCTCTCAGTTGGTGTTATAGTAGATATGTAACTCTTTGGATCCAGGGTAGCGACACCTTCAAGAAGCGATATGACTAGCTACAAATAGGTTAAGTCAGTCATGGAAGGAAAAGAAAAAACCATAGTAAAAAAGCCTAATATTAATAATTTTAAGAGACATGCCAATATAGCTTCCGTGGATCTAGTGGGAATGAGATTCTATGCCCGTAGACGCTTACTGCACTCCTAATTCTTTCAAGGCAGGCAATATAGTCAAGCTTAAAAAGATGAGGGACCTATTGACGTTGTTAGTTGAATTATGTCCATCGATCGATAAAATGCAGGACATAAGAGTAATATACCTGAGTCTCATTATAGGGGGCGGTTAAGCATGAAAGGTAAGAGAAAGCCGCCTCCTAAGTCACTAACGGAACGCTATGGCTTTGGTTAAGTAAATTTACTCCATCTTCACTTTTAGCCGACGGTAGGCGTAATCCGCGTGATTAAAGCTTTCGTGCATCACTGTGGTGATGCTCTTCGCAAGATCCTTTTTAAGAGAGACGTCAACTATTTCCTTATAATAAAGGTCTCGTTCTGTCGTTTTTTCCTTGTGTAATAATATGACGCGTCATCAACAGATCTCGATCCATGGCTTAGTAATCCTTTTACACTTCATACGAAGCCGAATCCTGCTGAATCAGGAGAATCCACTGATCCAGGTAGGTGAGTTGGTATATAACCAAAGAAAAGCTGAGGGAAAACTCGACCATAAGACCAGCTAACCTAAGCGCAGCGCACACGAAGAAAGATTTCGAACAATGAAAAAAGTAGGTAGTAGGCCTGCCTTTCTTTTAGTTTCAAATGCAATTTCTCCACTTACAACAAAAGAAAATTGAGTTATTTCTTCATATTTTGACTTCTATGAAGTTTCTTTCTTTGCTACAGCTCATAAAAATCGTCGTTTTGGACGATGCAGATGTAGCGAGCCTTTTTTTTTAGTATTTACTAGCAGATTTGGTCTTCCTTTTTCTTTCTATAGTGGAGATAGTCGCACGTAATGACAGATCACTGCCAT
>Ga0209463_1001223_pt1 | contig 16172 bp, 15 predicted proteins | sample AgamicMgSfrz_FD_187169 | JGI IMG/M metagenome (GOLD analysis project Ga0209463, IMG submission 187169) | Agave microbial communities from Guanajuato, Mexico - Mg.Sf.rz (SPAdes) (version 2) | ecosystem: Host-associated > Plants > Phyllosphere > Phylloplane/Leaf | place: Guanajuato, Mexico... | reverse complement strand
GTTCGGGTAGGACAAATCTGTAAGATACTGCAAAGCTCCAGTCACTTTTTGAACTCCATCTCTTCTCACTTTCCATCTGTCCTTAGAGCTGCTTCTAGTCAAATGCATTCTTCTTCCCCCTTTCCACGCTCTTGATTCAGCAGGTTGAATAGATTAGCAGTGATAATATTGGCAGCCGCTTTTCTTCTGTAGCTATCTGTTACAAAAGGGTCCGAATAGGACTGAAAGCTGTTTTCAATCCTTTGCCGGATATGTCTCCAATTCAAAGTTTCCACGTTTTTCTGCAGTAATAAGTTTTCAACTTCGCCTAATCTTTGCGGCTGATGATTTCCTCCGCCAATTGCAATTCTCGCGTTTGTGATGATTCCATTTTGAACCTCAAGCGTGCCTGCTGTAGAAATGATGGCTGCGGTGAAGCTCTCTCTTCGTCCTATCTTTTGAAAAAAAGACAATGATTGACTTCCTGTTTTCAGCGGAATATTAATATGAAGCAGCAAATCAGGCTCTGACAAAGGACTATTGATTATCCATTCGGATAAAGGAACCGTGTATATTAATTCTCCATTAAAAAATTGCAGTTCTGCATCTAACGCGAGCAAAGCGGGGATAGAATCTCCTACCCTGCTGCAAATATTCCCGCCTAATGTTCCCCTGTTTCGAACAGCAGGTGCAGCAATTTTTGCACAGGCGTCAATTAGAATTTTCGCCCTTTTCTGAATATTAAAGTCATCCATACACTCAGACAGCAAAGTAGATGATCCGATTCGCAAATAGCCCTGTTCTTCCTCTATTCCTTGCAAGCTATCTAACTTATGGGAGCTGATCAAATGATTTGGTCTTTGCTGCCCAGCTTCCCAGTTCAATTGTAATAGTGTGCCCCCTGCTATGAATACACTGTCTTTTCTTTTTAACGCATATACTTCTTCCAAAATGGCCGGTGCATCTACGACTGTATGATAAAATCCTCGTGAACTTTTCATCATTTGATCCTCCCTTCCAATAAGCTACAATATTTTATATAATCAGCGATGGTATCAATGTCAGCGAATAATTCATCATCGGAAAATTTAACTAACTTTCCTTTTACTCCGGTTTCTTGTAATATTTTTCTTGCACCTGTATCTCCATTTAAGCGATAGATTTGATGAAATAATAATGACGATAACAGCACTGGCGGTTTGATGACCCCATTATGTAAGCAGGCAATATACTTCTCATCATCGGCCAATGATTCTGTCATTATTGTTTGTATCATATCCATGGTTACAAACGGCTGATCCGCTAAACAAATCATCACTTTATCAGCATTATGCTCTGCTGCTTTTTTGACACCTGCAATTAAGGAGTATGACTGGCCAAGCTGAGCATTTTCACATACAACTAATTCACCTCTGCCGGCAAACAGCTGCTGCTTCACATCTTTGGCTAACCATTGTAAATCATCTTGTGCATGAACAACAACATACATATACGTTTCAGGAACACGAAGAATTGTTCGTAACGCCATCAGCCCCAAAGCTTCCCCAGAAAACAGCATGGATACCTTCTTTCTGCCCATTCTTCTGCTTTGCCCGGCAGCAAGGTAGATTACCTTCATTTTTTCACCTTCTGAGGAGTTAGTACGGTGCTGTTTTTGACAGCAATCAATTGTGCTGCAATACTGATTGCTATTTGTTCAGGACCATCAGCATGTATGTTAAAGCCGACAGGTGAATGAAACCAGTCAGGTTTCTCCTTGCCATTAAAAAGACGATCTGCTCTTTTTTTCGAACCTAGCATCCCGACAAAAGCATACTTTTTTACAAGTAAATATTCCAACAGCTCTTTATCCTTCGTAAAGTTATGTGTCATGATAACTATAAAATCCTTACTTCCTGCATTCATTTCTTCCAGCATAACAACAGGATTGGCAACTACTAGTATATCGGCCCTTGGAAAGTCTTCTTTCGTACAATAAGCTGGACGCCAATCGCCAACTAACACTTTAAATCCTGCCAGCTTCGCAATATCACAAACCGGCCTTGCATCTGGTCCTGCACCATAAATAATCAGTCTTGGCTGGGGTGTAAAGGATTGGCGAAAATAATACATTCGATTATGCTTGTCGCTTTGCAGTTTTTTTACTGTGATAGAGTGGATAATATCTGTATCTCCAGAACCAGCAATCTCTCCTGTTTCACTAATAAATACGGTCGAAATCAAGTTTAAATCGTGATCAAGCACCTTCAAATGGTCAACTGTATACCCATTATCGAGCCATTTCTTCACTAACGAAAGATTTCTTATAAGTACACTGTCCACATATTCAATTAATACAGTTATGCTGCCATCACAACCGGCTCCCTGTCCCCACGATAGGTCATCCTCTGATCGCAGATCATATACGACGGAAGAGGATGATTTGCTATCATCCTCGTTTTTGATTCTTGCCAATATATCTTGTTCGACACAGCCCCCGCTTAATAAACCCGTTTCCCAGTTATCCTCTGAAAAGAACATCATTGTTCCTTCTTTCCGATAAGCAGATCCCGTGACATCAATTATAGTTGTTAAAAAACCGCCAGACCTACTTCCTGCAACAGCACTTATAACAGCATACTCATCTGATGACATCATTTAACCTCCTATTATGGCAGGCTATGCTGGAAAATAGCTATACTAAAAAACAACAGGTCTCCATGCAAGCATCTTATCTTTCTAAAAAGAGGATTTTACTCATTTCATGTTAATAAATATAACATCATTTGTTATTAAAAAATATTATCTTTCTCTTCGAAAAATGTCATTAGTAAATTTATATAATAAAAATATTCAGAATTAGCCAAATTGCACAAATTATTATCCAGCTATAATCAAGTTATCGAATCAATTTACCAGAGCTTCTCTGTTATCATCTTGTACATAACGCAGATAAGAACAAATCGCAAAAAATATTTCCAGCATTGCCTCTGTATTTTCAATCGATACATTTGCTAACATGGAAATTTGAATCCAGTTTCGTTCTTGCAGATAGCTGCTTTGATAATGGAGAAGAAAACCTTGTTTTTTCACCCAGTCACCAATCTCAACAGATGAAAGTGAAGAATCAAGACAAACGGTTATTATTGGAGAGCATTGCTGATTTGCTTCAGGCAGTAAGGAAAAACCTGCCTCAGTCAGTCTTTTATATGTGTATGCAAACCATTCAGCAACATCGCCAAACTTTTTAGTGAAATCCCTTAAAAGCGCTTGCTCTAATGCAGCAAGCAAGGATGATGAATGGGTATATGGCACACTGTTATGCAAATGATACAGCCCTAAATCCAAGTACGGTGCAATTTGTTCATTCGGCAAGATAACATGATTATGAAATACAATAGCTAAGCCTGATACTGATTCTACCCCTTTTCCACTCACCGCTGTTGCTAAGTATACTTTTTCCAAGCTGACTGGCAGTGCTCCTATCGTGCTGATACAGTCAACTACCTGTTTTATTGGCCTTTTATCGATTAGATTAGTTATACATTCGATCTGATTGACTGTGCCTGTCGATGTTTCACAATGAACATACCATATCCAGTCCACTTTAGAGTCTAGGGCTGACTTCAGCTCTTCTGTTTGAAACGGCTGTCCCCACTCTTTCCTTAATAGCTGGAAATCTAGATTGAACCTTGCTGCACGCTGCGCGAGACGTTCCCCGAATTCACCATTGCTCAAGACTAACCCTTTCCCCTTTAATAAAGAAAGCTGGGCTGCTACAGTGTCGTTTGCTAGTGTACCTGATCCTAGCATAACTTGGACGTATTTCGCTGACGTCAGCCCTGTCAGCATCGAGCGCACTCGTCCCATCATCTCCATAAAAATGTTTTCTCGATGAGAGATACCTTGGCGGGAAAAAGCCTTATGTACATTGTCTGTTACTAAAACTGGTCCTGGCAAAAAAGAAACGGAAGGTGGCAATACTTTTTCAGACAACAGGATATGTTCTTTTAATATATACATAGGCTGATAAGTTGCCCCATCACTACCGACAAGATGGGCAAAAGGAATAAACCCAATATGCTTATACAGTTTTTCCTCACGGAGAATCCCACTAATGACAGCTCCTGTATAGCCCTTTTCTTGGAACACATGATGAAGCATTCTCAATAAACCGACAAATACCTTTGTTTTCCTGTACTCCTTCCTAATGGACAGCAGCCTGATCTCACAAAGCTTATTTACATCAATTTGTTCGGGTATATGAGCACTTATATCCCCTAATTTTTTATCTAAGGAAAAAGGGCGCTGATCTGCCAAAGAAATCATCCCGATAACTTTATGATCCTTTAAAGCAATAATATATGTATTTTGGTGATGGAATGAATCAATCAGCAATCGTTGCTCATTTCTGTCATGCTGGGGAATTTCCTCAGCAAATGTTTCATGGTTTAATCTAAAAATCTGTTCGAATTCCTGTGGATGTGAAGCAATTTTGAATAAATAGGAAGTTGATTTCGCCATTATAAAACCCCTCTCCAAGAAATATGAGCTTTCATTTCGTTTTTTTAACAAGAAACTCCTGCCAGCTGACGCGATGGGCATAAATAATTACACCCACTAACAGCAGGGCAAGGCAACCAGACAAGTATTCATTCTCCAAAAAGAAAAAAGCTATTGCACAAACAACCAAGCTAAGCAAACCTGGTACAGTAAAACCTCTGTATATCAAATAAAAAATTAAAAAGCTGACAATGATAATTGGAACAAACAGCAAATGAATCGCTATCAGTCCGCCGATTAAGGTTGAGATACCTTTTCCACCTTTAAAACGGAATAAGATTGGCAGAATATGACCTACACAAACAAACAGTAAGCCTGCAAGCAAAACAGCAGTAGAGTAACCAAGCATTTTTCCTGCAATGATAACCGCCGCACCTTTTGATGCATCTCCTAAAAAAGTAAATACAAAAGCCTTTTTACCATAAAGCCTGCCCGCATTCCTTGCACCAGCATTTTGGCTTCCCTCTGTCCGAATATCGGTCCCTGAAAGGATTCTGCCCATTAAGACACCGAATAAAAGACTGCCGACTAGATAGGCAGATATAAAATATAAAACTAGCAACATTACACCCTCTGTCTGTTAATATTAAAAACTGTCATTTTAACCCAAGTTAAATTATACATTATTAGAATAAATTTACACAATTCATATTATTTTTTCTTTAAGAAAAGACCAAAATGAAGATATTTTGTTTACAGAAATGAAATACTTGTTGAATAATTTCTTTAGTTTTTTTATTATGAATGTAGCAATCTATCCGATATATAGATAGTTGAGAAAAAAATGTGAGAATCTGGTTCATTCATGTCCAGGTTCAAATGTACTTGCTTGTAAAACCGAGGTGAACGATATGAACAAAGAAATCATTAAATTTATTCGAAAAAACTATGAGATGACACAGAGAGACTTTGCTAAGGTTGTCAATTGCAGCTTTGCGTTAATTGCACTTGTGGAAGTAGGTAAAAGAAATGTCAGCAAGGAGCTTGAGAACAAGGTAAAGACGGCATTTAACATAGATGATCAAGACATACAGTCCATCACTACCATTATCTCTGAATTCAGTAAAGGCATCCCTCCATTTATGTAAAACGAGCAAACAAGAGGGGCAAATAATTTGCTCTTCTTATCAACTTTGCTCTCCCCTTCGTTTTTTCCTTCTTTTATTTATTAAAATGCTTATCACTAACTTTTATTAATTTCCTATTTACAAAATGCTTCCTATTTACTTACATAAGTTTTTTAAAGGGAATAAATTTTATATCATGCCCCAGCTCTCTTGTTATCATAATAAGTATACTAATTATTTCCTAAATAAAGCCCCCTAACAAAAAATTGTTAGGGGGCTTATATATACTATTATAGTTTGAATCTGCTGATTAATGTCATCAATTCTTCTGCCATTTTACTTAAAGATACGGCAGATGCAGAGATTTCCTGCATGGATGCTATTTGTTCTTCTGTTGCTGCAGAAACATTCTGTGTTCCTTGATCAGTTTGCTCTGCCATTTGTCTTACAAGATTTATCGCTTGTACCATCTGTTCCATACCATTGTTCAATTCTTTAACAGAATGTGAAACATGTGTGATTTGACCGCTGACTTCATCAACAGCAAATTTTATCTCACCAAATATTTCTCCTGTTTGATGAACTACCTTGATACCCCCGCCTACTTCTGCAGTGGCATGATTCATTGATTCTACTGCTTTTACTGTCTCTTTTTGTATCCTGCCGATGAGAGTATTGATTTTCCCTGCTGATTCAGACGATTGTTCTGCCAACTGACGAACCTCTTCTGCAACAACAGCAAACCCTTTACCCTGCTCACCTGCTCTAGCTGCTTCAATTGCTGCATTTAAAGCAAGCAGATTCGTTTGGTCGGCAATTGCAGTAATAACTTTTGAAATTTCACCAATTTCGTTTGAATAGCTGCCAAGCTCTTCGATGACCTTTGACGTTTCCATTACGCTTGAGTTAATTGTATCCATTTGTCTCTCAACAGTGATAATTGCTTTGTTTCCATCTGCTGCTTTTGCAGAGGCTTCAACAGACCGATTCGCAACACCATCGGAACTGACAGCAATTTTTTGTACATAATCGAGCATATTTGCAACAGACTGATCTGTTTTTTTTAATTCAACAACCTGGTTATCCATTGCTGTATTAACTTCGTGAACTGTTGTTGAAATATGTTCTGAAGCGGCATTCATTTCTTCTGTGCCAGCAGTTAACTCTTCTGCAGATGCTGCAACTTGTTCAGAACTGATTCTCACCTTTTGGATGACCTCGCGCAGATTCTCTGTCATAATACTGAAAGAAGCTGCAAGTTCACCGATTTCATCCTTAGAATTGGCAACATTATGATCACTTTGTAAATCGCCTTGAGCTATTTTTTGGGCATGCTCTCTTATACTATCCAATGGCTTCAAGCTTTTTCTAATGATATAAACTAATGCTGCAATCAACCCGATTGAAAGAATAAGTGATAAGATAAGTGACGTAAGATTCGTTTTTGTTAAGCTGTCTTGGACATCCATCAAAGTATTGCTGGCAATATCCGCATTTTCGAAATAAGAAGCGGTATCCACCTGTGCCAAGAGTACGTATCGCACCTCATCGTTTACGATAACTGGATAATACGTTTCCGCTTTTCCATTTTCAATAGTCAATGTCGGTTTTTTTGTATCAATGACAGTTTGGACTGACTTATCCTCCATTGTTGAACCTTTTTCAAACACAGACTCCTGTCCTTTTTTCACGTTTTCAGTCAATACAACATTATTGCTGCTAATTAAGTACAGTGATTGAACCCCATTCCCATCTTGAATAAACTTAGCAAGGGAATCCTCAAACACTTCGGCATTTCGTCCAACCTCTACAATACCCTTTCCATCAAGTCTTGGAATGGATGTAAATTTAAAGATTTCTCCACTTTCTTTCTTAATTGTTAAAGGACCTTCCATGATATTCATTTCACCTGTCAGAAGCCCCTTGACTGTTGGATCAATGGAAAGCAAATCAAAGCCGATTGACGCCTTATCTGTTGAATGGGTGAATACCCCTTTTTCATTAGTTATTAAGAAATCAGTCATTCCTGTTTGTTCTGCTACCTTCTTCAAATCTTCATTTGAAATATTTTTCTGTGCATCTATTTGCTGCAGAGTGTAAGCCGCGTTAACCATCGCTTGGTCTAGCTGCTCCTCTAAAACGACTACTTGCTCGGAAATTTGCGTTGACAATTCTGTTAGTTTTTCTTCTACATCTTTCTCTGAATTAGAATCCAACTCTTCCATTACTGCTTTAGTATTGTTCTTCAACCTATTTGTTTCAACAAATTGCAAAAGGCTTGAAGCTGCTATGAGCACAATAATGATTAAGCTCGTAATGCCAATCATTTTGTTTTTTAATGACATAAGAAACCCTCCAAAAATATTAATACATATTTTTATCGGACATATTGAAGAAATGTTAAATTTAAGCCTGGATATTATGCAAATGACTGTTGCAACCTTTTTGCTGAAATACACATAAGCTGTAATGAATATAAAAAAGAGGAGGAAATAAATTGTCCAAAAAAGATAAACACCGTGCATCTGTGTATCTGCCAGAGACAAATATAACGGCAGCTACATCCCAAACGGTATACCATTACAACTTTCTACAAGCTTATTTAACAGAACAGCAGTCCAAAAACGAAGAACTTACAATGAAATTGGAGGATCTTTTTCTTCAAGGAAATGTTAATAACAAGGCGCAAGCTGAAAAGATACAGTACGTGGAAGAGTTACTGTTAGCGCAGGAAGCGTTGACTAAAACAATTCTCGACGAAGCAACGCGCAGCCAAAACGACATGAAAGCCATTCTCCATTCCGCACAGCAAACAGAGAGGCTGGCAGAGGAAACGGAAAAAAAGCTTATGGAAGAACAACTGGTTCATACAGCCATTCTTGATCAATTCACCATACAAGAAAATGCGATAAATACACTTTCTAAAACATTGGTCGATTTTAAACACAGTTCTGACACATTATCTGCAAAGATGAGTGATGCAGAAGAAGCACAGCAGAAAATCGAAGGAAAATTAGATTTGCAAGAGGTTTTACAGAAGACATTGCTTGAAAAAATGGAAGATACAGATGCAAAAATCAGCAAAATTTCAAGACAGATGGAGCATCTTAAAGGTGTTTTTTTTGAAAGGGTACAATTTCTTGCCAACAAACTGGAAGATAATATGAAATCGTTTATCACACCAGTGCATTCCTTTTTTGTGAAGGAGAACGAGAAGGAAAATAAAGAACAAAAAAAAGGATAGCAGTTTGCTATCCTTCCACTCTGACATTATTAATCTAGTATTTTGACCTCAACTTGTTGTCTTCCCCACTTCAATGCTTGCTTCTCTGAAGACATAAACAAGTCTATTTTTTTGCCCTTAATGGCTCCGCCTGTATCTCCGGCAATTGCCTTACCGTAACCTTCCACATAAACGGTAGAACCTAGAGGAATGACTTTCGGATCAACTGCGATTACTTTTTGATTTGGATTTTTATTTAAATCAATGCCTGTCGCAGTAACACCGGAACATCCTTCACAGTCTGCTGTATAGGCAGTTGCAGAAACAGTCAATGTCTCGGCATTTCCGGAATCATCCTTATTAACTGTTTTTGCAGCTGACTCTTTAGCCTTGTCTTTTTTGCTAGTATCCTTTTTCTCGATACCATTATCGACGATTAATTCCTCACCAGCATAGATTTTTTCTGAAGAAAGATCATTCCACTTCATCAAATCTTTTACTGTATTGTCATTATCTTTTGCAATGCTCCAAAGAGTATCGCCAGATTTGACTTTATATTTTTTCTCCACTTGGAGATCTAATGTATCGTTTATTTTGATTATGTCAGAATCAAGGTCATTCCAGCTTTTTATGTCCTCTGTGGAAACATTATAGTCTTGGGAAATGCTCCAAAGTGTGTCTCCCTTTTCAACAGTGACTTCTGCCGCCTTCGCTTCTGTCCCTATGGAAGTGGCAATTGTTGCGCATGCAATAAATGATAATAGTTTTTTCATTTACTTTTACCTCCTAACTAGCTTAAACAAGCTAACGGGTATAATCTTAACATGAAAAGCGCAAATAAAAAGAACAAGGAGATAGCAATTCCGTTACTAATATGACAAACCTTTAACAGTTAAAAGTCTAATCGTCAGAATAGTAAGAATTGATATATCCTTGCTCTTAGTGTATTGGAATTATATTCAAACCGATAGGTATATTAACCTATATCATTATCTGCTTTCGGAAAAGTTATATGGAAGGAAGTACCTTTGTTCTTTTCACTTTCTATATAAACTTTCCCTTTAAAGTTCTCAATAATCTTAAAACTGACCAATAATCCTAAACCTGTACCTTCTTTTTTTGTTGTGAAAAAAGGCTCGCCCAGTTTTTGGAGCTGGTCCTTATCCATGCCGATTCCGGAATCTTTGAGCAGCACTTCTATGCTTTTTGCAGAAGTTTTGACTGCTATATTCAAGCCTCCGCCATTTGGCATTGCTTCTACAGCATTTTTAATAAAATTTAGAAATACTTGCTTCAGCTTATTTTCATCACATTCCAGACGAGCCTCACTGTCATCAAAAGTAAATTCTACATTCACTTTGCTCTTTCTTAACTGATAATCTAATATGGAAAGAACATTTGCGATGATTGGGATGATTTCCTTCTTCTCCAGACTTGCAGTGGTCGGCTTTGATAACAGCATAAACTCTTCTACTATTGAATTTACCCGTTCAATCTCCTCTAAGACAATGGAGTATAGCTCCTGCCTGTCTGTTTCTGTTTCATCCATGCTCAAAAATTCCGTATATCCTTTAATGGATGTCAGTGGATTGCGGATTTCGTGGGCAATACCTGCAGCAAGCTGGCCGACTGCAGCGAGTTTATCCTGCCTGTGCAGAATTTCTTCGGTTCGCTTTCTTTCCGTAATGTCATTTCTTATCGCTAAATATTTATATGGTTTATTCTGGCTATCTAAAAAAGGAATGATTGTCGTATCAACCCAATAGTAGGAGCCGTTCTTCGCTTTATTGCGAATTTCTCCCTTCCACACGTCACCGTTCGCAATCGTATTCCATAATTCTTGAAAATAGGCAGCGGAATGAAAGCCCGAATTGACAATTCGATGTGTCTGACCGATTAATTCTTCTGAAGAATAACCTGAAATCCGGCAGAACTTGTCATTAACATTTGTGATAACACCATGTTTATCTGTAAAAGCAATGATGCTTGACTGATCAAGGGCAAACTTTATATCACTCACCTCTTGAACCATTTCTTGCATTTTGATTTGGTCTTGCTTTTGATCCGTTATATCTCTTCTTATAGAAACATACTGATACGGTTCACCTTTCTTGTTTACGAACGGCACAATAACTGTATCAACCCAGTAGAAACTGCCATCCTTTGCTTTATTGCGAATTTCACCTTTCCAGATGTTTCCTGAGCTGATTGTTTTCCACAGCTGTTTAAAAAAATCTGGGGTATGAAAACCTGAATTAATGATGCGGTGATTTTGACCAAGCAATTCAGAGCGGCTGTACTTTGAAATTTCAATAAATTTATCATTCACATATGTAATCATTCCATTTTTGTCTGTAAAGGCGACAATGGATGACTCATCTAATGCGTACTGCATATCGCGAACGTTTATATCATTGACAGCTAGCTTTTCCCTTATCAAGGTACTAGTTCCAATCAGACCGCCAAGAATTAAAATAGTAATAAATAAGACAACATACACGATAAAGCTGTCATCATAGTGGCTTGGTTCAAATTCAATGGGTGTCATGCTGTGCAAGAGAATGAAATGGCTTAAGAAACACACACCCGTAATGATAAAGCTGCATAATGGCCTGACAACGCCTTTTGGTATTCTCGTTTTTTGAGCGGGGTAAAAAGACTGCTTGATGGAAAAAGAAAAACCGCTGAATAGTAAAAGAAAACTGATTAAAATAGCTGGAATATTCTCTGCTTGGACTGAATTTCCAATCGAATACAAACCCAATACGAATACTGCCAGCATGGAAAAGCTAAAAAACAAGCTACTTACATAAATCCGATGCTTGTTATTCTCCTTGTCGAGCATGGAATAAAACGCCATTCCAGCAAAACAGATCCCTATCAGCATGGACAATGTGGCAATCGGAATATCATAGCTTGAGGTTGCGTATATATTATCGGCCATTAAAGCAACAAAGCTCATAACCCAAAAGCCGAAGCCAAGTGAAAAGGTGCTGGCCAGAAATAAAAAGCGGCTGTTCTTCTCTGAGGCTTTTACAAGCTGAAATAAATCAAATGAAGTATAGCTGGCCATATAAATTAAAATAATGCTGATAATTACAAGAATGGAGTTATACAAAACAGATCCTCCCATACCATATTAAAAAACAAAAGTGAAAAATTAATGACAAAATAAACAACACTTATGATTGTAATGGAAATGTAATATAGATGAAAGTATTTTTCTTATTTAAGTCATGGAAATAGTCCTTTCTCATTAATAGGATATGCTCCATGTGGCATTATTTTTCGAAACAAAAATATACTTACTATTCAAAATAATATGATATAATCATTTCGTATCACTAAATAACAACTAAGGGGAGGAATTATATTGCAAATAACAAAACAAACAAGGCCATCTCGCCATGAAGTACCAGAAGAACTAACATGGAAGGTGGAAGACCTGTTTGCAGACAGCAATGCTTGGAAGACCGCATTAGATCAAGCAGAAAGCAGTCTAGCTGAATTTGATAAATTCAAGGGTAAATTGCATACTAGCAGTTCAATTTTACTGGAATGCTTACAAGCACAAGAAGCCTTGCTTGAGCGTATTGTTCTGATAAGTACATATGCCTCCTTAAAGCAATCAGAAGATGGCACTAACCCTGAAAACCAAGCAAACTCTTCCCTGTTCGCAGCTCTTAATGCTAAAGCAGCAGGCACTTTGTCGTTCATTCAATCAGAAATTTTAGAAATGTCGGAGGAGCTGATTGCTCAGTTTTTGCAAGAAGAGCAAGAGCTTAGTGTGTACAACCGAAATATCCAAAAAATATTGTCAGCAAAAAAATATGCATTATCCAGCGAAACAGAAAAAGTGCTGGCATCATTAGGACAAGTTCATGCTTCTCCTTATTTAGTGTACCAAAACAGCAAATTGGCTGATATGTCCTTTGCTTCTATTGAAGACCATAACGGAAACGAACTTCCTGTTTCCTTTGCTTTGTTTGAAGATGTATATGAGTTTTCCCCGGATCCGGAAATTAGAAGAACCGCCTATAAATCATTTACAGACACCTTATCAAAATACAACAACACATTTGCTGCAGCTTACAGCACAGAAGTGAAAAAACAAGTGACCCTGGCTAAGCTTCGCGGCTATGCTTCTGTAACAGACATGCTTCTTGAGCCACAAGAAGTAACAACTGAAATGTATCATAATCAAATCAGCGTTATATTCAAAGAGCTTGCTCCCCATATGAGAAAATTTGCAAGCTTGAAAAAAGAACAATTAGGTGTAGATAAGATGCTTTTTTGCGACTTGAAGGCACCGCTTGATTCTGAATTCAATCCTGAAACGACATTTGAAGAAGCAAGCAATATTATTTTAGAGGCATTAAAAGTGATGGGGCCTGAATACTCCGAAATCATGAAAACAGCTCTAACAGAAAGATGGGTTGATATTGCAGACAACGTTGGCAAATCAACTGGGGCGTTCTGCTCCAGTCCATATGGCTCCCATCCATTTATCTTGATAACGTGGGGAAATACGATGAGAAGTGCCTTTATGTTGGCACATGAATTAGGACATGCCGGTCACTTCTATTTGGCAAATAAAAACCAAAGAATCGTAAACACAAGACCATCGACTTATTTCATTGAAGCACCATCAACAATGAATGAAATGTTGCTTGCAGATTATCTGCTGGCGAAAACCGATGACAACCGCATGAGACGCTGGACAATTCTTCAGTTGCTTGGCACTTATTATCATAATTTTGTTACACATTTGCTTGAAGGTGAATTCCAGCGCCGTGTCTATCAGCTGGCCGAAGAAGGAACGCCTTTGACAGCAACTGTTTTTAATGACGTAAAAGGTAAGGTATTGAAGGAGTTCTGGGGAGATTCTGTTGAGATAACTGAGCAGGATTATATGACTTGGATGCGACAACCTCATTACTATATGGGATTATACCCTTACACTTACTCAGCAGGATTAACTGCCTCTACTGCTGTTGCTGCAAGCATCCGTGAAAACGGTCAAGCGACAGTTGACAAATGGCTTAATGTCCTTCGAGCAGGCGGTACAAAAACTCCTTTAGAATTGCTTAAAGATGCTGATGTAGACATGTCTAATCCAGAAGCAATTAAAAAGGCAGTAGCATATGTAGGCACACTAGTTGATGAACTGACAGACAGCTTTGCTTAAAAATGTTTATGTATGCAATGTTTTAAAAGCACCTATCCACGTATAGGTGCTTTTTGCTTTATTTTCCATAATAAATATATGCTCGCAGGCAAACACTGTTTTTAAAGGAGTAGATATGATGAAGAATTCTAAAGAAGATAAAATCACCAAGCAGCGATCAGCAGATGACAGAGGAGATTCTATTGATCAGTTACAGAAACTAGAAGCTGCTAACAGTATGATAGCGGAAAAGGAAATTGGTCAGCAGCGTGAAAATTTATAATTAGAAAGGTGAGAATAAACGATGGACACACTTGATCCAAAAGATCTTCAATTAGGTGATGAAGTATACGTCATTTACCATAATCCTCATACACCATCTGTATCCAATGTGAAACCGGCAGAAATCGTCCAGCATCCAAAAGATCCGAATGCTTTGGCACTTTTTTTAAACGACACATTCCATACAATTGAAGATGATGATGCCCTCTTCCACTCAGAAGCAGATGCAGAAAATGCATATACTCAAATGTATCAAGATGAAATAGACAATTATTTTTAAAAAAGGAAGACCCCAAATCACTTGGGGTCTCATTTTTTAGTTATTTATTTGTGGCAACTCTCTCATTTCCATTGATGTCTCATTGCCGCATAAAGGACATTTCAAATCATCTGTAGCAAAATCCTTTCTCATCCACCCATTGCATGAATTACAAGCATACACTTCCATATTCAGCAAAACTTCTTCAGGCTTATCTTCCATTCCTTTTCTGTTAAAAAACATGCTGTTAGCCCCCTTTTTTGTTTATTATGAACAAAAAAGCTGGTTTTTATAGGTAATTGGATGATTTTAAAGAATTTTCTTTCTGTCTTAAACAAGGTAATGATAGATTAATGCCTGTTATCGCGATTTAGGCTGCAATTATGCTATGATGATGTAATAAATAACAACATACGGAACGAGGAGAACACGAAATGACAAACCAATTGTATTATTCTTCCCCTTACACATCCTCTTGGTCAACAAATATTGTAAGAACACTCCATAAAGACGGCAAAGAATATGTCGTTTTAGAAGAAACTGCTTTTTATCCTGAAGGAGGCGGACAGCCAGCCGATTCAGGAACCATTAACGGTATTAACGTAGTGGATGTGCAAAAAGAGGATGACGGCACGGTTTTACATCAAGTGGAACATCAAGTAATTGGACAAAGTGCAGAGTGCACAGTTGATTGGGAAAAAAGATATGATCATATGCAACAGCATACAGGCCAGCATTTGCTGTCGGCAGTTCTGCATGAATGGAAAAATATCGCAACAGTAAGCTTCCATCTGGGAACAGATTACACAACGATTGACATAGACATAGAAGAGCTTACAGAAACAGATATTTTTGAAATTGAAGCTTTGTGCAGTAAATACATATTTGCAAATAAAGAAATTAAAACCTATTTTGTATCAGAACAAGAGGCTGCAGCACTGCCTTTGCGAAAGCTCCCAACTGTAACAGGAAAGCTTAGAATTGTTGAAATTGATGAAATTGATTACTCTGCATGTGCAGGTACACATGTTGCTCAGACAGGTGAACTAGGTCTAATTAAATTGGTTAAGACCGAAAAGCATCGCGGCCAGACACGGCTGTTCTTCTTGTGCGGACATCGAGCAATTAAAGATTATCAATCATCTCATTCTATTTTAAATAATCTCAGTGATAAGTTCCGAACAAACAAGGATCTGCTTGCAGACAGAATTGAAAAGCTAGAAAAAGAAAAGAAAACATTAAATACTGAGTTGGAAGCTGTCAAACAAGAAAATGCTGCCTTTTTGGTCGAAAAGTTAACGAGCAATAACGACAGCATGGTTATTTCTGCCTCTTTTACAGACAAACCTCTTAAGGACTTACAGCTCCTTGCCAAGACCATTATCAAAGAGCATGACTCTATTGTGATCTTAGCTTCCGAGGCAGAAACGAAGGTTTTAATTCAACATAATGGCAGTCATTCTATTTCTTGTGGAGCAATGCTCAAAGAGGTTCTTGCTGAAATAAATGGCAAGGGCGGCGGCAACAATACACAGGCACAAGCTACTTTCGACTCGAAACAGGATTTAGATAGAGCAATGGAAGATTTAATTAATCGGATAAAACAAGCTTTATAAACAGAATTAATAAAAGGCTGGGGAAAAACTAAATATA
>Ga0209463_1001222_pt1 | contig 16178 bp, 14 predicted proteins | sample AgamicMgSfrz_FD_187169 | JGI IMG/M metagenome (GOLD analysis project Ga0209463, IMG submission 187169) | Agave microbial communities from Guanajuato, Mexico - Mg.Sf.rz (SPAdes) (version 2) | ecosystem: Host-associated > Plants > Phyllosphere > Phylloplane/Leaf | place: Guanajuato, Mexico... | reverse complement strand
ATAATTTCCTTCTTCGATTTTGCGATCATTTAACACGGCACCAAGTAATTTTGATTTGGCTTGCGTTAATAACTCTTTTGCTTTTAATGCTGCATCTTTTTCCGTTTTTCCGCTGCTGACTATTAAGATTGAAGCGTCTACTTGATTCGCCAAAATTTGAGCGTCTGCCACTGCCAAGATAGGCGGCGTATCAAAAATAACCATATCAAACTGCTGCTTCGCCTCGCTAAGCATTTCTTTCATTTGATTAGACGCAAGCAGTTCAGATGGATTAGGAGGAATCGGTCCGCTTGTTAACAAGTAAAGGTCCGGCACTTCTGTATTTTGAACTGCCTGTCCCAATGTTGATTGCCTTGTGAGGATATTGGTAAGCCCTGTGTGATTCTCTAGACGAAACGTATAATGAGAAGTAGGTCTACGTAAATCAGCATCAACTAATAATACTTTAAGCCCCTGCTGTGCATAAACAATTGCCAAGTTAGCTGCAGTAGTAGATTTCCCTTCAGCTTGTCCGCTTGACGTTAAGACAAGAGACTTAATTTCTTCATCGGCACCTGAAAATTGAATGTTTGTTCGAATCGTACGATACTGCTCTGCAACCGGATCTTTCGGACTGTTATGAGCTAGCAAACGTCTTTTTAACGTCAGCAGTTTATCATTTTTTGAATTTTTCTTTTTACGAGCCAAGTGTCTCACCTCTTTGCGGTACGCGAGCAGTTACATCCAGACGCTGTACATTTGTTGCTTTTGGTATGTCTTTAATTGTTGTAATAACTCCCATTACTGGCAGTTCTAATAGATTTTCAATATCTTGTTCTGTTTTTAATGTATTATCCAAATATTCTAGTAAGAAGGATAACCCCACACCTACCATTAATCCGACTACAACAGCAATGGCAATATTCATTAAAGGCTGAGGCTTAACAGGACTTGCGCTTTCGCCAAGCGTTGCTTTTGACAGCACTTTTACATTGTCCACGTTCATAAGCTTAGGCACTTCTTTTTGAAAAACAGAAGCCGTTGTATTCGCAATGTCAGTCGCACGCTTCGCACTTGTATCTTGTACGACAATCTGTGCTACTTGAGAGTCTTGGGCACTCGTTACTTGAATTTGACCGCTTAAGCTTTGAGCAGATCCATCAAGCTTCAATTCTTTAATCACTTTGTCCAAAATAGCCGGACTTGTGATAATGTCATGGTACGTGTTAATAAGCTGCACATTCGTTTGAACGGTTTGATTACTGTATAACTGCTGATCATTTTTGGCTTGATTGACTAAAATTTGTGTTTTCGATTCATACACAGGTGTTAGAACAAAGAAGCTGATCACTGCACTTACGGTTGCTGCGATAATTGTAATCAGTACAATAAGCCAAAGACGCTTACGAAGCACTTGAAACAATTCTCGCAAACTAATTGTCTCTTCCATAGTTGACCTCCGAACTTAGTAACTTCTAAAAAAATCATATACTGTTCATTATAATTGACAAAATTATTTTTTACTATATTGTTTTGTAAATTAAATGAAAGATTTACAGTTCCTACTTTTTTGTACAGTTTTTATATCGACACAGTCATAAATTTGTTTACTCTTTCCATTACTAATTGTTCAATTTTCTTTAAATATGTTTCGCTTTCAATTAGTGATTCTTTCTTTACGCCGAAATAGAATTTTGCTTTTTGCTCTGTTCCAGACGGACGAATCGTAAACCATGTACCGTCTTCAAAATGATACTTTAGTACATTTGAAACAGGGAACGGCAAAGACTCAACCCTACCTTCTTTCACATGCACGCGCTCACTACATTGCTAATCTTCCATACATGTAACGGCTATTTCTCCTAGTTCGCTAACTGGATCTAATCGAAACGCATCAACAAGCTTTTTAATTTGCTCCGCTCTGTCTTTTCCTTTTAGGATAATAGAGCGCAACGATTCTTTGTAATATCCATACTTACTAAAAATTTCAAGCAATACTTCACTATTGGTTACAACAATTGAAGCATCAAAATTTTGATACACTTCTTTTAATGCATCTCCAGGAGCCTCTTCTTCTACTCCAATCACAATTTGAGAAGTATACAACGTATCTTTTACGGCTGTTCCCTGAGACAAAAATTCTGAGTTCGAAGCAACATATACATTTACATCATGTTTTAACTGAGATTTAATTAAACTTTCAAATTTATCATTCGTATCAATTGGCACTGGGGATTTCACTACTACTCAATCTTTTTCAATGCTAGAAACGATTTGCTCCGCTACACCATACACGTAACTGAAATTTACTGAACAATCAAACTTTACTGATGTTCCCACACCTATAAAAATAACGTCTGCATCTTTATACGCTGCTTGGTAGTCAGTTGTAAAATGCAACCGCTCCATATTATTGTTCATTAATTCTTCAAGACCTAGCTTATAGATTGGCGAGATGCCAGCCTCCATTAAGGCTACTTTTTTATCGTCTATATCTACACACGTAACAGAATGGCCATGTGCTGCAAGACAGACTCAAGTTACTAACCCGACATATCTGGTTCCAGCTATTGCTATTTTCATTTTATACCACCTTTTCTTTATTTAAAATTCTAAGCTAATTGATAAATATAATCTGCTTAGTAAATTATTACTATTCAATTATGTTTTCCTATTTACAAACAATCTTCAACTCTAAAAATCACTAACTGGTTTACATTCAAACCGAAAAATTAATTAGTAAGGAACCTCTAAATTCAATTAAAAGTAAGATCTGATTTAAGATTAGTAATTTTCTTTTCCCCTATCACAAAAGGAAGATGTTTATTTACAAAAATATTATAGGAATTGTTATTACAAGCGCTACAACTGTATAGAATAAGCCAACTATATAATATTTTTCTAAATAACTTCTGACCTGTATGAAATTGTTTATTAAGGTCTTGTGAATTTTCGGAGCACCATAACGCTCTCTACTTTTCAAATGAACTCTTTGGATTTCTTTCGTCGGCTTCTCATTTTCCTGTTCGCGGTTTGATACCGTCTTTTTGAACGAGTTGTAGTAGCTACTTCTTGCAATCGTTCACACTTCGCACATTTTCTGAACGCTGTATTACTCTTTATATTTCTCAATAAAATGATTGAGCTCTGCTTCTGTTACTTTTTCGCGAATATGGCCATAGCCTTTTTTAGAATATCTAATTCTTGTTTTAAACGGAGATTTTTTTTCTGAATCTCAGCTAATTCTTCCGGAGTTAGAGGGCCTTCTTCTGAACGGATAGGCGTAAATGCCTTCACCCATTTATAGATTGTTACTTCCCATATGCCATGTTCGCTCCTTAAATCTTTAACCTAGTTTCCCACCTGATATAAATCCATAATGGTTTTCTTAAAATCATCATTGTATTTTTTTGCCTGCACGTTTATGTTCCATTTCGGACACATCCTCTCAAAAATAATTGTAAGGACTTAATTAAATGGTGTCTATGAAACTATACTAACTCCAGAGTAATAATTAACATATCTTATTCAAAAATATTTCAACTATTATTCATATTGTGGTCAAACGTGGTATTTGTCGTCATTAGGAGTAAATATTAAAACTATATAATATCGAAGTTAGTTTTAAATAACTGACCGATTATAGACACTGATATTGAATTAGTGTCTTTTTTTGTCCTAAGATAAAATAAGACTCATAATTTATTTTTTTGTTATTATTGGTACATAAAATAATATTTTAGGAGGGGCTTATTTGACGTTAATTGCAGGAATTAAGTTGCCAAGGGGCATTTTATTAGTCAGTGATACGAGGGAAACTGTAGATAGAGCTGATATTGTTGTTTCAGATTCTAAAAGAAAAATTGTTTTTGTTACTCGAGGTTTTTTAATAGCTAGTTCTGGGCATTCGAATACAGATCATATTGCAAATATATTGCGAAGTTCTTTATACAATCGAGCGTTAAACGTAGGATTAACAAGAGATTATGTAAGAAATACTACATTAAGTTTATTTTCAAAAGTAAATGAGATACATCAACCTAACCATCCCTATGGTGATCCTGTAGGAATTACAATTATTGGAGAGTATGATCAGGATAACGATGATTTTAATTTATTATGTACAGGTGGTTTGGCTGGTTTTAATGAGTTTCATGTTCTAAATACAGTTAAAGATTTAGTATTAATAGGTGCTACGGCTGAAATTCAACAAAACGTGAAAGCAAGAATTACTGCTCTATTGGATTCGTTATCTCAAGATTTTTTACATAAACCAGGTTTATATAAAGCTATAGCTGAAGAATGCCAAAAATATTTTCAATACGAAACGAAAAACTATGTAGGTGTAGGTGATCGCCTATACTGCACCTATTTAACGGAAATGAATAAAACACCTGCCCACGATGTTTATATTTTAGAAAAGGACGGTACGAGAATTCCTGTTGATATGCTTGATAGCTCAGATTATTTTAAGGAGTTAGATCAAACTAATTCATAAAGCCCTTTCCTTGGGAAAGAGCTTTTTTGTACATCAAGAAAAAACTGAATCATATAATTAGATTTTCATTCGTTCGTAAAAGTATACTTTTACGAACATTTCTTTCAAATTTACAGATTTGAACATTGTTCCAAAAGTTGTACTATCTAATGTAGAGAAAATAATCATAGAGAGATTATGTAATGTTTAATTACTTTCTCATGATGAACCACATTCATATCCAGCTCAAAATGATCCAAATCCATTTGAAAGAAATCATCAAAATGATCAATTCCTGATATACCCTGTATTTTAATAAGCTTCATTGATTGATGGGCTACATGTCTCAGAGACGATACGCATGGAATTCCTTGATACAACGACTATTTTTCTAAAACAGGGTTAGTATTCTTCTCTAATAAAATCTTGCACTTCAACCTGCGTTTTATATAATTGTAACGCTCTTCCTTTAGATTTAACACCTTTAAAAATAATATGGCCACCTGCAATTTTCTGTTTTCCACCTTTATTAACGAAATTACTATCTTTTAATACAACTTTTTCCGATGCAAAGTTTGTAGATAAGTCGTTAAAGATTAGGAACTTTCCTCTTTCCACTTCAAATGTTCGGGGTGTGTCAGCGATTGTGTCAAATGCGAGTATTCCGGAACGTCCGCCATATGAGTCACCCTCTTTACATTCCGCATCCCATGAGTTAATTAAAATTGCTTTGTAGCCAGTATGGACATAACCATGTAGGTCGGAACGTCTGGTCTTCATGTTCTGAATAGTTAGGTTTATATTCGGGGAACCTTCAACATGCCACGCCCGATTATATCCTTCAATATAGAGATTTTTAATATTAGCAATCTCAACATTTTTTTCAAAAGTAAGACCAATTCGCGACTTTCTAGGTCTGTCTGATGGGTATCCTACTGCATGGACATTTTCAATTAATGCTGTGTTGTTCGGTTGTTTACCGCCGCCAATATAAATAGAATCGCCAAATGCATCATAGGTATCGTTGGTATTCCACGAACCACCAACATTTTGCGATTGAAAACCATTGATTGATACACTTTGAAATCCTCGAACCTTGACTCCGTAACCATAAACATTTTTAAATTGTAAATTTTTTAAACGGATGGTATCAGCTCTAAGTGTCAATCCCCACAGTTGTTTTATATTGCTATAAGTTGTTTCTGACCATTGTTCAGGCACTCCTCTTCCATCAAACTTCAAATCAGATACCTCTATAATCGTATTTGTTAAGTTTTTTGTACTATTGTCATTGATTTCTATAATGGAAGTGACGCCTGCTTTTCCTGTCCCGATAAATTTAATTGTGGAACCATTACCTATAATAGATATTTTTTGGTTTCGTGCTAATTCTAACTTTATTTGGTCTGAAACTGCATACTCTCTTTTTACCCCCATTTCAATAGAAAGGTTGTTTTGCAAAGCATAACTAAATGCTGATTGCAATTTGGATGTTTCATCTGAACCGTCCCCTACAGCATCAAATTCACTAACGTTTATAATACCCTTTGTCTTTTTCCATTTCACCTCAATGTTATGCAAGATGTTACCAAAAAAGAAAACTAGTATCAAAAGTATCAAGCCCACTAAAAAATACCTTCTATTCAACTTAGCCACCTCTTAATTACCTATAGTTATAAAACCGAGTCCTGATTTGAATGGAAAAAAGTTAAAGTGGACCTCATCATCAAGACACGTAGTCTTAAAAAGTAAGATGGGCAGAATGAGGGCGGCCACCAATAAAAAAGTGTACTGCACTTAGTCAGTGGTACCAGATTGTTACTTTACATGGAGATTCTACGGGCATGGATTCTAAACCAAAAAGACTATTATGCCCGCTTCTCCATGTAAGGTTCACGTCTAGTTCGTTAACATATCATAAGGGGGCTCTAATCCTAGCTGACATGTCCCCACTTTTAGTCTAAAGTGTCCCTTAAAGTATGACAGAGCTTCCACTTTTACATGGCTGTATACATCTTAAATTTAGGAGCTCTACAAAAAGCGCGTTGCAGGTGAAAAGCGAACGGAACATAAGAAATAATTAGAAAACGTGATTTTAAAAATAAATATTAGTGTTTTCGTGAAATTAATCTGAATTGGGCACCACTTTCACTAGAGTATGCATGGTTTTTATATCCATTCGGATTATTAGACTGCCATCGCCATGAATCTTTACACATCTCTTCGATACCTCTGGTAGCGATCCATCCTAGCTCCTTTTTAGCCTTTGATGGATCTGCATAGCACATTGCTACATCACCGGGTCTACGTTCTACAATATTATATGGAATCCTTTTTTTAGATACTTTTTCAAAGGTCTCTACCATCTCAAGTACAGTATACCCCTTTCCTGTGCCAAGGTTGTAAGCATCAACGCCAGTCGTCAGCAAAACTTTTTCAAGAGCTTTTAAGTGCCCTAATGCGAGATCAACTACATGTATATAATCTCGCACACCCGTTCCGTCTGAAGTTGGATAATCGCTTCCATATATATTTAGATTCCCCAAACGCCCTACTGCTACCTGCGTAATATATGGCATTAAATTATTGGGAATCCCATTTGGAGATTCACCAATCATTCCACTCTCATGAGCACCAATTGGATTAAAGTATCGAAGCAATGCAATACTCCACTCTGGATCAGAAGTTACCAAGTCTCGAAGAATTTCTTCAATCATTAATTTTGTGCGACCGTATGGATTAGTTGAACCTAGAGGAAACCGTTCATTAATTGGTACTTGTTCCGGTATCCCATACACTGTAGCAGATGAACTAAAAACTAATTTTTTAACTTCAAACTGCTGCATCACATCACATAAAACAAGCGTACCTGTAATGTTGTTGTGATAATAGTGAAGTGGAATTGATACTGACTCGCCGACAGCTTTTAATCCAGCAAAGTGAATAACTGCTTTAATTTCATGATGTTCAAATACTTCTACTAATGATTTGCGATCTAACAGGTCACATTCATAAAATGTAATTTGACCATTAGTCAATTCCTCAACACGTTGGAGTGACTCCGTACTACTATTTGATAGGTTATCAACTACGATAATTTTATAATTAGCTTTAATCAACTCTAAACAAGTATGACTACCAATAAATCCTGCTCCACCTGTTACGAGAATTTCCATCATATCATATCCCCTTATTTAATTTTTAAACTATCAATCTACTAAATGGTCAATTAATTCTTTTCTTTTCTTATCAATAAAAGTCAAATATTGCTTTAATTTTTCTTGATAACTATCATCATTTACTAACTGCTCAAATTTACTAATTAAAATTTTGTCATCGGCCTCTTCAATAGGAATTTGATATTCGGTCAATTTAGCATCTTCCATAATACCCTTACCTTTATTTCCGCCATAACCAATAGCTATACTCTTAACATGAGAAGTTAAGGCAAAAATTACAGAGTGAAATCGAGTTCCTATTAAATAATCCATATGACTATAGATTGACTTTACATCAATACAATTAAGTTCAAAATCATGAATAACACTATATTTGCCTATTGTTTCCTCAGCCAATCTATTAACTACTGCTTCAATCGCCAAATAATCATTTTCATGGTCACTAGGTCCTAAAGTTTGCGATATTAAAACAGGATGATAACCTTTACCTATCAAGTATTTACAAAACTCTGAAATTCCGTGTATATATTGCGCATATTTCTCTTCTGGATTACTTGATTTAGGAAATCTATATGGTCGGACCGTGACACCTACTAGCTTGTTTTTTTCAATAGGAACCTGTTTCTCAACAAGATAATCATATGCTTCAGTCTTTTTTTGCTCATTAATTTCAAGAAAGAACCCCAAGTCAGGATATTTAGCGACATCCTTATTAATTACACTTTCTAAGACACCCTTCGAAATTTGTTCCCTAGCAGAAATGAATTCGACATTCTTTAAAGATTTTTTTATTAACCATTTAGAAATTTTACTAGGAAATGGACCATATGAATTTGGCATTATATAAACTTTTTTCCCTAAAGAATTAGCTAACCATATATGAAACACTGAATAGAAAACGTAATAATCAGAGATTAATCCTTTATCAAGACTATGAATAAAGCCTCCTCCCTTTACAAAAACAGCATCAGATTCTCTCAATATTGTTAATGCTTCTCTTTTTTCTTTTTTCAATAAAGAGTATCCAATACTATAAAGCAAGGAATTACCTGATAGTAATAGAGATTTTGTAAATACATCAAATGATGCTTTTAATCCCCATAGTACTTTTCTTGACAAAGAATACTTTATTGCTTGACTTGATGATCTTACTTTAAAAATACTGTGAAGACGATATTCCAAAGATTCGGGGTGCGACAAGATAGGGGTAAGAAACTTGTATCCCTGGCTAATACTTTGCTTTTTCTGCATTTCAATTTCATTAATATTAGTACCTGCATCAAACAAGTAACATTCATGCTTCTCGTATCCTATTTCTTTGGCTAATCTATGTGTTTCCCACACCAATGCTTGATCGCCTCTGTTCAAGTCAGTGTTTGACGGAATTATTACTATTTTTTTCATGAGGTCCTCCCAATATGCTTATAATGTTATAGATATTTAAAACTGAAAAATAACTTAAAAATCATTTGTAAAAGAGATGCAAAAAATAAGGAATAGACTGCATAAGTCATGTCAAATTTATCATTTACAATAAAAATTAAGCATATGACAATTATTGTAATCCCTCTAAGAATTTCTGCTTTTCTTATTATTGTCAGACGGTTAACAATCAACAAAATTACATCCAAAAACCACCCTATGTATATAATGAATGTAGCTGCTAACAAAATTGAAAACTCAATTATGTATTCAGAATAATCATTTCCTAATATAAGTGGAATAATTTTAATGCTTATCAAAGAAATAGATATCCAGCCCAAAAATAAAATAGATAGTAATAGGAAGAACATTTGTTTAACAATTTTCTTTCTATACCTAGGTACTGCTTCATTCCTTAACTTCTCCTCTATTCGAGGAATAAATATTTGTTGGATTGTAGTTGCAATTACATTTGTTGCAATAGCAAAATAACTTAATGTAGAAAACAAACCTACTTCTGTTAACGTACCAAAGCTATTTAAAAAATACCTTGGTACGTTTGCATTAATGGAAATGAAAAATTGAGCAATCCCTAAAGGTATTAGTACTAATAGATACTTTTTCAGATCGGAAAAAGTGAATTTTGAATCAATATTTATTACTCCACCTCTCCGCTTTTCTACATAACGGAAAAAGATGAATGAGATTAAAAACCATAGAAATAGGGATATTAAAATTGATTGAGTAAGTAAAAAAGAAACAACGAAACTAGTTAAAATCAATATGTTTTTTATAAAAACTAATTGTCCTGCAACTTTTATACCCAGATCAATTTGTACTTTAGCATTATATGCTTCGCTTTTATTTTCAATTGACTTTATTAAGAGAATAAAAACCAATAACAGTCCATTATGTAACTCTAGGAATCCAGAAAGAATAAATCCTACAACTACCACAATAAAAAAAACATCTACTATTAGTGAAAATAATAGGCGAAAACTTAAAAGGACGTTTCGCTTATCTTTATTGGCTAAAATGTAAGACTTTAACTTTAGATTTGCTAACATAGAAATAGGAGAAACAATTGAAAGGTACAATGAATAAGTACCTACAAGCGAAAGATCTCCTGTTCTATTTAATAAAATCAATACGCAAAATTGATTAATTGTAAAAATAATATTTCCGGATAGTAAGAATAAGTAGCCTTGATTCCTAATTTTATTTATTATCAACTTAATTTAATCCTTCCGAGCAATTTTTTCCCTTTCAACAAACCTGACTACAAAGAAGACTATTACAATAAGAATATACGTTATCGCCCGTAATCTAGTACCTGCTCCAATATTATCATTTGTAATTGAAATCAATGCCATCCATGTTATCGCGTGTATAATTAAAAATTCTAACTCTTTATTCCCTTTGATCAATTCCTTCTTTTTAAGCAAGAAGATTAATATCAATATTAGGGGTAATGATTCACATAAAAATATTACTAAATACTGGATATTTCTGATTTGCCAGGGTAACGGTGAAAGAAGATTATAAAAAAAACTTAAACTATAATTTTTAAGAAAACTTAAATAAGTACCTTCAGTAAGGTTTATACCTAACTGACTACCACTTGTGAACTTTTCAATAAAATATAATCTGTAATTTAAAGCATCACTTAAAGACATATCTAAAATTGGCACTTTATAGTTTAAGAAAAACGTAAAATATAATCCCAGAGATATAACAGCTAGTATTAAAGTACGAAACTTATTGCCAGCAAAAAAACGACTTTTATTAATAGTAAATATTATAAACGCTAATACATAAGAAAAAGCAGCGTATTCCCTAAATAAATATAAGGATATCAAAGAGATTATTAAAAGAAAGAAATATATGAAAGAAAACTTTCGCAATAGTTTAAGCCCACAATATGTAGACAATATATAAAAGAAGTAAATCCATACATCCCTATATATAGAAAAGACAGCGACGATAACAAAGGAAATATAAAACATATAGAAGCAGGAAAATAAGACTCCTAAACGTAAATGATTTGTCTGCTTTCCTATCTCATTAGAAATGGTATACTTTGCTGTTTTAACCGATATTAATAATAAAAGTAAAACACCTAAAACATTGAATAATCTATAATAAACTACCATATAATCAGAGACACCAAATAATTTCGGGAATACTGAAAGTATCAGTGGATATACAGATGTCAAATTACTTTTATCTCCAGATAATATCCTCATGACTTCATTGTAGTAAAAGGTACCATCGTCTCCTCCACCTGCTAACTGTATAGATATTCCCTTGTTTCCCGCATTGAAAGATATAAAGAAAATTACCAAAGATAAAAGGAAAAAAAATAAAAAAAACACTATGTATGAAATCAAATTGAACAGATTAATTCTTTTATCTCTGAAAGAAAGCATTCCTATTATTCATCCTTTTTTGTAATATTTTTATTCGATATAATTTTTGTAAATTTTTTCTGTATTATTAACGCATTGTTCCAAAGTGAATTTATTTTGAAAAATTGAAAGACTATTTCCGCCCATTTCAACCCTTAATCTATCATCAGAAGTAAGCTGAACAATTGCTTTTCCTATGTTTTTAATTTCATTCTTACCTTTTGCTATCAAAAAGCCGTTTTTATCGATTAATTCTCGCACACCTCCAACATCAGATACAATGAGAGGTTTTTCTAACGACATAGCTTCTATAATGCTTATAGGTAATCCTTCGTAGTTAGAAGTTAATACAAAAACATCACTTTGATTAATAATTTCCAATATGTCATTTCTAAATCCTAAAAGATTTACTATATCATCTATTTTTCTATTAATAATTTCTTTTTGAATCTCCTCATATAAAGGTCCTTTACCTACAAAGTTAAATTGAATTTGATTATATATTTCTTTATTATTTTTCAATTTTTCAATAGCTTTAACTAAAGTAAGATAATCTTTCTGGGAGTCAAAACGAGCTACCATCGTAAATGATACTTTTTCCCTCTTTTTATCAATTTCCACTAAATCTACATTCATGTCTTTACTTATACCATTATAGACATAAGTCAGTTTTTTCTTTGAAATTATATGATATTTCTCAGCCAGCTCTTGATCAAACTTCGACACACAAATTACTTTATTCAACATCCAACTTGTTAACAATTCCGATAAGAGTGATATATATTTATTAATTTTCTTAGACCCAGGAGTGAACCCCCATCCGTGGGCGGTGAAAATTACTGGAATTCTATAATTAGATACTTTTGTAGCTATCCTTCCAATCAAACCAGCCTTAGATGAATGCAGATGGATAATACTAGGATTTATCTGTTTTATTAGATTTCTTAACTCTAAGATCGCTTTTAAGTCTTGCTTTAGAGAAATTTGATGAACTAAGTTGTTTATTATATAAAACTCAACATTATTTTTTTCTAATTCTCGAGTCAAGTCTCCTTCATCTCCAACTGCAACAATTGGAGATAACCCCTTTGTCTTCATGCCAATAACTATATCAAGAAGATGTTTTTGTGCTCCGCCCCATTCTGATCTAGTAATAACATATAAAATTTTTTTATTCATCCATACAAACTCCTCAGTCTATTTTATTTATCTTGCTCCTGAACCCGATGACACAACTTTCACTGTTAATAATAGGATAATTATTTCCATCCTTAAATTCCGATTCTCCATATAATAAATATCCTGTTCTAACTTTTCACCAGGGGTCAATTCGTATCCACCCTTAACTTGTGCCCATCCTGTTAAACCAGGCTTTACTTTTGTTCTGATAGAAAATAATGGGATTTCCTTTGTGAACTCTTCAATAAATATTCCTCTTTCAGGTCTTGGCCCAATGACGCTCATCTCACCTTTTAAAACATTGTATAATTGAGGCAATTCATCGATTCTGGTTTTACGAATGAACTTACCAATAGTGGTAACCCTAGGATCTTTTTTTTGTGCCCATACTGCTCCGTTTGCCTCTGCGTCTTGACTCATCGAGCGAAACTTATAAATCCAAAATTCTTGATCATTCAAGCCTACCCGTTTTTGTCTATAAATAATAGGTCCTTTTGAGTCTAGTTTAATTAATAAAGCTGTTAACACCATAATTGGTAGTGTAATTATTCCGAAAAGAATCGAAAAGAAGATATCAAATAATCTCTTGGTCACTAAAAGAAAATAGCTATTATTTATGACTATTTGTTCATAATTTAAATCATACACAGGAACATTTTTCACATTAGATACTTGTTTCAGTTCACTTTGAGTACTATTATCCCCATACATTATTTATTATACCTCCATTGTTTTATGTGCCTTTACCAGCTCTTCTATCATCTTAAGAACATCACTACCTAAATCCTTTCGCTCTAGAGCAAATTCGAGTGTTGTCTGAATAAAGCCAAGCTTCTCACCAACATCATATCGCTTACCTTCAAAATCATAGGCAAATACACGTTGAATTTCATTTAATCTTTGAATAGCATCCGTTAATTGAATCTCTCCACCTGCACCCGTTTCTTGTTGATCCAAAAATGTGAAGATTTCCGGTGTTAAGATGTAACGTCCCACGATCATTAGATTGGAAGGCGCTGTTCCCGGTGCTGGTTTTTCAACAAATCGGCTCACTTGATAACGGCGTCCCTCCGCTAATAAAGGATCAATAATACCATAACGATGAGTTTGATCATCCGCTACTGCCTGTACACCAACAACAGAAGATAATGTTTTTTCATATTCATCCATTAATTGACGCAAGCAGGGTTTTTCAGCCTGTACAATATCGTCCCCAAGTAATACAGCGAATGGCTCATCTCCAATAAAGTTACGTGCACACCAAACTGCATGTCCAAGGCCTTTTGGTTCTTTTTGGCGGATATAATGAATGTCAACCATGTTAGAAGAGTGTTGAACTTTTTCTAACAGTTCCAGCTTGTCTTTTTCTAATAGATTTCGTTCCAATTCTGGTGCATAATCAAAATGGTCTTCAATGGAACGCTTTCCCTTACCTGTTACGATAATAATATCTTCAATACCTGATTCAATCGCTTCTTCTACAATGTACTGGATTGTAGGTTTGTCTACAATCGGCAACATTTCCTTTGGCATAGCTTTTGTAGCTGGTAAAAATCTTGTTCCTAAACCTGCTGCTGGAATAATTGCTTTTTTTACTTTTTTCACTTCTATCCCTCTTCTTTCATTATTTATTAAATTAAATAATTAGCTGTCTAGCACCTCCACACTATTTAGCTAATTTTAAGCTTCTCCTCGAAATAGCGTGAGGAAGGAAAGATAGCTTTGTAGGTTTTATATGGAGTAGTGGGCATGATAGCATAGATTGCGAGATTCGCTTTCTCTTATAAGCTGGCGGCTTTGCTTGTGAGTCATGGCCACAGAGTCCTTGTGTCAAACTGACTATGATTTTAGTGCTTTTGATCCATTCTCACATTAAAGAATAATTATTATTGTTAGGTGACAAAATCAAAGTACTTTAGAAAAAGCCTAAAAACTTCTTACGTTTAATATGACTTGGCTCCTGCTTGTACACAGTTTGTCCTTGTATAAGAAGTTCGGCATTTTCTTGAAAATAATAAACTGCTTCTCTACCAAACTCTTTATCTATTTCATCAATAGATTCCTTAATGCGAAAACTTCTTGTGGAGATATTATGTGCATCAGAGGCAATAAAGTGAGTCAAATTTGCCTCAATCAACTGCATGGAAAATTTCTGAATTTTCTTCCCGAAATGTCCAATCAAACTATTAGTCGTAACTTGGGTAAGTGTCCCCTTCTTAACAAGATTAAGTAGCTTCTCAGGATTCTCTATAAATCCAGCATTTCTTTCTGGATGTACAATAATCGGAGTTAACCCCTTTAACAGTACCTCAAATAAAAGTTGTTCCGTATACCTTGGAACATATCCAGAAGGCAACTCAATAAATAAGTAGTTAGTATGATTGAGAGTTAGAATATCCCCCTTCTCTAAATCTTCTAACAAATCCCCGTAGATTCGTGTCTCCTGACCTGGTAAAACCTCTAAGGAAATATTCTCACGTTGAAACACATAATTGAGCTCTTTTACTCTTTTTAGAATATCTTGCTTCCTGTTAAAAAACGCTCCATTCTGATGATGTGGAGTAGCAATTATCTTTGTAATGCCTTCATTAACTGCTAATTTAGCCATGCTAACTGCTTCTTCCATGGTTAATGCACCATCGTCAACTTCAGGTAAAATGTGACTGTGAATATCAATCAAACTACTCGCCCCCAACGGACTTTCTGTAGATTCTTCTTATTTTTATCCGTAATAATAATATGAATGGTCTTGTTCTTTTTTATTATTGTGTACAACACCAAGAATTTTTGCTTTCGCAGTCTCAAGTAGTTCCTTTGCTTTCTTTGCAGAATCTATTCTTGTATTTTCACTACTAATCACAAGAACCGTTCCATCCGTTAAATTTGACAATACTTGAGCATCTGTCACAGCTAACACTGGTGGTGAATCAAGAATAATGAGATCAAATTCATCCTTTGCCTTCTCCAATAAGGCATTCATCCCTTTTGAACCAAGAAGTTCTGAAGGATTTGGTGGAATCGGACCACTTGTTAAAACCCATAGATTTTCTTGTGTAGTTGTCTTTACTGCTTTTTCAAGTGTTGCTTGTCTAGTTAAAATATTAGTTAAACCAATATGGTTCTCGATATGGAATGTATAATGAACAGTTGGTTTACGTAAATCAGAATCAATTAACAAAACGCGCTTTCCTTGCTGAGCAAATACAACAGCAAGATTAGCAGCTATTGTTGATTTTCCTTCTCCTGGATTGGGAGATGTAACAACCACTGAGTGTAAATCTGTGTCAACACTGGAAAATTGAATACTTGTACGAACTGTTCGAAATTGCTCAGCTATTGATGATTTTGAATTTGTTAAAGAAATTAAACTTCTATTTCGTAACTGGAAAATTTTCTTTTTATCTTTACGAGCCAATTGAATCACCTCTTGTTTCATTAATATATATATTGCTACCTCTTTTCTTTGTATCGCTATCTATATTAATAATATTTATTGCTCCTAAGACAGGAAGACCAAGCTGCTCCTCAATGTCT
>Ga0209463_1001220_pt1 | contig 16208 bp, 14 predicted proteins | sample AgamicMgSfrz_FD_187169 | JGI IMG/M metagenome (GOLD analysis project Ga0209463, IMG submission 187169) | Agave microbial communities from Guanajuato, Mexico - Mg.Sf.rz (SPAdes) (version 2) | ecosystem: Host-associated > Plants > Phyllosphere > Phylloplane/Leaf | place: Guanajuato, Mexico... | reverse complement strand
GGAGCTTATCCTTGCGGGGCCAAGTGTATCAAAAGGCTATCTGGGTGAGCCGCTACTGACAGAAAAGGCATTCGATATTATAAACGGAATGAAAGCCTATCGTACCGGAGACGCTGGCTTTATTCAGGACGGGTTGGTGTACTGCCAAGGCAGACTTGATTATCAAATCAAGATGCATGGCTACAGGATGGAGCTGGAAGAGATTGAGTTCCACCTTAACCAGTCTGATTATATAAAGACTGCCATTATTATCCCTCATGCACCAAACGAGGAAATTGAATACTTGATTGCGGCAGTGGTACCGGCGGATCATGACTTTGATAAGGAATACAAACTGACAACTGCTATTCGCAAAGATCTTGCTTTGCACTTGCCAGCATATATGATCCCGCGTAAGTTCACGTATCATACTGCTATTCCAATGACGATGAATGGGAAAGCAGACCGTAAGAAAATGAAGGAAGAGGTATTTGCATGACCCCGTATAGTTCTTTCCTTTTCTTTGTAATTTTGGGTATTTTGCTGCTGCCGACGATGATTCTCGGCACAATGGGCAAGCGCCTGCGTTATTATAATGTGTTCGTTTCCATTGTTGTATTGGCTATTATATTTTCAGGGGGAAAAGAAGGCTTCTTTTCATTAGTAGCCTTCACCATTCTCCAAGTTGTACTGGTTAAAGGCTATATTACTTATCGACAGATAAAGAATAGCAGCCTCGTATTCTATGTAGTAAGTTTTCTGTCGATTTTTCCTTTAATTTTATCTAAGATATTGCCAATTCTGGCAGTGGATAACTGGGTAAGCTTTCTAGGTATCTCTTATCTGACATTCCGAGCTGTCCAAATTATTATTGAAACAAGAGACGGATTGATAAAGGACCAGCTCTCGATTTTTCAGCTTGTTAATTTTATGCTGTTTTACCCGACAATTTCATCAGGTCCAATTGATCGCTTCCGCCGATTCCATAAGGATGAAGAGAAACGTTGGACACCGGAGGAGTACAAGGAACTGCTTTATAAAGGGATCAACAAAATTTTCCTTGGTTTTTTGTACAAATTTATTATCGGCTATTGCATTAATACATACTTCATTATGAATCTAGATAATATAGTGGATGGAAAGTTTACCTATCATTTGTTGTACATGTACAGCTATAGCTTATACTTATTCTTCGACTTTGCCGGCTATACGGCGTTTGCGGTTGGAGTCAGTTATATGATGGGAATCCGGTCACCGGAGAACTTTAATAAGCCATTCATCAGTCGTAACATCAAGGATTTTTGGAATCGATGGCATATGTCATTGTCGTTCTGGTTCCGTGATTATGTGTTCATGCGCTTCGTCTTTCTGATGACGAAGAAAAAATGGATACAGAACAAAATGCTCGTTTCAAACCTAGGTTATACCCTGCTGTTCCTGCTTATGGGAGTATGGCATGGATTAGAGATTCAGTACATCATTTATGGAGCATATCATGCCATGATAATGACAGGATTTAATTTCTTTGAGACCTGGAATAAAAAACATAAACGCTGGCCAACAGGAAGAGCGATGACAATTTTGTCAATCATCATCACTTTCCATGTCGTTTGTTTCGGTTTTTATCTGTTTTCTGGCAGACCATTTCAATAAAAGGGGAATATAAAAATGAATTTTAAAGAAAAAGTACTACAAGTTATTGCAGAAGTTTGTCAGGATGATGTTGTGAAAGAAGAGCTGGATTTAGATTTATTCGACTCAGGGCTGATTGATTCATTTGGCACAGTAGAATTACTTGTTAAATTCGAGGATCAGCTTGATATCAATGTGCCGATTACAGAGTTTGACCGAGACACGTGGAATACACCAAATGCTATCGTTGATCGTCTGAATGAGCTGAAATAATGAAGAAGAAGTTTGTATTTGGACCAATCATTCTTGCATTGGTCCTGTTTGCCGGGGTTGTATTCGTACCAGTTTCATGGCTGGTTAAGTTAGTTCCAACAGATCGTTTGGAAGAATCGGCTATCAGTCTGGAGCCAAATATGTTCCAAGGAACCTATTTGCAAAGTGAAATGCTCAAACGTTCAACGTATGTTCCAATCTATGGTTCTTCTGAAATGTCGCGCTGGGATCCATTCCATCCATCTAATTATTTCGAAACGAATACTGCTGCCTTTACACCTTATTTAATAGGAAAAGGCGGAATGACCTCTATTATTCATGATTTAAACTTTGCTACGCATGCCGATCAATTGAAGAACAAGCAGATGGTCATCATCGTATCGCCGCAATGGTTTGTAAAGCATGGTACAGACGAGCAGCATTTTGCACCAAACTATTCCTCACTGCAAGCGTACCAGCTTCCGTTCAATAAAAAAGTGGACGAGCAGGTAAAACGAAAATTGATGCAGCGCTTGATGACGTATAATGCGGTCAAGAACGACACGATACTTTATCAGCTTTACACAGCTTATCTGAATGACAATAGGGGTAGGTTTAATATTTTATCCGTTCCTGCAAAGGCATATATATCCATACTTAAGAAAAAGGATATGTATTTCACACTTTTGAAAGATAAACCGACTAATCGGCATCAGTCAGACGAAGTGAAAGACAAGACATGGGAAGTGCTACAGGCACAAGCCGATACTTATGGTGAAAAACGGACACAGCATTCCGAATTTTATATTGATGATAAAGTATATAAGCATAAGAAGCACAACATCAAGAGTATGGAAGGAAAGAACAGAGGACATTCCTATGCAGAATCGCTGGAGTACAATGATTTTCAGCTGATGCTTGATATTCTCAAGGAATCTGATGCAGAACCACTTTTTGTCATTATTCCCGTGAATGGGGCGTATTATGATTATACTGGCTTTCCTGAAAAAGGACGGCAAGACTACTACACTCGTATAAAGAAGCAGATTAATGATAGCGGCTTTACTTACGCAGATTACTCCAACCATGAATATGACCCTTATTTTTTGCGTGACACGATTCATATTGGTTGGAAAGGATGGGTTTATTTAGATGAGGATATGCAGAAGTTCCTCGAATAGCACAAAGACGATCCACCAAATTGGTGGGTCGTCTCTGTCCTATATGGAGATTATACATGAAAATCAGTCTAATTATTATGCCTTTGTCTTTAAATATTTGGGTTGTTTTATTTGAATAAAGAGCAATAAAGAATACAGAAATTTGACATCTCCACTGCTTTAATTCTATAATTCAAAACCTGTCCTTTTAAAGCGTCGACAAACAGTTGTTTGAATCACAAAACTATATAAATCTTGCGAATTTACTATACTTTTTAGAAGAGTGGAACTTTTGTTTATTTCTTTAAAAGCAGTGACATTCCTTCTCCTTTCCAGTATCATAAAAAATTGTGTACTATATGCGAATATATATTTCAACATGTGTGAATAACATCCAGGAGGGAAAGGGAAATGTCTATTTTAATAGGAATAATTGGGCTGCTTTTGACATTAGGTTTGTCGTATCTTCTGTCAAACGATAAAAAGGCCATTAACTATAGAGCGATTCTTATTATGATTGTGCTGCAATTATTAATAACGGTTGTGATGTTCAAGACGACTTTTGGCCTGAAGATTATTGAAGCTACTTCTAACGGTGTGTCGAAAGTATTAAGCTACGGTTATGAAGGCGTCGACTTCGTTACAGGCGGTCTCGTTGATGAAGGAGTAAGTGTATTTTTTATTAATGTACTGATGTTGATTATCTTTACATCCACATTATTGTCTGTGCTGACTCATATTAAAGTGCTGCCATTGGCTATCAAGTATATTGGCGGAGCATTGGCAAAGCTGACTGGTCTTTCTAAGGTTGTAACCTTCAACAGCATCAACTCCATTTTCTTTGGACAGTCTGAAACTATTTTAGCGATTAAATCTCATTTGGATAAAATGAATGACAACAAGCTGTTCGTTGTTTCCACTTCTGCAATGGCATCTGTATCTGCTTCTATTATGGGTTCGTATATGAACATGATTCCAGCGGAGTACGTATTGATTGCAATGCTGCTTAATGCATTGTCAGCCCTTATCATCTCAACATTGATCTGTCCGATCAAAAAGGAAGAGGACGAGGAAATTGACATTAAAGAGGTGTCTACAACGAATTCTATTTTTGGGGCAATCTCTGCAGGGGCACTTGATGGTGGACGAGTTGCTTTGATTGTTGCAGCAATGCTTGTTGCTTATGTAGGTTTACTTGCCTTAATTAATGCTTTCTTTTCAGCGATCTTCGGTATCGGCTTTACAGGAATCCTCGGCTATATCTTTGCGCCGGTTGCATGGATTATGGGTATACCAGGCAAGGAAATCCTTGATGCAGGCTCAGTCATGGGGACGAAGCTTGCGGCTAACGAATTTGTAGCGATGCTGCAGTTCAAGGAAATGATTCCAAGTTTGTCTGAGAAGACAGTCGGAATTGTCTCTACATTCCTAGTATCATTTGCTAACTTTTCCTCTATTGGGATCATCTCTGGTTCCATCCAGGCGATAAATGGTGAAAAAGCGGATATTGTTGCTAAATACGGCTTGAAAATGCTGCTTGCGGCAACTCTATCTTCTATACTAACAGCAACAATCGTTGGATTATTTATATAATGTTTTAAAGGCTGGTGCTATACACCAGCCTTTTTTTGTGCTAAAAAACTGTTAAATATTGATTTTTCTGAAAAATAGCTTACGATAAAGAAAGCGACATTTATTTCGAATGTAGAAATAACGCTAAACTTTCGGAGGTGGAGCCAAGTGATAGAACTATTGAAGGAACTTACCGCACTGCACGGGCCATGCGGATTTGAAGACGATGTAGCGGCATTTATCGCAGCACGGCTGCGCAAGAGTGTAGATACTATCGAAGTGGACGGAGCTGGCAATTTAATTGTCACTAAAAAAGGCAGCAAGCCTGGATCTAAAATCGTCATTGCAGCACATATGGATGAAGTAGGCTTTATTATTAAGAAAATTGAAGAAAATGGTTTGATTCGTTTTGAGAAACTAGGCGGCCATGATGACAGAATCCTTTTGTCACAAAGAGTCCAAATCAAAACGAAAAACGGAATGCGCTCAGGTGTTATTGGCACAATATCTGCGCATATGGTTAAATTTGATGATGCACAGAAGATTCGCTCCCATAAACAGCAATACATAGATGGAGGGATTACAAGTAAAACAGAAGCGGATGAATTAGGGATTGAAGTTGGTGATTCGATAGTTTGGCAACCCCATTTCGACCAGTTAACGGACAACAGAATCGGCGGCAAAGCTTTTGATGACAGAGCAGGGTGTGCTGTACTGATTCAAGTGCTAGAGGAGCTTAATACAAGTGACTTTGCAGGCGAAATTATCGGGGCTTTTACTGTTCAGGAGGAAGTTGGCTTAAGGGGGGCGAGGGTTGTCAGCCATCAGACAGATGCAGATGTGGCAATTGCTCTCGATACGACCGCAGTCAGTGACACTCCGGAGGAAATGATGGACAAAACGCTTGCGTTAGGTGCAGGCACTGGTATTAAAATTATGGACTTCAGCTTGATTTCCAACAGAAAGGTAAGAGAACAGCTCCAGTCTCTTGCGAAGGAACACAACATTCCTTATCAGCTTGAGGTGTTTCCCGGAATAGGCACAGATGCAGGAGAATTAAGCCTTGCAGGAAAAGGAATACCTACAGGAGTGCTCTCTATTCCTTCCAGATATGCACATTCTCCAAATGAAGTTATTGATATAAAGGATTTAGAGGCAACAAGGGATTTATTGAAGAAGTTTATTCTTCATATGAAGAAGGCAAGTGAATATAAATTTAAAATCTAATTATTGGGGATGGCTGTAAGCTGTCCTTTTTTAGTTTTGATTAGAAAGAACTTTACGCAGTTTTTCGACAGCGCCTTTTTTCCAGGCTTTTACGGCTGACTTGCTGACATGCTCTTTGGCGGCAATTTCAGCTGTTGTTAACTGCTGGATGCAAAAATACATAACCCATTTTGTTTCCTTAGCTGTCAGAGTTGTGCATAGTGTCCGAATATAATGCTCTTCGTCTGTTTCTAACATTTGGATTCCAACTGTTTCCCAGAATGCTTCCTCTGGGTAGACTGTCTGCTGTTCCTCTTTAGATCGGCGTTTCAATTCATCGAGAAATCTTCCCCTCATATGCATGTATAAATAGGAGCTGAATCTGCCTTTTTCTTCGTTAAAGTTCTGCCGAGCTTCCCAGATGCTGACCAGGCCAATCTGGATAAACTCTTCTTTGTTTTTATAGATAGATAGTTTCTTCAGCGTATGGTAAATCATCGGTGTATACTGTTCTGCTAGTAATTGATAATCCGTTTCTTTCATCGAAAATTCCTTCCGAAAAAGCGCTTTTTCTTGTTAGCTTCCTAGGTGCTTTGAATATATAAAAAATATTAACAGGCTGCGAATAGAGAAAATCTATTTTAGACAAGAGAAATGGACACAAAATCAAGGAAACTGGCAGGTTAGCTGCTGTTTGCCCTAGGAGATAGACTTAGTTCATACAACCTTTACAAAGATGCTGAATTAGCTTTACATGGCGCTGTTAAAATTAAGGGAAACAAAATGGCAATCGGGTTTTTATCCAATAAAAAAGGCAAGGGAGTTAAGACGAATGGAGATTACGGTAGCAGGTACAGGGTATGTAGGATTAGTGACAGGCGTATGTTTGGCAGAAGCAGGCCATGTAGTGACATGTGTGGATCCCATTCAGGAAAAGATTGATTTATTGAATCAAGGCATCTCTCCAATTTATGAGCCGCAGTTAGATGAGCTCATTTCTAGAAACAAAGCGGCGGGCAGCCTGTTTTTTACAACAGACCATAAATCAGCATATGCGAACTCAAGTGTCATCATCATTGGTGTTGGTACACCAGAAAACGAGGATGGCTCTGCAAACCTTACATATTTATATACAGTAGCAAGACAGATAGCAGAAACTGTCGAAAGAGACTGTTTAGTAGTTATAAAATCAACTGTCCCAATCGGTACAAATGACAAGGTCGAAGCATTTATAAAAGAGCATATCAAGCATAATATTAGCGTGGAAGTAGCGGCAAATCCTGAGTTTCTGGCACAAGGCACTGCTGTTAGAGATACATTGAATGCCTCACGCATTGTTATCGGCACAGAATCAGAGAATGCAAGACAGCTGTTAGCGCAAATCTATCAGCCGTTTCAGCAGCCAATCATTAACATGGGCCGTCGTAGTGCGGAAATGGTCAAGTATGCGTCTAATGACTTCCTTGCACTTAAAATCTCCTTTGTAAACGACATTGCCAATTTATGTGAGGCTGTCGGTGCTAATATTGATGATGTGACAAAAGGAATGAGCTTGGACAGCCGCATTGGCGACAAATTCCTTCAAGCCGGCATCGGTTACGGGGGATCATGCTTCCCGAAAGACACGAAGGCGCTGCATTGGCTGTCTGAAGAAGAAGGCTATGTCCTAAGAACTGTTAAGGCTGCGATAGAGGTTAATGAAAAGCAGAAGTTCAAGTTAATCAAAAAGGCGAGGAAAGACTTTGCTAGTTTTGCAGGTTTGAAGTGCGCTGTTTTAGGTGTCACCTTTAAGCCAGGAACAGATGACTTGAGGGAAGCTCCTTCTATTCCTAATGTCCGCCTGCTTTTGAACGAAGGGGCATCAGTGCATGTTTATGATCCGATTGGGGAACAGAACTTCCAAAAAATCTACCCGACAGAAGTTGCCTTTGCTTCCAATATAGAGGAAGCACTGAAAGATGCTGATATTTGCTTTGTGTTTACAGAATGGCCGGAAATCAAAAATATCCCATTAACTGTGTTTACAGAAAATATGAAAACTCCGTACGTCTATGATGGCAGAAACTGCTATTCGTTGGATGGAGCTAAAAAAGCGGGAATCCACTACCGCTCTATCGGCCGTCCTTCTGTGAATGAAAAGGTTCTTCAAAATATTTAATATTAAGGAAGAAAATGAGGGGAATTTAGGATTCGAGATCCTTTTCCTTCATTTTCTTTTTTGTTTTCTCCACAATTAGCTTTCTCCATCTCTTTAAAGCTGTGCCATTCATCAGCCCCCAAATAATCGCAGGTGCAACGATATTTAACACGAACACGATGTAAACAATCGTCCACATAAACCACTTCGCATTGAGGATATATTCATAAATCCATGTATGATATAAATTCATTGGCAAATACTCCTTAATAAATAAATTTCTATAAAATAACAGTTTTAAGCTGTTAGATCCGGCCCCCTATTTTATTTAATCAACAAAAGTAGTCATATTTATACATTTTTCAGCAAAAAGAATAGAACAGCATTCAGTTGGTTATGAAGGATAAAAGAAGCGGACAATGATACAGATTAAAGGATGATGAATATTGGTAGCAAACAATACACCACAGCGAGATTTCACCTATTCACTAACCTATAACAGTTCCATCATTAAAGAGCTTCTTGGCGGCAGTGCCGATTTTATCGAGCGAAAAGTAACTTTTTTAGAAAAAAAGGAAGTAAACGCTGCTTGTTTCTATATTGATGGTTTAGTAAATACGCAAATTATTGAAAGAATAGTGCAGGCGCTGATGTTCGAGGGCAATGAAGTCATTCTCCGCAATGACATAGATACTCATGACATTGAGCGGCTTTTAGAAGAGCATGTTCTCATGAACACTAATTTCATTGAGACGACAGAGCTTGAGAGTGCGATAAAGTCTATTTTATCTGGTGACACGGTCCTGCTTGTTGAAGGCTGCAATAAAGCCTTTCAAGTGCCAACAAAGGGCTGGGCACAAAGAGGCGTGTCAGAGCCTCAGGCTGAACAAGTAGTTCGCGGACCGCGGGATGGTTTTACGGAAAGCATCCGGGTAAATACGGCCCTTGTGAGAAGAAGGATAAGAGACACAGGCTTTTGTCTGGAGGAATTGAATGCAGGGAAACGTACAAAAACAGATATCAACATTGCTTACATAAACGGCATAGTCAAAAAAGGGCTTGTTGATGAGGTGAAGGAGCGCCTTAACAGAATTGATATTGATGGCATTTTAGAGAGCGGCTATATTGAGGAATTGATTAGAGATGCACCATTATCTCCTTTCACCACAATCATGAGCACCGAACGTCCTGATAAGGTGGCGTCATCCCTTTTGGAGGGCAGGGTTGCAATTTTTGTCGACAATACCCCCTTTGTCCTTGTTGTACCGACGTATTTTTGGGAATTTCTGCAGGCGAGCGATGATTATTATTTAGGCTTCATGGCAGGAAGCTTTTTTCGAGTTGTCCGGTATACAGCTTTTATTCTCAGCTTAACGCTGACAAGCGTTTATGTGATGCTTGTCAGTTTTCATCAAGAAATGATTCCGACCCCTTTAGCGCTGACCATTGCTTCTGGCCGTGAGGTTGTCCCATTTCCAGTGTTGCTGGAAGCGTTGTTAATGGAGCTGACCTTTGAACTGATGCGGGAAGCTGGTTTGCGCATGCCAAAACCAGTCGGCTCTGCCGTCAGCATCGTTGGTTCGCTTGTCATCGGACAAGCAGCTGTTCAGGCAGGCATCGTGTCTCCGTTTATGGTAATTATTGTTGCGACAACAGGGATATCTTCATTTGTTATCCCTAATTATTCAGCGTCTTATTCAATCCGGCTGATTCGATTTCCGTTGCTGATTGCATCTGGAACACTTGGCCTCCTTGGCTTTGCATCCATGTTTGCACTTATAGCCATTCATGCGCTAAGCATCCGCTCCTTTGGAGAATCATACTTAGCGCCGGCAACTCCTTTTCAGCCGCAGGATCAGAAGGATACTTTGTTCCGCATGCCGTGGTGGGCAATGAAGAAGCGGCCACAGTTAGCAGACAATGATACATCTAAGCTAGGGGGAAGCCAGCTTCCTCAGCCGCCAAAAGGAGACGAGAATGAGGAAAGCACCCATACGAAGGCGGAAGAAACTTCTGAGCGGAAGGAGCCGGAAAGCAATGCTGAACAACAGCCAGAAGCTAAAAAGGAAAGTAGTGTAACAGGCATTAAACAGCTTAAAAGAAGAAAGTCAGCAAAAGGAAAAGGAGACGAGAAATAATGAAGAAAATCATCCTTTTTCTTGCATTGTTGTCCTTAGTTCTTTTGCTCAGTGCCTGCTCAGGAAAGCGGGAAATCAGTGACTTAGCTTTAGTGATGGCAGTTGGACTTGATAAAGGGGAAAAGGAAGGGACGGTAAAGGTGACAGCGCAGGTGGCAAGACCAGCCGATGCCCGCGGCCAGACAGGAGCACCATCAGGGCAATCAGGGGAGGCGGTCTGGACGGTGGAAACGGAAGGCACATCAATCTTTGAAGCAATCCGCCAAATGTCGAGCATGTCATCACGAAGGGTTTTCTGGGCTCATAACTTTATTATTGTCATTAATGAAGATGTAGCGAAGGAGGGAATTGGGGACGTTATTGATTTCTTCACACGTAATCCAGAATTAAGAATGAGGACATGGGTAACTGTAACACCAGAGAAAGCGAGTGAAGTCATTTCAACTGTTACTAGTCTTGAGGTAATACCAGGAGAGGCACTCGCTAAGCTGTTTCGCTATACGACCATTTCCAATCAAGCGCCGCGAACGGTCATTATGGATTTATTAAGTGCCTATTTAAGTGAATCAACAGAGCCTTTGCTTGCAAGACTTGCCTTTGAAACGAGCAAGATCGACAATAAAGCACCTGATAAAGGAGCGCAAACAAAGCAAGTTGTTTTAGCGGGGGCTGGTATTTTTAAAGGTGATAAGCTTGTCGGGACATTAAAGCCAGAGGAATTAAGAGGGCTTGTCCTGTTTAGAGAAAAGCTTGATTCAGGTGTTGCAGTAGTGAGCTGCCCTGATGACCCGAGCACTCCTCTAAGTGTGGAATTAACGGATCAATCCTTTAATGTGAAGCCGAAATATAAGGACGGCGCCATCAGCTATGATGCATCCTTTAAAGCACATATCCGGGTTGTAGAAGCTGGCTGTTCCCTCGACCTGTCTGATGAAAAGCAGGTAAAGAAGCTGGAAGATAATGTAGAGAAGGAACTGACGAGTCAAATAAAGACCACCGTGGAGAAAATCCAAAAGGATTATGGAGCAGATGTATTGGAACTAGGGAAGGTATTCCAAAACGAATATCCGTATGAGTGGAAACATTATGCTAGTTCCTGGGCTGAAATCTTTCCGTCTGTAAAGATCAATTTGAAGGTTGGTGCAAAAGTAGAGAGCGGCTCCCTTCTATATAAACCGACGACATCAGGCAAAAAGGAGAAAGAGAAACAATGAAGGTACAAATAACAAATGGTATGTTCATGGCATTGATTATTAATATGCTTTATGCAAAATCAATTGGACTGACACAAGGTATTATGGCAAGGGAAGTGGGGGGAGATATATGGATATCCACGATATTTTCCTCCATTCAGGGCATTGTCATCATGGCAATTGTGATTTTTGCGATAAAAAGACTCCCGAATGGAGACATGATTGACCAGTATGGACAAATACTTGGCAAATGGATCGGCAAAGGAGTCGCTGCTCTTGTGTTTTTGTTCTTCTTAGGTGCTTATGGCACGATTATGGCTACCTTTGTGTACCATCTAAAAGATTATTTTTTGCCTGAAGCTCAAACCATTTTGTTCATCCTTGCTGCTTTTCTGATTGGAGCATATGCGATTCATTTCGGCATAGAGGTAATTGCAAGAATGGCACTTATCGGAGTATTCTCTGTGATGGCCTTAAATATCTTGCTTTTGGCTGGTTCTATCAGTGAATTTGATATAAAAGAATTACAGCCAACCTTTAATTCAGGGGTTATCTCAACGTTATGGGCAAGCAGGCATCATAACGCAGACTGGGCGATGGCGACGATGATGGCTTGCATGGTTCTCCCGCTTGTAAGGGATAGCGCCACATGGATTAGATCAAGCACGGCTGGTTTGATTTTCAGCGGTGTCATCATCGTCATGTGGCCGATATTAGAGGTGGGTGTTCTCTCACCAGAAGTAGCTGCACAATACATAGTCTCTTGTATGCAAATGGCCCGAAGTGCTGAAATCGGTCTGTTTTTGCACCGCTATGAAATGATAATGATTGCCTTTTTCGCGTTATCTATATTAACACAGATCATGATGACGTTTTTATGTTCTTGTATAGCTGTCCAAAAAATCATTGGCTTAAAGGATTATCGTCCTGTTATCGTCCCAGTTGGAATGGCTCTAAGTGCTTTTAGCTACTGGATGGTAGGAAGTCACCACCGGGCAATGGGAATCATTGAGAAAGAATGGGTCCTTGTCAGCTTAAGTATTGCAATCGGACTTCCAGGCCTGCTGTTTGTATTAGGAGCGATATTTAAGAAAAAGCTTAGAAAAGAAGAGAAAATGAAAACAGTCTAAGATAAAAAACACCGGTAAGGGATGAAATATTGTGAATAAATCATTTTCTGCAGGCTGCTTATGGGGAACCATTATATCTATACCAATTTGGATTCTTGTTATTTGGGTTATTAAAAGGCTGTTGTTCTAGCTTTATTGATGAAAGGCTTATCCTTTTATGTTTTTTATGTAAAATAGATGGTTTTATCAGCATATGATTAAGGAAGAGAGGAGGAAACATGTTTAACATACATAACAAAGAATAAAATGGGGAGGAGATAAGGTTGAGTGAAGTGTTTATCCCAAAAACGATGATAAATGGCAAGGTAGTCATTTGGACATATGTCGAACATCTTCAGAGCGCTGTGGAATGGTATTCATATATTTTAGAGATGGAACCTACAGAAAGACATGATGCTGCCTATTTCTTTACCATAAATGAATATACGAAATTGGCATTATGCAACCGCTATATGAGAAACCCGACATATCAGCTTCCAGTCAATGATTGCCTTGACCTGCAGGCAGATGACATCTTTACGACACATGAGCAGCTGAAGGAGAAGGGGGTGCTGGTCGGACCTGTAGATAATCCATTCCCCACATACTATGAGTTTTATTTTGTAGATATAGAAAATAACAAAATTAGAATTCATGGTTTTGCTTAAAGAATTGAAAGCGTTTTATTTTTTTGTTTTTTTCTGTTTCTAAATCTCTGTACTGGCACCAAATTAGGCGGTTAGCATAAAGTAAAGCATTAAAACTGAAAGGGGATTACGAATGTATTATCCGCCTAATAATCCATATAATGTTGCGAATGAACAAGATCCATATCGTTTAAACCAAATTGGAGGAGGATCTTTCTTTCCTATTCCTGGCGGCCCTCCAAGCGGCCCGCCGCCATTTTCACCAGGAGGACCATCAGGTGGCCCGCCGCCGTTTTCACCGGGAGGACCATCAGGTGGCCCACCGCCATTTTCACCGGGAGGACCTGGTTCTGGTGGAGGTCAAGGAGGAGATACTTACGGTCCGCCATCGGGCCCGCCGCCGAGCTTTACACCACAGTTGCAAGGTTCCCAAGGACAGCAGCTGTTTGCAGTTGATCCTGGTTCTATGAGAAGATGCAGATTCCGCTACACATATGTATGGCTGCGGAATGGCAGCTCATTCTGGTTCTATCCTACCTTTATCGGCAGAACTTCTGTTGCAGGATGGCGCTGGAGAAATTTCCGCTGGGTGTACTATGGAACAGATGCAGACCGCATTTCATCTTTCCAATGTACGTAAGCTGTTTTAATAATTAGTTCCGGCCTTCGTGAATCAGCAGTTCATCCTGCTTTTTGCGAAGGCTGTTTTCTAGTTCATATGCTTTAATGGCGGCCTCTAAAGACAACCGGCTTGCCGGGGCTATGAACTCATCGCCAAGCAGGCTCCGTAGTTTCTCCATCCTGTGATACAAAGTTTGCCTGACAATAAACAGTCTTTCTGCTGCAACCTTTCTGGAGCCGTTGCACTCCAAGTACACTGCTAATGTTTTCAGGAGCTCACTGTTGTTCCGTTTATCATATTCGATAATATCTCCTAAATAATCATCTATATAGCGTTGTAATATCCCTGTTTTCTGTAGAGGCAGCAACAGCCGGTATATTCCGAGATCATCGTAAAAAGGACTGATACTTTCAGCCTGTTTTCGTAAATGGAGGACGTCATTTGTCTCTTCATAAGCCTTTGCACAAAGTTCAAGATTTGAGTAAGACGAGCTTATTCCGAATAATGGCGCATTAAAAAGCTTAAGGCTTAGCTGAGTCAATTTTACGCTGAGCTTTTCCCAGTGGCCTTTAGTGTTTTCGTGATTCGAACAGGGAAATATGATGCAGATAACCTCATATGGACGGACTGCAATTATTGGCGAATACCCTTCCTTATGCAGCAATGTCCGCAGCATCATAGATATTTGCGTGTTATGTATATCTGCTCTTCCGTTCGTGAAGGCAAGATGATTAGGGTGTGTAGGTATACAAAGAAGGCGGTAAGCTGTATTCGCATAAAAGGTAGGTAATATCGAATTAAAATGGTCATATTCAACAAGGTCGTTGGACAAGCAGGAGCGAATGAAGTCTTCTTCTAAACAATGCTTTCTTTCAGCTAGTTCTTTATAACGCAACATTACTTGAGAAATGGCTGTCGCCGCCCGGTCAAGTACAAGTGTGCAAAATTCATGATGAATAGTATCTGCTTCCACTAGAACAATATAGCCCCATACTTGATCAAACATTCGGACTGCTGCGGAAAGAATAATATCGCCGTCATGCTCGATGCATGGCCGGTTCTCCAAGTCTTGTTCATTTATAGAAGATATGGCTCCCTTTTTGTCTAGTGGATAACATTGAATAGAGTCTCGTGAAAGGAAGCTGGCTGGCTTGTGGAAATAGTGGTGAACAGCCTGCAGTATTTTCATGATACCGTTAGGCTGCAGAGAAAGGGAGTGAAATTCAGTCGAAAGCTTATCGAGATCTGTGAGCATTTGATGATGGCGATTAATGATTGAAGTATGTAACTCCTGCGTGATTTCGACAAATTTGACTGTTTCTTCAAAGACAATAACAGGATAATCATGCATTTCTGCGAATGCCAGTGCGTCTTTAGTAATCGCTGTTATGGATGAACCAAGCTCAATACATATACAAGCAGTATTCAACATAATCAGCTTTTCTATATAATCTAACTGGCTTTTTTGACCATGCTGCAAGTTAATCCCCGTCGTTAATATCAGCTCCCCGCCGTTAACGAATTCCTCCGCATTATCGACTTCTAATATATGAGACCATTTCACAGGACGGTTTAACCCGTTCCTCCCTGCAAGCACCTTTGCGTACTGAAACGGTTTGCGCTGCAAAACATCCTCGACTGTCAGCATCATTTTCATAACTTTTAGCCCCCAATGTTTGTTAAATGATTTTGCTTACTATGTTACATGATGTTAAATGACAATTGTTTAAATAGTCTGTAAATTAGATATTATCTTAAAAAATGTTCTGCCGTCAATTTAATTTCAGGCAGGCGAATTGGGAAGGGGTTATGAAATGGATCAGCTGCGAACTGTTTCATGGACAGAAAAGGATCAAGGAAATGTCTGGCATCATATTTCTCCCTATGTAGAGGAAAAGCCGGCAATGATAACAGCCAAGGGAGAGGGAGCATGGCTGACAGATCATGAAGGGAACCGTTATCTGGACGGCATGTCAGGGCTTTGGTGTGTCAATATCGGCTACGGCAGGGAGGAACTGGCTCTTGCAGCATTTGAGCAGATGAAGGAGCTTTGCTATGCACCTTTAACACAGAGTCACTTGCCCGCAATAAAACTTGCGGAGAAAATCAACGAATGGCTTGAAGGGGAGTATATGATTTTCTACTCTAACAGCGGTTCAGAAGCAAATGAGGTGGCCTTTAAAATCAGCCGCCAATACCATCAGCAGAATGGCAATTCAGGCCGCTATAAGTTTATTTCACGGCATAGGGCTTATCATGGCAGCTCGATGGGAGCGTTAGCTGCAACAGGACAGGCACTGCGGAAGTACAAATATGAGCCCTTAGCTTCAGGCTTCCTGCATATAGCACCGCCTGATCCATACCGCCGCACTAACGGTATGACAGAAAGAGAGCACAGTATCTTAAGGGCAGAGGAATTGGAACAAAAAATTATCTGGGAACAGAAGGAAACAATTGCCGGTGTGATTATGGAGCCATTAATAACAGGTGGCGGCATTCTTATTCCAGATAAGGTTTACATCGAAAAGGTGCAGGAAATATGCGAGAAATATGGAATTCTG
>Ga0209463_1001219_pt1 | contig 16215 bp, 17 predicted proteins | sample AgamicMgSfrz_FD_187169 | JGI IMG/M metagenome (GOLD analysis project Ga0209463, IMG submission 187169) | Agave microbial communities from Guanajuato, Mexico - Mg.Sf.rz (SPAdes) (version 2) | ecosystem: Host-associated > Plants > Phyllosphere > Phylloplane/Leaf | place: Guanajuato, Mexico... | reverse complement strand
ATAAAGAGTAAGATTAGCTCATTTGCTAAACTCTAGCTTTTTGTTACTTGTTTTTGTTTCTATAACGAAAGTTATAAAAACGATTATTGTTGACGTTTTGTTTGTTCAGTTTTCAAAGAGCAATTTTATGCCACTCTCTCAAGCGACTTTTTCAATTTAACATAACCAAAAATTAATGTCAAATGTTTTTTTAACTTTTTTATTTTGGTATTTTGTCGAAGTGACGTTTATTAATATAGCAAGTTATCTACCCTTCGTCAACAACTAAATTTAAAGTTTTTTAAATTTTTTCATCCAAGTATTTATGATCATTGATGATGTAATTCATACATTCCTTTGGAGAAGCAATTCTTTTGAATAAAGAAAAGAGGTCTTTATACCTTTCCACCATTGATTTTTTGACAATGATATCAATTCTGTCATCACCTAAGTCCAACAATATTTCATCTAATTCCCTTTTAATCAGATACTCTATTTCTTTTACTTCTCTTTGGCTTAACAACAGTCCTACCATATGGCTCCTCCTTGATGTAACTTATGTAAAAAGTGTTATCCCTTATACAGCTTTTGCAGTTCTAAGAGGATTAAGATCCATCATCAGCAAAATTAATGGCACTTTGTCTCAGTATTATTACCATCTTATATTTTTTTATGAATAAACTTTTTTGTTATTTTCATTTCTTTACCTGCATAGGATGAACCAAGCAGTAATTTGGACGAGGTGAACTGGATGAATAACTTTTATGTACTTAATAGCAAAAGATTAAAGCAGTTGACATTGATTGTTGTCGTATCTTTTTTTACCGCTTGGTTCTTGTATATGGAAAACATTGTACAAGTACCTGTCTTTTCATCAAAAGATGGACCTAAGGCGGTCTACAAAGGAGAAAAAGGCATTGCACTTACATTCAACATCGGATGGGGTGATGAAAAGGCAGAACCGATATTAGATCTACTAAAAAAAGAGAAAGTGACAGCTACCTTCTTCCTAGCTGGATCTTGGGCAGAAAGGCACCCTGACCTTATTACAAGAATTTCAAAGGAAGGTCACGAAATTGGTATACTTGGCTATGACTATGTGGATTATTCTGATGTGAAGGAAGAAAAGATTAACCAAGATGTTTCAAAAGCAAAAACAGCTTTTGAAAAACTAAAGGTGGAGAATATCTCTTTATTCAGAGCACCAACAGGGCATTTTGACCAAAATGCCTTAACTATAACAAACAGGTATAACTACACACTTGTTCATTGGAGTGTCGATTCTAAAGATTGGACAAATCCTGGGACTGAACAGATTATTAAAAACGTTGCTCCAGCAAAAAAGGGAGATATCGTCCTGCTACATGCCTCTGATTCAGCCAAACAGACCGCTAGCGCACTGCCTGAAATAATTGATAATCTGAAAGGTAAAAACCTGCAGTTCGTCACTGTGTCAGAAATGCTTTCAAATGCTGACTCAAGATCAAAAGAAATAAATTAATTCCCTATAAAATAAAGGTCCTTGATGATTCCATTAAGGACCTTTACTAGTATCCCCTATTCCCGCCAAAACACATTCCGCAAACTTGAATTCAAAGGAATAATTAATTAAAGATAAAGCATCCTAATGAACAGGGATATTTCCTTTTGAAAGGAGCAGCTGCAATGTTCAAAAAATACAGCATCGTCCTGCTTTTATCTCTTACTATTCTAAGTGGTTGTTCAGGCGGTGAATCTGCACAGCAGATGGACTATGATCAGACCAAGAAAATGGTAGTAGATATACTGAAAACCGATGACGGAAAAAAAGCAATCCGTGATGTTATTGGGGATGAGGAAATTAAGGAAAATCTCGTTATGAATGAAGAAGCTGTAACAAAAACCATTGAAACAACTTTGGTTTCTGATAAAGCAGCAAAATTTTGGACAGAGAAATTCAAAGATCCGGAATTTGCAGAAGCAATGGCTAAAAGCCTAAAAACAGAGAATGAAAAATTGCTCAAAGACTTGATGAAGGATCCAGATTATCGAAAGATGATGGTCGAACTATTGCAAGATCCAGCAATTGAATCAGACTTGAAAAATGTGTTAAAGAGCACAGAATATCGAGAACATCTTTCACAAGTCATACAAGAATCAATGGATACACCTGAATTCAAGAAAAAATTCCAGGATATGCTCGACAAGGCAGCTAAAGAGGCATCCGCTAACTCTAATACAAAGTCGTTTGAGCTCTAGTCCAAATAAGAAAAGCAGGGGTATATGCCCCTGCTCTCTTTATGTTTGAACTTCTGTTTCCCCTGCCTTTTGAATGACCTTTTCTGCTATTTCCATATAGATACTTCCTATTACATGTTCTTGCGCATAAATAGAAGGAGCAAAATCATCCTTATTCCAATCAGGCTGACCTAATGGCAGTTGTCCCAGCAAAGCGGTTTGCAGGTCTTCTGCCAGCTTCTTTCCTCCTCCCTTTCCAAAAACATATTCCTTTTCACCTGTTAATTTACTTTCAAAGTAGGACATGTTTTCAATTACACCTAATATTTCATGTTCTGTTTTTATTGCCATGGCTCCTGCCCTTGCTGCCACAAATGCTGCTGTAGGATGTGGAGTTGTAACAATTATTTCTTTACTCGAAGGCAGCATTGTATGTACATCTAATGCTATATCGCCAGTTCCTGGAGGAAGATCTAGAATGAGAAAATCCAATTCCCCCCACTCTACTTCTTGCAGAAAGCTTGTCAGCATTTTACCGAGCATCGGGCCTCTCCAAATGATTGGGGCATTATCCTCTACGAAGAACCCCATTGAAATCACCTGTACACCAAAGCGCTCCACAGGAATAATCCGTTCATTTACAACTTCCGGCCTCTTCGTTATTCCCATCATATCAGGAACACTAAAACCATATATATCTGCATCAAGAAGTCCAACCTTTTTTCCAAGCCTAGCCATAGAAACGGCCAAGTTGACAGAAACTGTTGATTTTCCGACCCCGCCCTTCCCGCTGGCCACGGCAATATATGTAGGAAGATTCTTACTATTCATTTCAGCATTTTCTGCCTGTATCTCTTGTACAAGCGCACTTGAAAGCTCTGTAAATCGCATGCCTACACTTTGCACTCCACTTTGTTTTAACATGCTGACAATATGCTGTTGCAGTTCAACTTGTGCTGGAGATCCCATTTCCGCAACTGCTAACTTAATGCTTACATGTGATTTATCTGCATCCCATTTTAAATCCTTTATGGAATTCAATTCTAATAATGTCTTATGTAAAAAAGGATCTGTTATCTGTTCTATCATGCGTTCAATTGCTTCTGCGTTTAAAATGACAATCCCCTCCTCTTTTTTGATAAGTATAACACAGAAAATGATAACCTTTACATTATTAAGATGTTGTGTATGTATTTACTAGATAGACTAGCTAAAACTACATGGAAAAGAATAAGAGGAATTAGCATCTAGCTATTCCCCTTTAATTGCATCTTCGTTGGAAAAATACCGATTAACACCTTTATAGATAGATGCCGCTATTTTATTTTGGTACTCCTTATCCATCAAGTTCTTTTTTTCTGCAGGATTGGATAGAAAACCAATTTCCACTAAGGCACCTGGCTTTTCAGCATACTTTAAAATATATACACTGCTTAGCGGCTTTGCTTTCCTTGTTGTGTTTTCTAGGTTCTCAATGAGTTCATCTTGAATAAATTTTGCGGCAATCTCATTATCCTCTATCTGCGGAGAAAAAAAGGTCTGTGCTCCACTCCATTTAGAAGATGGAATAGCATTCAGATGTATACTTAAAAACAAATCAGCATCTGATGAATTAATCATACTGAGTCTTTCCTTCAGATCTGCTACCTTCCGATTACGGTATCCCTTTACATCCTCTCCTGCTAAATCCTTATCTTCCTCTCTTGTCATTATAACTAATGCACCTTGTTCCTGAAGATAATCGCGGATTTTCAGAGAGACATCCAAAGCAATATCTTTCTCTAACACTTCCTCATCACCTGCTCCGCCATCTGGGCCTCCATGACCAGGATCAATGACAATTATTTTCCCGGTTAAAGGCAGATTCCAAGCATCCCATGAGTCATCATCAGAAAAGTCAAATTGCAAGATGAAAAAAAGGAGGATGAGTCCCACTGCAAATATACTGATCTTTAGTTTCTTATTCACTGTCCTAGTCAATCCCTCCTGCTCGTCCTTATTCTAAATATATGGGAAAAGAAGACGGTTTAGAACAAGCCCGAAAAAAAATCAAGCGGTGTGCGCACCGCCTGATTTCAATGAAGTCTGAGTTTTTTTCTCTTAATTGCTTTATTATATCCTTCTAACCACCATGCATTAACGAATTGCTCACAAAGGTAGTAAAGTGATTCATTTTTACTGCTTTCTTCACTTCCCCAGTAAAGGAGAAAATGAAATAAGGTATCCTTTAAATGCTTATCCTCTTCTAGGCATCTATTTTTAATAGTGGGGATGTCTTCTCCCCATGCGCTAAATTTGCTGAAGTTTGCACCTAACAAAAATGCTTCAATCGCTACATCATAACAAGCCTCTTCCATACCTTGGTTCATGATAACACTTGAAGTCAATTGAGAAGATCCAAAGTAGTGAGCTACCTTCTCTTTTAAGTCCTTTACTGAAAGTTCTCTTAGTACCGACTTTTCATATTTAATTTGCTTTTCTCTTTTTTTTAAATCGAAGTTCATAATGACTGTCACAGATTTCACCTCTTGAAAATAGTTTTTAACTAAATCAGAGGAGCAATTCAAGGATAAAGGCTTTTTCCGTATCCAAATAATATGGATGTTTCTATTTATGGAAAAATGTAAGATGGATAATAAAAATGAAGAGAATAACTCATAATAATACTGAAAAATGAAGGAAGTATGAGGTGCCAGAATGAATCAATCATTAGCTTATGTAAGAGAAGTTCTATCTCTGTATACAGACCGTTCCGATACCGGGAAAAGTATTTACAGTAAAATGATGGAGGGTCATTTTAAGTCCGAAGAGGCATTTGTCCGGGAATTATCAGAAGGAGAAATCAACTTTTTGAATCAAGTGTTAGAAGAGGAAATACAGCATGCAAAAAACGAGCAAGATTCAAAAAGAGCTCACCACTTAAACGACGTATATGAACTATTGTTTTAATAAAAAAGGTCAGGCTTTACACTAGATGTGTTGCCTGACCTTTTCTTATTAACGTTCTCTACCATCCTCATCTTCAACATATGGATCATGCTCATACGCTGGTAAATCTCCAAAGCTGGTCATAATACCTTCTTCATCCAAGCTTTGCTCATATCTTTTGTGCTGCTGATTAGGATATACAGTGATATTCTTCCCCTCTATATCCACCCCTACAAAATTCTCATAGTCCTCTACATATCCACCATTTTCATAAGAGTCAATGGAGAGATCGTTGTAATGATCAAATACAGGGCGGACAAAATCTGATGGCGTCTCAGACGTACCAAAACTCTCGACGTCCTGCCAGGAATCTTCTGCATCATAGGCAACCGTTTCATCTTGTTCATCCATGTCGAACTTACCAAATGGGGGCATAAGCACACCTTCTTCAACTGGACGTTCGTGAGAAACGATTTTATCCGGCGTATGTTCTATACAGTATCTTGCAGTTGGGAGAGCCTCAAGCCTTTCAAGAGGAATTTCCTTACCGCACTCCTCGCATTTCCCATATGTGCCATTTTCGATTGCCTTTAGCGCATTGACAACACCATCATATTCAAATCTGTAATGCTCATTTAGGGCAATATCTTTTTCTCTTTCATAAAGCTCCGTTCCCTCATCCCCTGGGTGATTATCATAGCTCGATAATTCCCCGACCGAATCATGCGCATGACTTCGGATTAGATTCAAGTGGTCATTTATATCATATCTTTCTTCTATGTCTTGTTTTTCCTGTTCCAACACCGATTGAAATTCATGAAGTTGTTGTTTAGTCAGCATGAGATTTTTTCCTTTCATTAAATCTTTTGCCTTATTAGTATGAACGAAAAAAACAAGAACATTGAAGGAAATATGTACTTGTATACACTTGATATAATGGGGAACGATATGGAATGTTGTCAGACCTGCCTATCAATGCGAATTTCTTTTTTCCTCATTCTATACCAGTAGTAAAAATCGGCAGCCGCCTCATATGGAATATCTACTATGTCAGTATGAACGATTGGCTTAGAACGGTTGACAATATCAATTGTCGCTAAACCCAGTCTCTTTTGCCAACGGGACTGCCCCACCTCAATCTCAATCACCTTGTTTCTTTTCGTAAGAAATAAAGATGTTTGAAAACTACCTGATTTCATCTGGATAAATTCATCCTTTACTATATAGCGGCTGTTTATAAAGTCCAGAATCCGTAATAGATAAACAAACAGCAATACAGCAAAAGAGGCGTACCATAAGCTTGGTTTAAAAATAAAGAGTGCAATAAATGATAAAATCCACAAATAGCTCGGTCTTAACAACCTTGCTGCAAGTGCAGTTTTCGGCAGACTTGTCATTTTTGGTTCAATTTTGTACTCAGGCAATAACTCATGGACAATGTCATATGCTTTTTCTATCGGCAAAAAAGGATAAAGAGAATTGGACTTTAAGTCATCCTCTCCTGTTTCTCCCGCACTTACTAGTTTAACCTCCGCAAGTTTTAGGATTCGCTTTAGAGGGGATTGTATTACCTCTATTGCCTGGACCTTCTCTTTTAAGATTGAAAACGCGACTTCATCCACTAGCCCCTTTTTAATGTAAATCCTGTTGCTATCTGATGAAATTTGGTATTTACCATATCTCCAATAAGTTGAGATGACACCATAAGCAACTGCAGCCATTGTAAAAAAGAACAGCAGTATAGCAATCATCCACCAGTATCTCATAACGCTGCTAAACCAATCTCCCATCTTATTTGTAACAGGGAAAAAATCTTCCACATTTGAATAGATGGAAAAAACAACTGGTATTAGTGCAAAAAAACTAAAAGATGTAAAGGATGCCTTTAAGACATCTTTTTTGGAGGCTATAAAATGAATCTGTCTGTCATTTGTTTTCTCTGCAATAACATCAAGACTTTCTTCAATTGCTTCGCCAGACCTTTCAATATATTCGGTTGAGGCAATAGTCTCAAGCCAATCTGCTTCTTTTCGAGAGACAGCAGCCAGTGCAATCGAACCGTTATCTCCTGACTCGCCAGTCTCCATTGTAATGGAAGAGATATTGAATATTTTATGAATAACAGTGCTGCGCCTTTGAATATTTTGTATCTTATTTAAATAAACAACCCGCTCCGATTTTTTTATGACACCCGATTTGATATGAATGGCCTCATCTTTAACTGTGTAACGGTAGAAACACCATTCAAAGATTATGTACACAATAGCAATTAGAATAAATACTGCAAATAGATACTGTAAAGCTATCCAGAACTTGCTGTCCGTACCAAAATGTATGACATAAAGAAAGAAAACAAATATTATATTGGTTTTAACCAGTGTAATGAGATCCAGCAGCATTTTTAACGGATGCAGCCTTGCTGTCCTTCCTTCCATCATTCCACTTCCTTTATCTTTGCATAATGTGCTATTTGATCCCTTAGTTTCTGCGCTTCCTCTTGCGGAATAGCAGGTATTTCATGACTGCTTCCCATTGTGCCGACAGAGATAGAATACAACTGGTATTTTCTTAGCAATGGCCCCTGGATGAGTTCAACAGATTGTACCTTTGTCATTGGGATGAGTTGATGCTTTTTATTCCAGATACCTGATTTTAACTGGATAAACTCTTCATCCACATCATACCGCCAATATTTTTGCTTTAATGACGGTTCAATTATAATTCCCCAGATTGCTGATAATACCGTCAATCCAAGAAGACCAATAATAATCCACCCAATCCATTTCTTCCATTCAAAATAAACATCTAAATAAAATACTATTCCAAGAACAACTAAAATCCCCATGTTTATGAGAGTTTCCGATATCCGCCAGACTTTCATGGCCTTTTCAGAAATGCATCTCTTTGGTTCCTCAATTTCACTGTACATTTTCTTCATTCACCTCCAAGCCTTATAATTGTATACGTATAATCGGGGAATTAGTTTCTGATATCCCCAAAAAAATCATTAGTTTTTGTTGCCCATTAAGAGTTATGACAATCTATTTTATTTTATAGAAAATAGTAGTAAAAAATAGGCCAATAGGTTCTGTTTTACAAATTTTGTTATCGTATGATAGATTATGAAAGCGTTTTAAAAATAGGATCAAAGGAGGTTGATTTGACTGAAGTTCATTTAATTAATAGTTTGTCATCACCATTATAGAGCTCCTCCCTATACATATCATCGCCTCCAAGAATGGAGCTGTCCCTTGCAAACAAGTGTCCACTTTAAAATGAAGGAGATCTGTCAATGAAAAAAAGTAACATGCGGCTTTTGCTGTCCGCCATCCTAGCTTTAGTATTGATGATTCCGAGTGCTGCATTTGCAGAAAAAACGAAGCACACCCCGCCTTCCAGCGCAAACACTGAAGTGCCTGATTTTCAAGATGTATCAGTCCATGACCCATCCATTATAAAGGATGGTGACACATACTATGTTTTTGGATCCCATATTGAAGCAGCTAAATCAGAGGATTTAATTAACTGGGAAACCTTCACCAATGGCTATACAACACCTAATAACAAGCTGTATGGTGATTTATCCAAAAATTTAGCTGATTCATTTAAGTGGGCTGGCGAAAATGATTCTGACAGCAAGGGAGGATTCGCTGTTTGGGCTCCCGAAGTATTTTGGAATAAAAATTATGTAAATAAAGATGGAAGCAAAGGGGCATACATGATTTACTACAGCGCCTCTTCTACTTATATACGCTCAGCAATCGGTTATGCTGTCTCTCAAAATATTGAAGGTCCATATGAATATGTCGATACTATAGTCTATTCCGGTTTTACAAAGGAAAGTGCACAAGATGCTAACAGTAATATCGATAAGAAATGGGTAAATACAAATATCAGCAACTTAATCGACTCCGGCAAACTAAAGGATGCAAATGACAGCTGGTTTAATTCAGACGGCTCCTATAACAACAATATGTATCCTAATGCTATCGATGCTAATGTGTTCACAGCTGCTGACGGAAAGCTTTGGATGACATACGGTTCCTGGTCCGGAGGAATCTATATACTGGAGATAGATAAGAAAACAGGAAAACCAATATATCCTGGAGAAGATGGAAAAACAAAAGATGGCAGAATAATTGATCGTTACTTCGGCACAAAAGTTGCGGGCGGTTATTACAAATCTGGAGAAGGTCCATTTGTGGTTTATGATAAGAATACGAAATATTATTATCTATATGTGACATATGGCTGGTTAGGTGCTGATGGCGGCTATAATATGAGGTTGTTCCGCTCCAAATCACCTGATGGCCCATTTGTGGATGCAAGCGGTCAATCTGCAGTGCTTCCTGGAAATGTAGATAATTCTCCATATGGAAATAAGGTGATGGGTAATTTCTTGTTTGAACGAAGAATTGGTGACCCAGGTACTGGTATCGGAATTGGCTATGTATCTCCTGGGCATAATTCTGCTTTTATTGATCCTAAAACCGGGCAGCATTTCTTAGTGTTCCACTCTCGCTTCCCTCAAACTGGTGAAATGCATGAAGTACGTGTCCATCAAATGTTCATGAACAGTGAAGGCTGGCCAATTGCAGCACCTTATCGCTATAGCGGGGAAAAGCTAGAAAAAGTGAATAGACAAGACCTTATTGGTCAATATCAGTTCATTAATCATGGAAAAACCTACTCTGGGGATATTACAGAATCTGTTTATATTGAACTGACTAAAAACGGAAAAATAACAGGAGATTTGTCAGGTACTTGGAAAAAAACAAGTCATAACGAAGCAGAAATAAAGATTGACGGCAGCACCTATAACGGCGTTTTTATCCGCCAATGGGATGAAACTTCAGAAAGCTATGTAATGGCATTTACAGCAATGTCTAACGATGGAGTTACCATTTGGGGCAGCAAGATGGAAGATAAAACCGACAAGGAAATAGTTCAGGATGTAAAAAATGACCTTAATCTCGGTGATATAGCTAACGTAGTTTCCAATATATCCTTGCCAATAGAGGGGACGCGCCATACATCGATCACTTGGAAAACCTCTGATTCTAATGTCATTTCAGAAACAGGAGTTGTAAAACGTCCCGAAGCTGGTAATTCGAGTAACGAAGCAACATTAACAGCAACAATTACAAAGGGAAAGTACACAACAACCAAAACCTTTACCATTTCTGTTTTACCATATAAGGAAAATGGTTTGGCAGCACAATACTCATTTGAAGGGAATTTAAATGATAGCAATGCTCAATTCGGCAGCGGTACAGTCACCGGAAATAGGATTGATAACACAGGCGGATCTATTTCCTATGCGGATGGAATAAACGGCGGAAAAGCAGCGGTTTTCGACGGAGCTTCAGGCATACGTCTTCCAAATGGATTAATAACAAGCGACAATTACAGTGTCTCCCTCTGGATTAAACCAGAACAGCTGACACAATACACTACTACTTTCTTCGGTGCCAGAGACAGTAATAATTGGATTAGCCTACTTCCATATGGCACAGGAAACGGCAACACAGAAGTTTGGTCTGGCAGCACCACCTGGTATGATGCATCAATCGGAAGCCAAATCAAAACTGGTGAATGGACACATCTTGCTTTCACAGTAGATAAAGATGCCATTTCCGTGTACGTAAACGGAAATGAAAAGTATAAAGGCACTAGTTTCCCCAACATATTTACAAGTGCTAATACTAGCTTTAGTTTAGGCGTAAACTGGTGGGACCAGCCATTTAAAGGAACTATGGATGAATTGAAAGTTTATGATGGTCCGCTTACAGCGGAAGAAATAGCAGCACTTGCACAAAAGAGCGAATAAGTGATGGAAAGACCCGTATGCAAGAGATATGGGTCTTTTCTTAGTTCACGAGAAAAAATAGCCCTTACCTCCTCTATGTATTTATAAAAGTTAATCCTAACTATCGCAAATCTAAAAAACTTGATGGAACGTTCATAACATCCTCTCTCACTATCAAGGATGTATTGGCAGACTATAATAACAAGTACCCCAGAGATATAATATACTTTTTCCTGTCAAATACCTATATCAAAATCGTCATATAGGATAAATAAATTACATAGACAAATCAAAGGGGAAATATAATAAAAAGACTCCCAAGCCATAAGCTTGAGAGTCTTTGAAACGCCAAAATTAACGTTTTGAGAACTGAGGTGCACGACGAGCGCCTTTAAGACCGTATTTTTTACGTTCTTTCATACGAGCGTCACGAGTTAGCAATCCAGCACGTTTTAGTGTTGGACGGTATTCAGGATCTGCTTGTAGCAAAGCACGAGCGATTCCGTGACGGATAGCTCCAGCTTGACCAGTGTATCCTCCACCGCTAACATTTACAAGGATATTGTAGCTTCCAGTAGTTTCAGTAGCTACTAATGGTTGTTTTACAACTTCACGCAAAGCTGCAAATGGGATATAGTTTTCGATTTCACGACCATTGATGATGATTTGACCGTCGCCTGGTACTAAACGTACACGTGCAACGGAACTTTTACGACGACCAGTACCGATATATTGAACCTGTGCCATTACTTTTACCTCCCTTATTAATTATCCGCGAAGTTCGTAAACTTCTGGTTGTTGTGCTTGGTGCGGATGCTCGCTACCAGCGTATACATGTAATTTTTTAAAGATTTGACGACCAAGAGAATTCTTTGGAAGCATGCCTTTGATAGCAAGCTCAAGCATTTTCTCAGGGTAGTTTGTACGCATTTCTAAAGCAGTTCTTTGCTTTAGTCCACCTGGATGCATTGTATGACGGTAGTAAATTTTGTCTGTTAATTTTTTACCAGTCAATTCGATTTTTGAAACATTTAAAAGAATAACATGATCACCAGTGTCCACATGTGGTGTGAAAGTTGGTTTGTGTTTTCCACGTAGGATTGATGCTACTTCACTAGCAAGACGACCTAAAGTTTTGCCTTCAGCATCAATCACGTACCATTTACGGTCAACATTATTTGAATTAGCCATGAACGTTGTACGCATGAGTTTCCCTCCTGAATGTAAGTTTTAATTTTTTTGTTTGTTTTAATGATTTACGACTATATGTTCACACATTTAAGTTTCCGGGGCTTAATGTGGGTTTATAATACATACCATATTATGATATATGCTGGAGACTCATATGTCAAGAAAATGTTACACCAGGTTTAGTTGTTATGACTATTTCTTTTAAAGCTGCATTCTTTCAGCTTAATAAAAGACCTTCCAGAGATACAGTCCGTTTGCTGAAGCCGTTTTACCTGCGGCTTTACGGTCTTTTTTCTCCAGTATCTCCTTAATGGATTCAGGCTTTCTTTTGCCTCTGCCCACATCCACTAGTGTCCCAATAATGATACGAACCATATTATATAGGAAACCATTTCCTTCAAAGGAGAAGATAAGCGTGTCCCCTTCTTCCATCAGTTTCATGGATGTGATAGTCCTAACCTTATCTTCCTTATCGGTCTTCATAGAACAAAAGCTTGTGAAATCATGCTCCCCGACAAAATATCCGAGTGCTTCCCGTATGGCACCAATATCTAGCTTATACGGATAATAATATGCATGATTACGCTTAAACGGATCTCTCCTCTCAGAGAGATGAATAAAATAGCGGTATTCCTTACCTTTTACGCCGTACCTCGCATGGAAGCTAGTATCAACCGCTTCTATTGTAGAAAAGACAATATCGTGTGGGAGCATAGCATTTATAGCAAGCTCCCACTTACCAGCAGGTATATCTAAATCTGAATCAAAGTGGATAACTTGTCCTTTTGCATGAACACCTGCATCTGTTCGGCCTGATGCTTGTATCTTGATCTCATTGCCTTTATGAAGTTTTTTTAAAGCTCTTTCAATCTCTCCTTGTACAGTACGGTCTCTTGGCTGAAGCTGAAATCCGCTATACTCGGAGCCATCATAGCTGACTATGCCTTTATATCTTTGCATTGTAGTTCTCCATTATGATTTAAATACAAGCAGCAGTCCTGCCACTAGCACTAATAATATTATCATGACACTATCCATTTGCTTCCATATTAGCTGCCGATATTTAGTCCTGCCGTCTCCACCTTGATAACCCCTTGCCTCCATTGCTGTTGCAAGTTCCTCCGCACGCTTGAAGGCATTGACAAACAGTGGGATTAACAATGGCACAATCGCTTTAATGCGGTTTTTGATTGGTCCACTTGAAAATTCTACCCCTCTTGCCATTTGGGCCTTCATAATCTTCTCTGTCTCATCCATAAGTGTTGGTATAAAGCGCAAGGAAATAGACATCATTAATGCAAGCTCGTGAACTGGAAAACGGACCTTCTTTAATGGTGCCAGAAGCGTTTCTAGGGCATCTGTCAGCTCGATTGGCGTTGTTGTTAAGGTAAGCAAGGATGTCATAATTATGAGTAGAAAAAACCTTAGTGAAATAAGAATTCCCATTCTTAATCCTTCTTCATAGATCTTAATCCAACCGTATTCAAATAGAAGGTTGCCATCTTTAGTAAAGAATAAATGAAGACAGAAAGTGAATAAGATAAGCCATAAAATCGGCCTTAAACCTAGGTAAATGTATCTAAAAGGCACCTTGGACAACATAATCATTAGTCCGACATAAACAGCAAGTATAAAGTAGGTAGCCGCATTGTTAGCAAGGAATACGATACATATAAATAAAAATACGATTATTAGTTTTGAACGAGGATCCAACCTGTGAAGAAGTGAGTCAATTGGAACAAACCGGCCGATTATCATCTTCCCCATCATTGATTATCCTCTTTTTTCTTTAAATGATCTGATACTTCCATAATAAATGTCTCCATATTTAAATGCACTCTGTCTAACTTGTATCCTAGCAGTGTCTCCAATTTCTGTTGAAACCTTACTATATCTGGTACGTTCAGACCAATTTCTATCAAATCTTCACTGTTAGAAAATATTGCTTCAGGTTCTCCTTCTTTATAGACATTTCCTTTGTTCATAATAACTATTTTATCCGCATAAATTGCGGCATCCTCCATGCTGTGCGTAACTAGAATGGTCGTTAAGTTTCGCTCTTTATGAAGTCTGTAGAACATATCCATAATTTCTTTACGTCCTCTTGGATCAAGACCAGCAGTTGGTTCATCGAGAACAAGCACCTCTGGTTCCATTGCCAATACTCCTGCTATAGCAACCCTTCTCATCTGGCCGCCTGACAAATCAAAAGGAGATTTAGTCAAATACTCTTCGGAAAGGCCAACCTCTCTAAGAGCCTTTTTCGCCCTATGTTTAGCTTCTTCCTCACTAACTCCAAAGTTCATAGGTCCAAAGCAAATATCCTTTTCAACCGTCTCCTCGAAAAGCTGGCTTTCTGGAAACTGAAAAACGATTCCTACCTTTTGACGAATAGGAGCAAGGTTTTTATTTTTACGACCTGATTCAATCAGTCTGTCACCAATCACAACATTGCCGCTCGTCGGTGTTAACAGAGCATTCAAATGCTGTAGGACAGTGGACTTTCCAGAGCCTGTATGTCCAATAATTGCCGTATAAGAACCAGAGGTAATATTTATGTCTACATCCTTAATAGCCAATGTTTCGAATGGAGTGTTTTCCTGATAACGATAGGCTACTTTTTGAAGTGAGATGTCCATAGCTCTGTCACCAACTCTTCTTCTGTCAATGTAATTTTGTCTAGTTGAATTCCCTGCTTACGAAGGCCACTTCTTAGCTTTATCGCAAATGGGATATCCAAACCAATGTCGATTAATTCCTTTTCTAACTGAAAGATTTCAGAAGGTTTCCCTTCTTTATATATCTTACCTTCATTCATAATAATGATCCGGTCAGCTCTAGCAGCTTCATCTAAATCATGAGTAATAGAGATAACAGTCATGTTTTCCTGCTTCAGTTCCTTCATTAGTTCAAGCACTTCTTGCCTGCCTTGTGGGTCCAGCATTGACGTTGCTTCATCCAGAACAATGATACTAGGTTTGAGGGCAATTACCCCTGCAATCGCCACTCTCTGTTTTTGCCCTCCTGATAGATGGTGCGGCTCTTGATCAAGAAAAGGCAACATATTAACTTTAGCTAAAGCAGTTTCTACCCTTATATGCATTTCTTCTCTGGGAACGGCATTATTTTCTAACCCAAAAGCCACATCATCTTTAACTGTAGTTCCTACAAACTGATTATCAGGATTTTGAAAAACCATTCCTATCTTTTTTCTCGCTTCCCAAACAGTTTCTTCAGAAATTTTTATATCTCCTATTCTGATAGAACCTTCCGCAGAAAAATACAAACCGTTTAACAGCTTTGCAAGTGTAGATTTGCCAGACCCGTTATGACCCACAATCGCTACCCATTCTCCTTGCATTACCTGAAAGGAAACATTGTCGAGCGCTTTTTTTTGCTGATCTTCATACATAAAAGTTAAGGAATCAACTGCTACCAATACTTTATGGTCCATATAGTAATACCCCACTCATTCTTCTTTTGCCAAAAAGAAAACTCGCCTTACGGGCGAGCTTTGAATTGGTTTAACATAAGATTGATATTGATAAAAAATCCTATGTCCCTGTTATCCAGGTAATTCATATGTTGTAAAGAATCTTATGATATTCCTATTCTTCGCACCCTGAATGCTTCTTTAAAAACGAAAAAAGCCCGCACCTCAAATTCACACTGAATTATTGAGGTGCTAGAGCTAGACGAGTCATTTCTATCTATATTCTTCCTTAATGCTCATCGTGACACTCTGTTTTGGCTTGATAGCATATAGAATAAGATTAGTAAGGAAAAAGGGCACTTGAACAAGTTTGATAGCAATATAAACTGTCCCGCACCCTATGTTCCTTTAAAATCTCTTTATTATACTAACTCGATAATTACCATTGGTGCACCGTCTCCACGACGAGGTCCCAATTTCATGATACGTGTGTATCCACCTTGACGTTCGATGTAACGACCTGCGATGTCACTGAACAATTTTTGAACAGCATCTTGGTTTTCTTCAACGTTAGCAACTTCATTACGTACGTAAGCAGCAGCTTGACGACGTGCATGAAGATCTCCACGTTTACCAAGTGTAATCATTTTTTCTACAA
>Ga0209463_1001218_pt1 | contig 16222 bp, 16 predicted proteins | sample AgamicMgSfrz_FD_187169 | JGI IMG/M metagenome (GOLD analysis project Ga0209463, IMG submission 187169) | Agave microbial communities from Guanajuato, Mexico - Mg.Sf.rz (SPAdes) (version 2) | ecosystem: Host-associated > Plants > Phyllosphere > Phylloplane/Leaf | place: Guanajuato, Mexico... | reverse complement strand
AAGAAAAAGACTTTATTATGCCTTCTAACTGTCCTGAATGTGGCAGTGAATTGGTAAGAATTGAAGGAGAAGTGGCTTTGCGCTGCATCAATCCAAAATGTCCTGCTCAAATAAGAGAAGGGCTGATCCACTTTGTTTCCCGAAATGCCATGAATATTGACGGTCTTGGGGAAAGAGTTGTCAGTCAGCTGTTTTCTGAAAAGCTGATTGAAGATGTTGCAGACCTTTATAAGCTTACATATGAGCAGCTTATTAGTCTTGAAAGAATGGGCGAAAAGTCTGTGACGAACTTGTTGAATGCAATTGCTGCATCTAAAGGAAACTCCTTAGAGAGGCTTCTGTTTGGTTTGGGAATCCGCCATGTAGGTGCTAAGGCTGCTAAAACGATTGCGATGGAATTCGGAAATATTGACCCATTAGCAAAAGCAAGTGTTGAGGATTTAAAAGCAATTAATGAGATAGGCGATAAGATGGCCGATTCAATCGTAGCGTTCTTTGAACAGGAAGAAGCAGCAGAGCTGATTGAAGAGTTAAAAGCGGCAGGAGTAAACATGGAATATACAGGTGCAAGACCTGTTGCAGCAGAGGATTCAGACAGTGTATTTGCTGGCAAAACAATCGTTTTAACTGGTAAGCTTGAGCAGCTTTCCAGAAATGAAGCGAAAGAAAAAATTGAACTCTTAGGCGGGAAAATTACGGGAAGTGTCAGTAAAAAGACCGATATCGTGATTGCCGGCGAGGATGCAGGCAGCAAATTGACGAAAGCAGAACAGCTGGGGCTTGAAATATGGGATGAGGATAAGCTGTTGGAAGAACTAAAAGTTAAAGGTGTGTAATGTTGATGAAAAAAAGCTTTATATTAGTAGCCAGTCTTGTTTTCCTCCTTTCCGCCTGTGCCCCCAACTTCCAGAAAGAAGAGGAAGTAAAGAGTGAAACAGGGGATAATGAAACGGAAACAGCCATCCTGCCGAAATTTAAAATTTCAGATGAGTATTACAGTATGAGCCTCCCTTTCAAAACGTCTGAGGCACGAGGGCTTGTCGTCAATAACTTGAATTCGAGGTACGACATCAGTGAATTTGAGAGCGGTTTGATGCGCGTTGCCCAAAATACTTTCAATACAGAAAATTACTATTTTCAAGAAGGGCAGTATTTAGATAGTTCGACTGTCGCTTCTTGGCTGAACAGAAAGTATACAGCGAAGGAACTGAAAGATAAAAAAATATCTGAAAGCGACAATGTCGGTCTAAATCCTTCTGACGAGGATAAAAGCCAAGCAGAGAGCGGAGAGATGGATCCGATATATCTTGCTCATATTCTCGAGCATGATTATTTGGTAAAAAACGAAGATACGAATAAATTGGAGCTGGGCGGTGTTACAATCGGCCTTGCATTAAACTCTGTTTACTATTATCAGGAAAAGAATGACGGATCTACAAAGAAAAAGGATATTAGTCAGCAGACTCTTGAAAGAGAAGGGAAGAAAATAGCGGCAGAGGTCATTAAAAGACTCAGAAAAACAGAAGGCTTGGAAAATGTACCTATTACAATCGCCTTGTTTGAACAAAAGGAGACTTCATCTGTCGTACCAGGCAACTTTATTGCTTATGCAAACGCAGGAAATGGAGATGCTTCTGTAGGCGAGTGGAAGGCTATTAATGAGAAATATGTCATTTTCCCTAATAATGATAGCCAGTATAAAACAGAAAATGCTGCCTTCTCAAAATTTCAAAAGGATATAGAAGAATATTTCCCTAATTTTAATGGTGTAATTGGCAAAGGATTTTATGTTAACAATAAGATGCGCAGCCTGAGCATCGAAATGAAAATCCAGTTTTATGGGTCTACAGAGGTTATTGGTTTCTCTCAATATGTAGCTGGGAAAGTAATGGATCGTTTCAAGGACACAAACCAGGCTGTACAGGTCAGCATAACTTCCGCTAATGGAGAAGAAGCACTGATAGTCAGGGATGCAGGTCAGGATGAACCGTTCGTCCATATTTATCAGTAAAGAAAGGATTATCCCCGCTGCGGGATGATCCTTTTAATTTTCCTTATTTTGCAACATTTTAAATGACTGTGTGCGGAATTTTTTTAGTATAGTGGTAAAGAGTATCTATATAAGGAGTTGGAAAGTATGACAAATCCAAATTTAGATGATTATCTGCAACAAGGAATGTACGGCACCAAGGAAACAAAGCCCGAGGAAAGAAGAAAGTTTCTCGGCACAATTAGGGAAAGGATCGTTCTTGCCCTTATGCAGAACCAAGTAAGAGAAGAAAATGTCTATAAAGAGGCAGAAGAAGCCATTACGGGGAATAAAGGTGCAAAGCTTTATTTAAACGGGCACCTCGACTATTCCTATTTGTCTAAGTATTTGAAAATTGCTAGCAAACAAAATATGGAATATACTATCGTGACAAACAATGATTATAACAGTGAAATCGGTTTGCTGATAGCATATGACCATGCTGTAGACAAAGAAGACATTTATGTAACAGAGACTGCAACAGAAAAGAAAGCAGAAGAACCGAAAGAGAAAAAAGGATTTTTTGCTAAGCTTTTCAAAAGATAATTTGGTGTATGCCAGAGGGAAAAGAATGTTGATTCTTTTCCCTTATTTCTTTAGGGGAGGTTTAAAAGGGACAGGCATGTGATATACAAAAACAACAGGATAGTTTGTTTATTTGTGGGAAATGTAAAAAAGGTAAGTTAAATCACTTGTAATGTAAAATTAAATTGTGTACAATACAATTGTGCAAAAGATTATTAACTGGAGGTTTTAACTATGTCAGAAACATTGTTCACAACATCTGTAAAAGCAGTTGGAGGAAGAGAAGGAAGAGTAGAATCAGAAGATTATGTAATTCAATTAGAAACAGCAATGCCTGGAACTCCAAGAGCGAAACAACTTGAGGACGCAACTAATCCAGAGCAGCTGTTTGCAGCAGGCTATGCAGCTTGTTTCGATGGAGCTCTTCAGATGATTGCTGGTAAAGAAAGTGTGAAGTTTGAATCAGAAGTGACAGCAAGTGTGAGCTTGATAAAAGATCCAACAGATCAAGGCTTTAAACTTGGTGTTAAATTGTCTGTCAAAGGAACTGGCGTAGATAAAGCTACTTTAGAAGATCTTGTTCATAAAGCGCATAACTTCTGCCCTTACTCTAAAGCAACTAGAGGAAATATTGAAGTAACTCTAGAAGTTATTGCTGCATAATATATTGAAACCATCGCAAAAATGCGATGGTTTTTTTTGCGAAAAAAAAGCGTTCCAATGAAGGACGCTTTTTTCATTATCATTCAGAAAGCTGCTGTAAAAGATGTGCAAGGGAATTTTTAAGCTGACTGAATTCCTGCGTATCTTTATTGGAAAGCTTGAATATTTCTGCTGGAATGCAGGCAGCTTTTTCTTTCAGGCTTTTGCCTTGTTCGGTTAAGGACACCATGACAGAGCGCTCATCTTCCTGGGAGCGTTCCCTCTTAATAAGGCCATTCTGCTCCATACGCTTTAGCATTGGAGTTAACGTACCTGAATCAAGGTACAGCTCTTCACCCATACTTTTTACACTAAGCACCTCGTGTTCCCATAATAACAAAAGAACTAAATATTGAGGATAAGTCACATCAAGATCCCCAAGTAAGGTTTTGTATTTTTTTGTCATTTCTCTTGAACTGGCATAAAGCAAAAAACAGAGCTGATTTTCCAGTTTAAGCATATCTATTTCATTTGCCATTGTAGTTCACCAACTTTAAAGTATCTTTATAATATTACTATTGTAATCCAATTATAGCTTTTTTCCTAATGAAGTAAATTGGAGCAGTAAATATAACCGGTAGATTTTTGGAAGGGAGGAATAATAAATACTTCATTGTTCTTGTTGCCTTACTAGAGGCTTGTTTGATATCATCAGATTATTGCATGGAACGTACTTGGAGGTGACAATTATGTCAAGGATTACTAAAGAAGAAGTAAAACATGTTGCAAACCTTGCCAGGCTTGCGATTACAGAAGAGGAAGCTGAGAAATTCCAAAAGCAGCTTGATGCAATAATCACATTTGCGGAAGAATTAAATGAGTTGGATACAGAAGGTGTTGCACCAACATCACATGTGCTTGATACGAAAAACGTATTACGCGAAGATGTTGCAGGAAAAGGCCTGCCGATTGAGGATGTACTGCGGAATGCTCCAGAGCATCAGGACGGCCAGATCAAAGTGCCATCGATTATAGAGTAAGGAGGGAAGAGGATGAGCTTATTTGATCAAAAAGCGGCAGATTTGCAAGAAATGCTGCTGAAAAAAGAACTTTCTGTAACAGATTTGGTGCAGGAAGCATACACGAGAATTAAAAATGTAGATGAAAAAGTACAAGCCTTTATGACATTAGATGAGGAAAATGCTTTTAATAAGGCAAAGCAGCTTGACGCAAGATTGGCTGCAGGTGAAACGACAGGACCATTATTCGGCCTGCCAATCGGGATAAAGGATAATATTGTCACGAAGGATTTAAGAACAACATGCTCCAGCCGCATATTGGAGAATTTCCAGCCAATCTACAATGCGACAGTCATGGAAAAGTTACATAATGCTGGGACGATTACAATCGGGAAGCTGAATATGGACGAGTTCGCAATGGGATCATCAACAGAGAACTCTTATTATATGAACACGAAAAACCCTTGGAATTTAGATAGAGTGCCAGGTGGTTCATCCGGCGGTTCAGCAGCAGCTGTTGCAGCAGGAGAGGTTCTGTTTTCACTTGGATCTGACACAGGCGGCTCTATCAGACAGCCGGCTGCATACTGTGGAGTTGTAGGCTTAAAGCCTACATACGGACGCATCTCCCGTTTTGGCCTTGTGGCGTTTGCGTCTTCTCTAGACCAAATTGGACCAATTACAAGAACAGTTGAAGACAATGCCTTTCTCTTAAATGCCATTTCCGGGGTAGACCCAATGGACAGTACATCAGCAAATGTAGCAGTTCCAGACTTTACGAAGAGCCTGACAGGGGATATCAAGAATTTAAAAATAGCAGTACCAAAAGAATATTTAGGCGAAGGTGTAAGTGAAGAAGTGCGCCAATCAGTGCTTGATGCTCTTAAGGTTTTAGAAAACCTTGGCGCAACATGGGAAGAAGTATCATTGCCACACAGCAAATATGCGTTAGCAACTTACTATCTGCTTTCTTCTTCAGAGGCTTCAGCTAACCTTTCCCGCTTTGACGGCATTCGCTACGGCTACCGTGCTGAAGATGCAGAAAGCTTAATTGAACTATATAAAAAGACTAGGGCAGAAGGATTCGGTGACGAAGTAAAACGCAGAATCATGCTGGGAACATTTGCATTGAGCTCTGGTTATTACGATGCTTACTATAAAAAAGCGCAAAAAGTCCGTACGCTAATCAAAAAAGATTTTGAGGATGTATTTGAGAAATACGATGTAATCGTAGGACCTACAACCCCAACACCAGCATTTAAGATCGGCGAAAAGGTGAATGATCCATTGACGATGTATGCGAATGATATTCTGACAATTCCAGTAAACCTTGCTGGAGTGCCGGGAATTTCAGTTCCTTGTGGATTCTCAAACGGAATGCCGCTTGGTTTGCAAATCATCGGCAAGCACTTTGACGAAGAGACTGTCTATAAAGTGGCATATGCATATGAACAAGCTACGGATTACCATAAGCAAAAACCAACGCTGTAAGGGGTGAAAATAAATGGAATTTGAAACAGTCATAGGACTTGAAGTCCATGTGGAATTAAAAACAGAATCGAAAATATTTTCTGCAAGCCCGAACCATTTCGGGGCTGCTCCGAATACCAATACAACGGTTGTGGATTTAGGATATCCGGGAGTATTGCCGGTCCTGAACAAAAAAGCCGTTGATTACGGTATGAAAGCATCAATGGCATTAAATTGCCAAATTGCAACAGAAACAAAATTTGACCGTAAAAACTACTTCTATCCAGATAACCCGAAAGCTTATCAAATTTCCCAGTTTGATAAACCAATCGGAGAGCACGGCTATATCGATATTGAAGTGGACGGTTATAAGAAAAGAATCGGAATCACTCGTGTTCATATGGAAGAGGATGCAGGAAAGCTTAACCATGGAAACGGCTATTCTCTAGTTGATTTCAACCGTCAAGGAACTCCATTGATCGAGATTGTATCTGAGCCGGACATCAGAACGCCGAATGAAGCTTATGCTTACTTGGAAAAACTAAAATCAATCATCCAGTATACAGGTGTTTCTGACTGTAAGATGGAAGAAGGATCTTTACGCTGTGATGCGAATATCTCCATCCGCCCTGTAGGACAGGAAGAATTCGGAACAAAGACAGAATTGAAAAACTTAAACTCATTTAACTTTGTTCGCAAAGGTCTTGAATACGAAGAAAAGCGCCAGCGTGAGGTTGTGCTTGGCGGTGGTGTGATTGAGCAGGAAACACGCCGTTATGATGAAGCAGCCAATACTACTCTATTGATGCGTGTGAAGGAAGGTTCAGATGATTATCGCTACTTCCCAGAGCCGGATTTAATGGACCTGTATATTGATGAAGATTGGAAAGCGAGAATTCGTGCGGAAATTCCAGAGCTTCCTGATGCTCGTCAAAGAAGATATGTAGAAGAATTAGGATTACCGGAATATGATGCAAATGTATTGACTGTTACAAAAGAAATGGCAGATTTCTTTGAAGCGACAGTAAGTGCTAAAGCAGATCCTAAGCTTGCATCCAACTGGATTATGGGGGAAGTATCAGCTTATTTGAATGCAGAAGGAAAAGAGCTGGCAGATGTAGCAATGACTCCAGAAAGTCTTGCAAGCATGATTAAACTCATTGAAAATGGAACAATCTCCAGCAAAATTGCTAAACAAGTGTTCAAAGAGTTGATTGAAAACGGCGGCGACGCAGAACAAATTGTTAAAGAAAAAGGATTAGTGCAAATTTCGGATGAAGGAGCTCTGCTTCAAATCATTTCCGAAGCTTTGGATAATAATCCACAATCGATTGATGACTTTAAGAACGGCAAACAAAAGGCTGTCGGTTTCCTTGTTGGTCAAATCATGAAGGCGACAAAGGGGCAAGCCAACCCGCAAATGGTCAACAAGTTGCTTGTTGAAGAAATAAACAAAAGATAATAAGAAAACCAAGAGCTACTGCTCTTAGTTCAGATTGTCGACAAAAGGTAATGAGAAGCCCTTCTCGTTATCTTTTGTCCTTTTTTTTGTTAAAAAATGGTGGGGTAAGGCTGATTTTCGCTTGCGACGCTTGCTTTCTTAAACTGCGTCGGCTGCTACAGCAATCGGAGTGGAAATCTAACCACACACTGATTTTTTTATCTATATTTTAAAAGAAAAAAGACTGTAGATAAACGAAGAAATTCCTTGGGTTTATCTACAGTATGAATCAAAAGGTACTGCTCTTAGGTTTTTTTATTTCGACATATTCCTAGCATATTTCCCAGGAAAAGTCTTCTCTAGGCAATTTTCGTGGTTAAATTTGCAAAGCTTGTCCGAATTACGATTGTTAGCTGATTTTTTTAGGCCCGATGCGATCCTTTTTAACGGTCTTATCATTAATTTTCGGTTCAGTTTGATTAAAGAAATTGATAATATTGGACCTGTGCAAGTATATAAGCAGTAAGAGATAGAAAATAAATATAAGTTCATGTTCAAGACTTGCATCAAATAAGGCATAAAGCAATATTGTGATTCCGACAGATATGCTGCCAAAGAAAACATACTTAGTTATCCAAATAACAGCAATGAATGTTAAATAAACAACGAAGAACATGACTGGATTTGCGATAATCAGCATACCTGCAGTTGTGGCGATCGCCTTGCCGCCGCGGAAGCCTGCGAACACAGGGAAACAGTGGCCGATTACAGCAGCTAAACCAGTATAAATTGGATCGATATCCTGAGATAAAAGAATGGGAAGAGCTGCGGCAAGTGCCCCCTTGCCAATATCGAAGATGAGTACAGCGAGACCCGCTTTTTTCCCAAGGACACGAATAGAGTTCGTTGCTCCTGGATTAAAGCTGCCATGCTTTCTTATATCGATGTCAAAAAATATCTTACCTATTATAATGGCAGCTGGAATAGATCCTATTAAATAAGCGAGCAATATCGTATACAAAAGCATTCTCCTTTGACGGTATGATAAATATTCCCATTTTCTATGTTAGTATATGCAAGCAGAAAAGTATACTTGTTCCTTAATGACATGATTTTTAAAAAACAGTCAAAAAGCCGCCAAATAAAAGAAAGGCGGCCTTTTGACAATAGATTATTCGAATCCTGCAATAACAAGTTCTTGGACGCTTACAACAGTTTCTTCCGTATCCATATAATTCACAGAGACATCCATTCCTTTATCTAGGAAGATACTGTATGGAAAATCATTTGAGGATACCTGGAAGATTCGTTTATCCTGTTCTACCATAAAGCGGACGACAGTGCTGCCTTCCATTTCTGATTTGTAGACAAAGCTAATTTTACCTTTTAATTCCTTCATATCAGCCAAATCAGTAGGGACTGTATTGTCATCTTTGAGCAATGTAGCGATAGCATATTTATAATCATTGAAAAGCTTTGACTTTTCATTGCTATAGCTGTAAACTTTCTCATCTTTGGCGTTGACAAGAACAATTTGTCTCAGCACGTTATTTGAGTCCATCAATGGCACTACCCATGTGAACTGGCCGTAGATAGTATACAAAATAGGAGTGCCAGCTTCATATTTTTCTGCCCGGAATGTCTTTTCCGCTACATTGATAGCAGACTTCCCGTTTAAGGAGCCATTTGCATTCTCATAGAATGTGAGCTTGCCATCTCTAGCGTTTATAAGAGAATAGCCGACCATGCTGCCGCTGTCTGATTTAGGGCGAGTGAAATCCGTAAACCAGTTTAAAGCAAGATCTTTATTGAAAACACCATTCACTTCATCTGAGTCTTCCCATTCTGTTGGCACCTTTATATCTTCTTTGGAGAAGATTGTATTCCAGAAGCCGTGCACATATTTTCCATACCACTCATTCCAATCTTCCGCTACACTTGTCGGAATGACATGATCGATGAATGCAGGAATTTCATTCATTTTATAATCCTTTATTTCTCCAGTTTTTGGGTCAATAATATAAATGCCCTTTACATCGACAATTTCCCTGAATTTATTGTAGTCTCCATATGGCACTACATAAAAAGGCTTATCATTATCATCAGGTTCAAAGCTTGCTTCGAGCAGGACAGAGTCCTTGTGGCTATTTCTAACAAGACGCTTTAGGTCTTCATGGAAGAAGGCGGATGGAACATAAGTCATTTCTGATTTTACTAAAACGGCATCTTTATTTTCGTCCTCTGCACTCATTTTGATGAATCCAGGAACAGGTGCATTCTTCGTCCATTTAAAGAAGCCTGTGTATTCAATTGGCGTTACCCAATAAAGATGATCATCGATTTTTTGCAAGGTAGATTCTCCAAGATCATAATAAGAGGCATGAGACAGCTCCCCAAGTTTTTTTTCACTCCGATACCTTGCGTATTTTTCAGGAACGACAGCAATATGCTGTTCATCGGTTGATTCTTCTTGCTGCTCGGCAACAGCAGTTTTTGCAGCCACAAATTCATACTTATCATTGGCAATCGTTAGTGGATAAACAAATTGGAAGTATGCGCTGGCAACCAGCATGGCGATCCCAAGAAAGCTTGTGTAATAAAATCCCTTCGCTTTTCGATAAAAAATATCTGCCAAAAAGAACAGCGCTAAATAAAATAAGCTAAACTTAATTGCTGCCTGCAGAGAATAATCGATAAGCTGGAAATAGGTTAAAACAAAAATAATGATAGCACCAAGGATGATACGCAGCAGTTGTGTGTATAAAAAAACTTTATTGCGATAATATGCTTGCCAAACAAATGGATTAAGCGTTAACGCGAGCAATGATAATAAATATATCATTAACATAACCCTCCCTTATGATAATTGCTTCCATTTTAATACGGAATGCCTGCCATAAAGTTTCATAAATCATCCTAAACATAATCCGACAAAAAACATCTTATATATGACAAGAATAATGGTACTATAAAAAAGTGTATGACTCGCTTTAAAAACCTATTAATTGAAAAAAATATAATATTGGTGTAGGGGTTGAGCATTTTATAACGTCTATTATGTGAAGATGTTTAGAGGGGGGGAGAGAATAATAGCAGATCAAGAGTTAATTGAGTTAGTCAAACTTGGAGATGATGACGCATTTAGACAGATCGTCGAAAAGTATCGGCAGGATGTGTTTCGCACAATTTACAGCATCCTGAAAGATCAAAAGGAAGCTGAAGATGCTGCACAGGAAGTATTCCTCAAAATATATTACTCTCTCCCCAAATACGAAAACCAAGGATTTAAGACTTGGATAACAAGGATAGCTGTCAATCATTCAATTGATGTTAAGCGAAAACAGGAAAGAAGAAAAGAGGATATTACAGAACAAATTGAGCTTGATACAGGAAAAAAAGACAATGTAGTAGCAGAAGTGCTCATAAGGCAGCAGCGCAAGCTGTTAAGAGAAAAGCTGAATGATATTCCAGATAATTATCGCGATGTTATTTACGGCTACTATATTGCAGAAAAGAGCTATCAACAATTGGCCGAAGAGCAAAATGTTCAAGTGAAAACTATTGAAACAAAACTTTACCGGGCAAGAATCTGGTTGAAGAAGCATTGGAAGGAGGAGGATTTCTTATGATAACACACTATTCTTTTGAACAATGGCTAAAGTACGTAAAGGACGAACTGGATGGGGATAAACGTGAACAAATGGAAGACCATCTGTATGGATGTGACCATTGTCTTGATTTTTATGTCCAAGCAGTAGAAGCGCAAGAACAGGAGCTTCCGTCCATATCGGATGTGGAAACATTCACAGATCAAGTTATGCGAAAAATTATACAGGAACAGGCAGAAGCAACTGATACACCTGTTATAAAACAGAAAAGAAAAAAATCATTCTATCAATCCTCTATCTTTCACTACGCAATTGCGGCCAGCATAACGCTAATTTTGATGACGACTGGAGTTTTCCAATCGATTGTCAAACATACTGAAAGCATTCAAAAGGCAGAAATGCCTATGAAACAAGAAGAGGTTAAAGTAGGCTTTGTTGATAAAACATTTTCTTGGCTTAATACATTTGATGGGAGTATGAAGGAGGAAAAGAAAAAATGAAAAACCCGTTTGCCGCATTTATATTAGCTTTCTTTCCAGGAGGTGGACTATTTTACATTGGAAATCGGATAAGGGGCTCCTTATACGGGGCCGCAGTATTCGGATTGGCAGTATTCTCGATACTCCTGTTAAACATGTCAGGATATATGGATGGAGTTATTGCAGCTGTTGTTTTTATTGGCTTTCTCATCTATTGCATCAGTATATTGGACACCTACATTACAGCGAGCCGCTATTTTAAAAGACAGGTACTCCCAAGCAACCAGACAGAGGATGGGATGGAGCGAACAGTACTTGTTAATACAATTGAATCACAGCGTTTTTACACGATTGTTTTATCCTTTGTGCCTGGTTTAGGACATATTCAATTAGGTTTGATGTACCGAGGCATAACATTATTATCCACCTTTTTAGGTCTGATTATTATGGTTCTCTTTGTCTCGATTTTAACTGGAGCCGGTGAGTTTCTGCTGTTCCTTGCTATTCTGCCTGTCATTTGGGTATACGGATTTTTTGATGTGATGCAGCAGTTCGCCAAAAAGCAAAGTGGCGAGGAGCTGGTGGATCAAACGATCTTTCAAGACTTTGAACAAAACCGTGAGGATGGAAAGAAAAGCAAAATCATTGCAACCTTTCTGTCTATATTTCCTGGGGCAGGCCATTTATATTTAGGCTTGCAGCAAAGAGGGCTGCAATTGATGGCGGCATTCCTGTTTTCAATCTTTTTAATCAATGAGCTGTACTTAGGGATTTTCCTGTTTTTAATACCAATTATTTGGTTTTACAGCTTTTTCGATGGACTTCAAAAAGCTTCAAGAATAGGAGAAACCGAGTTGGAGGATACCCCGGTTATCGCATATTTGACCAATTATCAAAAATGGGTTGGGGTTGGACTGCTTCTTGTTGGTTTCTACTACATGACAGTTAACATTTTGCTTCCTGCTTTTTCTTCCAGGTTGAAAGTATGGCTTGGAATCGACCTGCAATTTTTGTTCTATCATTATTTTCAGACAGGTGTAGTCTGCATCATCCTAATCTTGGGTGGTTTGCGGGTGCTTATAGGCAATAAGAAAAATACAGATAAATAGGTAGTTGGCAAGAAAGATTAAACTAAAGGGGGAGAAGCACTTAATGAGAACATGGAGAGTCGGAACATTTTCAATGGGGTTGTCACTTTTGTTTCTAGGAGTCTTCTTGTTATTGTCTCAAATTTTAGAGTGGAATATCACAACTGCATTAAAGCTGTGGTGGCCAGTCATTCTTGTAGTCCTTGGATTGGAGATACTTGTGTATCTTTTTCTTAGTAAGCAGGAAAAGCCTTATCTGAATTTTGACCTTTTCAGCATCGTTATTGTCGGTATATTAGGTACAGCAGGGATTATAATGGTGTTTCTCCAGACTTCAGGATTCATGGATTTGATTCAGGATGAAATTAAAAGGGAAGAAAGCACACTCGATCTACCTGTCTTTGACCAGGATATTGATAAGAATATTAAAAGAGTCGTAGTAGAAGGTAGCGGATTGGGTCAATTAAGAGTAGAAGGAATAAGTGAAAGGAATGTCTCCTTGTTTGGTACATACAGACAAGATAGCACAATTGAAAAGATCGAAAAGCAAGAAGATTACCTCACCATTTCCGATAAAGGAGATACACTGTATATAAGGGTGAAGGAGCGTCCAAATCAAACAGCTACATTCTACTCTAATTACTCAAATATTGATGCTACACTGCTTGTACCGACAGATGTTCATCTGGAAATTGCCAATCTTTCAAGCGGGCTTTCTATAAATCCACGTGGACTGAAAAACGATTGGAAAGTGTCTGGTGCTGGTGAAATTGATTTAGATATTCAAGAGACGAATAATGTAATGGTTACTGTTGAGGATACTCAGATTGAAAATGGGAGCCGCGAGAATTGGCGCATGGCAGAGCAAGAGGTTGATACAAACGAGAACTCAGATTCAGCAGCAGAAGAAGACACTACTATATATAACGGCACTTTTAATAAAGGAAAAGCAGACAACCACATATACATCTTTAATAGTGCCTTACTGCAGCTGAATGATAGGGAGTAAATATTAAATCAAACGTTTGTTTAAATGTATTAAACAGGTAAAAGAGGTTGGAACCCATTTTTTTAGGGTATAATTGATAGCAGATTTCTAAATCCTTCAGAGCTTTTCTGCAGGATACTAAATATTGCCTAAAGAAGTAGTTTTCGTATATGATGTTAGATGGTAGAAACAAGTCATGAAATTATGAAATAGGATGATGGGTATGAAAAGGGCTAGAATTATATATAATCCTACATCAGGCCGGGAAGCTTTTAAAAAGCATTTACCGGAGGTGCTGAAAAAACTGGAAAACGCAGGATATGAAACATCCTGCCATGCTACTACGGGACCAGAGGATGCCACAATAGCAGCAAAGATTGCAGTAGAAAGAAGATATGATCTTGTTGTTGCTGCAGGCGGTGACGGGACAATTAATGAAGTAGTAAATGGGCTTGCAGAGCAGGAGTACCGGCCAAAACTTGGGATTATCCCAGTGGGAACGACTAATGATTTTGCGAGAGCCTTGCACATCCCCCGAGATATTGAAGCTGCTGCAGATATAATTGCCAAAGGAGACACAATTCCTGTTGATATCGGACGGCTGAATGAGGATAAGTACTTCATCAATATTGGCGGCGGAGGCAATTTGACAGAGCTTTCTTATGAAGTGCCAAGCAAGCTGAAAACAATGCTTGGACAGCTTGCCTATTATTTAAAGGGTATGGAAAAGCTGCCTTTCATCAAGGCTACTAAAGTAAAGATAGAGTATGACGGTAAATTGTTCGAAGGAGAAGTCATGCTGTTTTTAATTGGACTGACTAATTCAGTCGGAGGATTTGAGAAACTTGCGCCAGGTTCTTCAATCAATGACGGTCTATTTTCTTTGCTTATCTTGAAAAAGGCAAATTTAGCAGACTTTATCCGAATAGCTACATTAGCTTTACGCGGCGAGCATGTTAATGATCCAAGTGTTATCTATGTCAACGCTAACCGCATTAAAGTTACATCAGAGGAAAAGGTTCAACTGAACTTGGACGGTGAATTTGGAGGGGTTCTCCCAGCTGAATTCGTTAATTTGTACAGACATTTTGAAGTGTTTGTTCCAATAAACCAAATTCGAGATGAGGACCGTCCTGAAAAAGAGACAGCAATAGAGCAAGCCTGAGTAAAGTAATAGAGTGAGTTTGACTCACTCTATCCACCACTCTTTATTCCCCAAAAAAGCCCCTCTTTTCCATTGGTTTCAATTGCCCAAAAACGAACAAGGATTATAGATTACAGGAAAAGTATGATACAATTTGTTCTGTTATACTTTTCAAATAAGATTAATGTAGCAAAGGAAGAATACAATGAGCAGAACATTGCCCGTTCAAAAGAACGAAATAATAGATATAGTATTTGAAGATTTGACACATGATGGTTCTGGTGTAGCGAAGGTTGAAGGTTATCCACTCTTTATCCCCAATGGACTTCCTGGTGAAAAAGCAAAAGTCAAAGTTATTAAAACTAATAAGAATTATGGCTTTGGCCGTCTGATTGAACTGCAGGAAAAAAGTCCTTATCGAGTAGAAGCGCCATGCCCCATTTATAAAGAATGCGGCGGATGTCAGCTTCAGCATCTTAATTATGAAGGCCAGCTTCTTATGAAGCATAAACATGTACAAGATGTGCTTGCTAGAATTGGGAAAATTGATGTTATTGTGCATCCGACCATTGGAATGAATGAGCCTTGGCGCTATCGCAACAAAGCTCAGGTGCCAATTGGCGAGCATGAAGGCGGATTGATAGGCGGTTTCTATCAGCAGCGCAGCCATGAAATCATCAATATGGAAGCTTGTCTTATTCAACAAGAGGAAAATGATGATGTTGTAAGAGTAGTGAAGGAAATATGCCAAAAACATGGGGTGAAGGCATACAATGAAGAGCGCCACAAGGGCGAGCTCCGTCATATTATGGCCCGCCGTGGTTTAGTTACTGGTGAAATAATGGTTGTTCTTATCACTAGAACAAATGAAATTACTAACAAAAATAAAATTGTGGATGAAATTGCCGAAGCAATTCCTGGAATAAAATCAATTATCCACAATGTGAATAACAAAAAAACAAATGTTATCATGGGAGACATGACGAAGGTATTATGGGGACAAGAGACAATCACTGATTATATTGGTGATGTTAAGTTCGCTATTTCAGCCCGATCTTTTTATCAAGTTAACCCAGAGCAGACAAAGGTGCTTTATGATAAGGCTCTTGAATATGCTAATTTGCAAGGAGAAGAAAATGTTATTGATGCCTATTGCGGAATAGGTACTATTTCTTTATTCCTTGCTAAAAAAGCGAAAAAAGTGTTCGGAGTAGAAATTGTTCCACAAGCGATAGAAGACGCCGGCAAGAATGCCTTGCTTAATGATATCCACAATGTGGATTTTGCAGTCGGAAAAGCAGAAGAAGTTATCCCCAATTGGTATAAGGAAGGGAATACAGCAGACGTTCTTGTTGTTGATCCGCCAAGAAAAGGCTGTGATGAAGCATTATTGCAGACGATTATTGACATGAGGCCACAAAAAGTCGTATACGTATCCTGTAACCCGGCAACATTAGCAAGAGATTTACGTGTCCTTGAAGACGGAGGCTACAAAACACTTGAAGTTCAGCCTGTGGATATGTTCCCGCAGACGATGCACGTAGAGGCTGTGGCACAGTTGGTATTAAAATAATAGACTATCCCATATTATAATTACTTCCCGGATTTCTTAATAGAAATCCGGGATTTACTTTTTTCCTGCACACATTAAAAAACGCATTATATAAAATGATAAGGGAATTTGTTAGCATTATTAATAACTATCTATATTTTTTCTACTTCTATCTCATACTTTCTCAAGATTATTCTTTTATAAAAAGTCGAAATTTCCCGAAAAATAAAGCTATAC
>Ga0209463_1001217_pt1 | contig 16241 bp, 16 predicted proteins | sample AgamicMgSfrz_FD_187169 | JGI IMG/M metagenome (GOLD analysis project Ga0209463, IMG submission 187169) | Agave microbial communities from Guanajuato, Mexico - Mg.Sf.rz (SPAdes) (version 2) | ecosystem: Host-associated > Plants > Phyllosphere > Phylloplane/Leaf | place: Guanajuato, Mexico... | reverse complement strand
ATATTTATTCCAAAGAATAAAATAAAATTCCTTTTTTTTAACCAAAATAAAAAAATAACTAGTAAAATACTCTATGGATAACCCATTCTCAAAAAGGAGTTACTAGCATAATGCACCGTATTCACGAATTACTAGTTACCAGTGGTTTTATTCAAACTGCTGATACATATATACTCTTTACTACATATGGAGAATTCATTCTAAAAACTGAATATAGAATTAATGAACGATATACCGTTAGGGACTATGTTATAAACACTGATAAAGAAACGTTTTCCGGATTAATCTACACAAACGACCTCGGAAATTTTTCTCATACTCTACATAGGCTTCTTCGCCGTTTTCATTCTTCCAACTCTGAAATTAATAATCCAAATTCAGAATCAGTAAGGGTATTAGAACATATATAGATATATAGATACACCATGGAGCTGTAATATCAGCTTCTTTTCTTTTGGTAATTAGATTTGTTATTTAAAAGGATTCTTTTAATTAACACTAATTCATGAAGGTAAACTACATATTGGAGGTTTTATAAAATGAAAAAATATTTTGGTACAGACGGAGTACGTGGAGTAGCAAATAGTTCACTTACACCTGAACTAGCATATAAATTAGGACGAATTGGCGGTTATTTAATTACACGAGGTGCTAACCATTCTAAAAAACGTAAATTCGTTGTAGGAAGAGATACTAGACTCTCTGGAGAAATGTTGGAGTCCTCTCTAATTGCAGGTCTTATGTCTGTAGGAATTGAAGTAATTAAACTTGGAGTTATCCCTACCCCTGGAGTAGCTTATTTAACTAGAGAACTGAAGGCTCACGGTGGAGTAATGATTTCCGCTTCTCATAATCCCTTTGAAGATAACGGTATTAAGTTTTTTGACCATAAGGGTTATAAACTAAGTGATGAATTGGAGGAAGAGTTTGAAGTTCTTATAGATTCTGAAGATACATTACCTAGACCTACTGGAGAACATGTTGGGCGCTTAGAAGTAGGTACTCATTATACTAAACAATTTAGTGAGTATTTAAAAAGCACTATTAAGAATGACTTTACTGGAATGAAAATCGCTTTAGACTGTGCAAATGGTGCTTCTACAAGCATTGCTCCTCTATTGTTTAAAGAATTAGGAGCAGAGGTAATCACTATAGGCAACAATCCCAATGGAACGAATATTAATGTAAATTGTGGTTCAACACATCCAGAAAACCTTCAAAAATTGGTTATTCAAGAAAAGGCTGATATTGGACTTGCTTTTGATGGTGATGCTGATAGATTAATTGCTGTTGATAAGAATGGTAATATCATTGACGGAGACCAAATATTATATGTTTGCGGTGTATCCTTGCATCAAAAAGGCATATTGAAAAACAATACTGTTGTATCTACTGTTATGAGTAACTTTGGATTTAAAAAGATATTAGATTCTCAAGATATAAACAATATTCAAACACAGGTTGGAGACCGCTACGTTCTTGAAGAAATGATGAAAAATGATTATACACTAGGTGGAGAACAGTCCGGACACATAATCTTTTTAAACCATAACACTACTGGTGATGGTATTTTAAGCGGATTACAATTAGTTAATGTACTGGTAGAAGAACAAAAGACTTTAAGCGAGCTTGTACTTCCTTTTAAAAAGTACCCCCAATTATTAGTTAATGTTAAAGTTTCAAATAAACAAGGTTGGGACCAAAATGCAAATATCTTAAATTCTATTTCTAAGCACGAAAAAGATTTAAATGGAAACGGTAGAATTCTTGTAAGAGCATCAGGAACCGAAAACCTTATTAGAGTTATGGCTGAAGGCGAAACAGAAGAAATTGTTACTTCAATCGTTGAAAACATTGCAAATGTAATTCAACAACAAATTAATTAAGTATTAGACTGCTATGCGTATGATGTGTGTAGCGGTCTTTTTGTTTATATATACAAGCTATTAAAAAATATGAAGAACTTTTCCCCTTTTTATATGATGGTGTTATAAGTTAAAGGGTATTTATTTTTTCATCAGAAATCAAATTATAGATTTCATTTTTAATGGAGGTGTTTTTATGGAACGTACTTTTTTAATGGTTAAACCTGATGGTGTAAGCCGTCATTTAATTGGCGAGATTGTATCTCGTTTTGAAAGAAAAGGTTATAAATTAGTTAGCGCTAAGCTAATGAATATAGATAAAGAGCTAGCAGAAAAACATTATGCAGAACATAAAGAGAAAAAATTTTTTGGAGAATTGGTAGACTTTATTACTTCCGGTCCAGTATTTGCAATGGTATGGGAAGGATACGAAATTGTATCTAGCTCTAGACAAATGATGGGCGCAACTAATCCTACTAATGCCCTTCCCGGCACAATTAGAGGAGACTTCGCTAATGATTTAAGCTACAATGTTATTCATGGTTCAGATTCTCTTGCAAGTGCGGAAAGAGAAATTAAACTGTTTTTCCCTGAGTTATAATTAATAGGCTCTCAAGTATAATATCTTATACTTGGGAGCCTATTTTATTTAACTTGTTTTTTATCCGGTTACTTATCATTTTAAGCGATTCATCCCCCACCTACCACTACGTGCTTGAGGTGGGGGATGAATCGTTCTTTTTTTGTTTTAAAGGTATATTGCTTGCCTATTTTTTCCTATTTTGGTATATTCAACTTACAAACGTATGTTTGATGATAACTTGTATGGAGGTCATGAGATTGAAAAAAGCTTATTTTTCAAAACGAATCTATAAAAATAGTCTATCAACTGAATATGTAGATTCCCTTTCTCATGCCCTATTAGTATTTAACCGCGCTAAGCATGCGGCTTATCAAACATTAGTTGTAGAAAAACGTTCTGGTTCGTCACGCAGTAAGGAAAGCTTATTTGTGCGTACAAAGAAGCGTTTTGAATTGAATGATTATTATGCAAATAGTGCTGTTCAAGAAGCGAAAGCTATTATGTCTTCTCAAATGGAATTAGAAAAGTTATATATTCAAAGCAAAGAAGCGCAAATTAAATCTGTCAAAAAGAAGATTAAAAAGACAAAAACTAGACTTACAGTTTTGAAGAAAATAAAAGCTTCTTTTGTTAAAGGTAAACCAACGTTTAATAAAACGTCTCCTGAACAAAAACGAGGCAACTTTTTTGTAGTTGAGTTTAAAAAGAAAACAGACATTTATTATCATGAATACGAGTTTGAACATGAATACTTAGATGTGCAACTAAAGAAATTACAGTCTCGTTTAGGAAGACTATTATTCCGTGCTGATAGATTAGAAAAGCAGTTACATAACTTAAAAAATAAAACAAAGTCTGTGGTTTTTGGCTCGAAAAAGCTTTTTAATGCTCAATTTACGGTTAAAAGATATAAAGAAGACCATAACCTTTGGTTAAAGGACTTTAAACAGGCTCGTTACAATCAATTTTTAATTTCAGGTCGTAAAGATGGAAAACAAGGTAATTATGTGTTTACCTACGATTATGCCGAGCATAAATTGCACTTTAAAACACCGAACGGTGTTAATGTGAAATTAGAAGGTGTTTCTTTTCCTTACGGTCAAGACCAAATAAACAAAGCAATTGAAACTCAAATTACACGTAAAGATAAAAAGAAATACGGTAAGCCTATTGCTTGGTCTGTCGAAGACCACAAAGACTATTACATTGTAAAATGCTTCATTGATGAAGAGGAAAACGAATATAAAAACCATTGCAAGGATACTGGGATTATTGGCATAGATTGCAATGTAGACCACTTTGCAGTGGCTAATGTTAATAGCAAGGGTCAATTAGTAGACTCTTTTTCACTGAACTTTGACATCATGGGTAAGAGCTCTAATCAAATTACTAAAATTATTGAAGCTGAGGCAATTTCCATATTGGACTATGCTATTAAGCACAAGAAGCCTATTGCGGTTGAACAGCTTAATACAACTACTTCTAAAGTGAAAAATAGATATGGCAATAAAAAAGCAAACCTGCGTATGAGCATGTTTGCGTACAAAAAGATGTTGTCAGCTATTAAAAGCAGAGCTGAGAAAATGGGTGTTGTGGTGTACGAAGTAAACCCTGCCTATACATCTCAGATTGGAAAAATTAAATACATGAAGCGTTTAGGAACAAGTATTCACGAAGCAGCTTCTTATGTCATTGCTCGAAGAGCAATGGGTTTTAAAGAAAAACTTCCACCAGTGTTGCATTCTCTACTTCCAGAGAAGAAAGTAGGTCTACATCACTGGGCGCAATGGAAGTGGGCTTCAGACTCCCTTTCTGGTGTACATACACATTCGTTTTACCAGATTGAGCTTTATGACTTAGACAGGTTCGTCCAGACAGGGCGACTCTTTCCTCCGGGGGCTCTAACAGACTTAGAGGAAAAAAGTATGGCTAAGCTCAAGAGCAGGAAAACCGTCTCTTAGTTGAATGAGAACGGTGTACTAAGAATTCCTTAGTGCTCTCTTTTTAGAGAATCCCCTTCCTCAAAATCCGGAGGATTTAGGTGGGGGTAGTTCAATTAGTGAGTATATACATTCCACGGATATGGATGTTGAAGGTGCCTTAAGAGCACGCATGTTATACATTCTAATGAATACTGAAGAACCTGAACAGGAAATACCTTTTTAAATATAAACATTGCACTCATTACCACTTTCTATTTTTGGGAGTGGTTTTTATAATAATTTTTATTATAAATTTTTAGTAAAAATCTAACTTTTTTAAGTTGAAATAATGTACATTATTATTTGCAGGTACTCTATCGGCTTTTTGTATTAAGCGTATTAAAGAGTACTTCTATCTCCATATCTATAAATAACATTTAACGAATATAATGCGAGGTATTAAATATAATGAATAGATTATTTGAAGAAAAAAATATAATTGTTCTAGGTCTAGCAAAGTCAGGTCTTTCAACAGCTTTATTCTTATTGAAATCCGGAGCTAATGTAACTATATCTGCTTTAAATAATGACGTAACAGAGAAGGATGCACAAGAGTTAGAAGAATTAGGAGCCCAACTAATATTTGGCGAACATCCCTTAGACATATTGGACAACGAAGTGGACTTTATTATTAAAAATCCTGGAATACCGTACAGTGTCCCTTTTTTAATGGAAGCTTCATCAAAAAACATCTCAGTATATTCTGAGCTAGAAATTACTCACTCTCTTTTAGAAGACACAATCGCCATTACTGGTTCTAATGGTAAAACAACAACTACTACCCTTATTCACGAGATAATTAGCCTAGAAAAGGACTGTATCACTTGTGGAAACATTGGCAGACCTCTTAGTGATGTTATTTTAAAAGACGATAACAAGAAAACACTTGTAATGGAACTTTCAAGCTTTCAACTAAAAGGCACTACAAGTTTTAAGCCAAATATCTCTATACTGTTAAATATTAATGAATCACACTTAGATTACCATAAAACAATTGACGATTATATTAATGCTAAAGCTATGATAACTAAAAACCAACAAGACAGTGATACATTTATTTATAACATTGATGACCCTATCGTAAATTTGGTTGCTCATAACACGTCAGCTACAATTATCCCCTTTTCTACAAACGGTTATTACGAATTTGGCGCTAGTATAAAAAATGGTTGGATTTATTATATGGGCAAGAAATTTATGAACACAAAGGAAGTAGCACTTCCCGGAAAGCACAATTTACAAAACATACTTGCTGCTCTGATTGTAGCTAAAACACACAACATCAGTGACGAAAATATCAAAAAAGTTTTTAAAAGTTTTTCTGGGGTTGAACATCGTTTACAGTACGTAACTACTGTCAATAATCGAAAGTTTTACAATGATTCAAAAGCAACGAACATCCCAGCTGCTAATAACGCTGTCTCTTCCTTCGACTCACCTCCTATTTTAATAGCTGGTGGCTTAGATAGGGGTAATGAATTTGATGAGTTTATCCCTACCCTTAAAAAATGCAAGCGTGTGTTTGTTTTTGGAGAAACTGCTTCTAAAATTGTGAATACTGCTGCTAAACATAACCTTAGTCATGTTGTAAAGGTAGCATCATTAAAGGATGCCGTTACTTGTTCATATGAATCTTCCGAAATGAATGATATCATTTTACTCTCTCCCGCTTGTGCTTCATGGGACCAATTTAAATCTTTTGAGGAACGCGGAAACCACTATATTAGCTATGTAAATCAACTTAAAAATTAATAAAAAACCAGTGAATCAATATCTACAAAAATGGTTCACTGGTTTTTTTGCATAAAATATTCTTATTTTAGTTTGACTTTCTAGCATACTTCTTTATTATCGTTACACGAAAGGAGTGATGTTATGATACTTATAATAAGTTTAGTACTAATTGTTATTGGTTTATTGTCTATATGGTTCGGGACTTACAATTCACTAGTTAAATACCGAAATTGGGTGGATGAGTCTTGGTCTCAAATAGATGTTCAATTAAAAAGAAGATATGAGCTTATTCCTAATTTAATTGAAACAGTAAAAGGCTATGCATCTCATGAGAGAGAAACATTAGAAGCCGTTATTAAATCTAGAAACGGGCTAGTGGATAACACTAATATTTCAAGAGAAGAAGCAATTGCTCAAAATGATGTGCTATCTGGTGCATTAAAAAGTGTTTTTGCATTAGCTGAATCCTATCCTAATTTACAAGCGAATGAGAATTTTCTTTCATTACAGGAAGAGCTCACATCAACAGAGAACAAAATTGCTTATGCTCGACAACTTTATAACAATACAGTAATGAAGTACAATACGAAAATTCAAACCGTACCTACAAACATAGTTGCAAATGCACATGGTTTTAATGAACGTAGTATGTTGGAAATTGATAAAGCCGAAAGAGCACCTGTTAAGGTTTCGTTTTAAATGGTGATGCATCATGCTATTTGAACAAATAGAAACGAATAAAAAGAAAAGTATTATCATCGTAATTTTATTTATTTTTCTTGTTTTATTAACAGGAGCAGCCTTATCTTATTATTTAGTAGGAAACTTAACTATAGGGTTAGTGTCCACAGCTATCTTTATGTCCATTTATGTGCCTATTTCTATCTCAACAGCTAAAAAAATAGTAATGAGAATGAATCATGCTAGAAAAATCACTACAAGTGAACAGGCACCACAGCTCTGGAATATTGTCGAGGGACTGGCAATTGCAGCTCGCATCCCTATGCCAGAAATATATATTATTCAAGAGGATAGTCCTAACGCTTTTGCCGCAGGTCTTTCCCCTTCCACAGCTTCTATAGCAGTAACAACTGCATTATTAGAACAATTGAACAGAGAAGAATTAGAAGGCGTTATAGCACATGAAATTGCACATATTAAGAACTATGATGTTCGGCTGACTACAATTTCATTAGCATTGGTTGCAATAATCGCTATTATTTCGGACTTTGCAACAAGTTTTATTTTTAGGAATAGCGATAATAAGAATCCAATCTTACTTATTATTTCTCTTATTCTTTTAATTTTATCTCCAGTAATTGCTCAAGCTATTCATTTCTCTTTATCAAGAAACAGAGAATTCTTGGCTGATGCATCAGGAGCTGAACTATGTAGAAATCCTCAGGCGTTAGCTTCAGCATTAGAGAAGATATCTTCAAACAGCAATAAAGTAGATAATATCCCTCGTTCCGCTGCAAGCATGTATATTTCAGACCCTTTTAAAAAGAAAAAAACAAAAAAGCAGTCTTCTATTAGCAGAATATTTAGCACTCACCCTCCTACTGAGGAAAGAATTAAAAGACTGATGAATATGTAAAGAGCAAGCCCACAATCTATAACACTTAGTTTGTGGGCTTGTTTGTTTTATTCTAGTTTATTTGCGTATTAAGAAATAATTCAGGATTACACCTTTTTTTTATAAAATAAACTTGCGTATATATTGAAATAAATTTTAGGAGGAACTATTATGAAGGTAATGCCTATCTTTGGAACTCGACCTGAGGGAATTAAAATGGCTCCCTTAGTAAAAGAACTCCAAAAACACCCTGAGATTAATTGTGTTTTTGTGAATTCTGGTCAACACAAAGAAATGCTCGACCAAGTTTTAGATTTATTTGATTTAAGTGCAGACTATGATTTAGAAATGATGAAAGAGAAATTATCTCTTTCAAAAATGTTTTCAAAGATGGTTGAGAAATTAACAGATATTCTTGAAAAAGAAAAGCCAGATTTAATATTAGTTCACGGAGACACTCTCACAACTTCTGCTGGTGCTCTTGCTGCTTTTTATAACCAAATCCCTGTTGGTCATGTTGAAGCTGGACTGAGAACTTATGATATTTCATCTCCTTTTCCAGAAGAAGCAAATAGACAAATGACAGGTGTAGTTACAAAATATCATTTTGCAGCTACAGAAACAAATAGAACATCTCTAATTAGGGAAGGCAAGCGTCCAGAAGATATCTTTGTAGTGGGCAATAGCGTTATTGATGCATTAATAGACGTAGCTAATCGACCTTTTGAGTTTAAGGAACCCTTAAATAACATAGTCAATTCAGGATTAAAAACAATATTAATGACTACTCACCGGAGAGAAAATTTATCTCAACTAAGAAATGTTTATAAAGCTATTAATCGAGTTTTAGCTGAGCATGAAGACGTGCAAATTATTTTTCCTGTACATAAAAACCCAGCAGTACGCAAAGAACTAGCCGAGCATTTACAAGATGGAAATAGAGTTCATATTATTGAACCACAGGATTACACAGTTTTTGCTCAATTAATGAAAAACGCTCACTTTATCCTAACAGACTCTGGCGGAATTCAAGAAGAAGCACCTGCATTAGGCAAGCCAGTTCTTGTTGCTAGAAATAATACAGAGCGTCCTGAAGGAGTTGAAGCTGGAACCCTACGCTTATGTGGAACAGAGGAAGACAGCGTTTATGCGTCATTAAAACAATTACTAACGGACGAGAAAATGTATCAGTCTATGAGCGGTGCTAAAAATCCTTATGGCATAGGAGACACTTCAAAACAAATTGTTAGTATAATTCTTAACAAACAATAATTTATATTACTAGAAACATAGTTTCTGATTTTACTAAAGAATAAGGAGCCTTTTTTATGTTTACACTACAAGAACTTGACTTTATTACAGAAAACGATTTATCTAACTTAGAACAGACAATTACAAATGTAGCAATTGACGGTCGAAAAATTAGCGATAAAGGCTTGTACATACCAATTAAAGGCTCAAACAATGATGGGCACGGCTTTTTACACCAAGCCATAAACAATGGAGCAGTAGCTAGTCTATGGGAGATAGGAACAGAGATTCCCACTAAAGTGCCTAAAAATTTCACCTTTCTCTTTGTTAATTCTACATACAAAGCTTTCCATCAAATTGCCACTTATTACAGGGAAAAAATAAACCCAATTGTAATTGGTGTTACAGGTAGTAACGGTAAAACTACGTCTAAGGATATCTTGTATACATTGTTATCACCTACTTACCCTACCCATAAAACTGAAGGAAACTTAAATAATCATTATGGTGTTCCCCTAACTCTACTTTCTATGCCTATTGATACAAAGATAGCTGTAATTGAAATGGGTATGTCTGGTCTCGGAGAAATTGAAGAATTATCATTATTAGCTAAGCCTGATTACGCAGTTATTACTAATATTGGGGAATCACACCTACTACAATTAAACACTAGAGAAAATATCGCTAAGGCTAAATTAGAAATTACCGCAGGTTTAAAGGACAAAACACAGTTGTATTATGATGGCAACGAAGCACTATTAAAAGGTACTACAGGAAACCCAATTAAATTTGGCACAGACTTACACGACATTAAACTGAATTCTCAAACAAGAAATAACAATGTATCTTTTGACTTCTACGAAGAAACTTATGAATTGCCTATTATGGGTGACCACCATGCCAAAAATGCATCTTATGCAATTTCTATCGCTAAGAAATTAGGTATTTCAACTGAACAGATTAAAAAAGAATTATTCAATATACAAGTTACTGGCATGCGAATGGAACCTTCTATTGGTATAAATAACTCACTTTTACTTAACGATGCTTATAACGCCTCACCTGTATCTATGAGAGGTGCTATTAAAACAATTTGTGATTTATCTGGTTATACTAACAAAATTTTAATTCTTGGCGATATGCTTGAGCTTGGTATTAACGAAGTTGAGTTGCATAAAAGTGTCGTTTCATCAATAGATGACTCAATTTCATATGTATTTTGTATTGGAGAAAATTCAAAATGGATATTTGAAGAAATAAAAGAAACCTTGCCCAATCTTAACGCTTATTATACACTTAGCAGTACTGAAATTGTTAAAGAAATCCGTCCTTTACTAACCGAAAATACAGTAGTGATGGCAAAAGCATCTAGAGGATTACATTTGGATAAAATCATCCAAAGATTACAGCAATAATTAGGAGGATTTATGAGCATTTTAATTTTATTATTGGGGTATTTAGTAGGTTCCATCCCCTTCGGATTAATTATTGGAAAAATATTTTATAAAATTGATATTCGGGAGCATGGAAGTGGTAACTTAGGTGGCACAAACGCTATTCGAGTATTAGGGAAAGTTCCTGGAAGTATAGTTATGGTTTGCGACCTTCTCAAAGGAACTCTCGCCGCTTCACTTCCCTTTTTGCTATCGGCAGACATCAACCCTACAGGAGTAGCAATAGCAGCTATTCTTGGTCATTGTTATCCTGTATTCGCAAATTTCCGTGGAGGAAAGGCTGTAGCTACTACTGCTGGAGCACTTTTATTCATACTTCCATTTGGTTTTTTAATTGGTGTTATCATCTTTCTTATTACATTAAAACTATCGAAGTATGTATCTTTATCATCATCTATAGCTGCGTTAAGCTTCTTTATTTATTCTTTTACCGCAGATATATATGTACAAGTGTTCAGTTTATTAATTAGTATTTTTATTATTTATAAACACAAGGAAAACTTTAAACGCATAAAATCCAAAACAGAACCTAAAGTCTCTTGGATATAAAAAAAGACTTACATTTCTAAATAAATAGAAGAAATGTAAGTCTTTTACTTTTATTGTTTATTATCTATTTTTCATAATCCAGTCATCATAAGTGGATTCTGTTATATGAATGTTATCTATGTCATTAATTTCCCCATTTAATAAATCTCTTTCATTGATATCCTGTTTGTTGTATTCTTCCAAATTTCGTCCCAAGTCATTTTTTCGTGTTACACCAGAATGAATTAGAATACCATACCTACCAAGAGACATATTTTGTTCTTCTGCTTTTTTGAGAACCTCACAACTAACCTCAATTGAAACAATGTTAATTGAGTTTTCTTTTTCAAGTATCCTCAGTTCACTTTCTAATCTTTTTTCGGTGTTTTGCTTTTTAAAATTATTTGATTTACCATGAATAGAGGTAGCAATTAAGACTTCTTCATTTTTATTTAAATACCCTTCTTTTTTAGACAATTTTAATACTTGGTCAACTACTACATCAAAGTCCTCATATTTCCACTCTTTTAAGTCTTGTAATTGCCGTTTTGCTTTTTCATTATAGGGTATAATATTTAGTATCTTCATATCTTTTGACAATATAAATTCCATGCTGGTCTTATTATCTAAGGATACATGTGCATATGTATCATGAGAGTATATTTCAGGTATAAAAAGTACAAATGCTATAAATGCTATTAACACCACTTGCAACTTGGGAAAATCAATAATCCTTTTCCTATCATAAATATCATATTTAGAAAACCAAATACTTTCTCCCTCTAGCACTTCCCTTTTGTATTTTTTAACTCGCACAAAACTTCCATCATTAACTAATACAATTAGAAATTCATCGCAAACTTGCATTACGATACCTTCAGATAAACCAAACAATTTGACACCCCTATACATTCAGATATTCCTTAAGATGTGTATAATTCTCATTAAAGATAACGGTTATTGCAATAATGTACTTTCTATTACGCTCTAACATCTTTCTACTTACATCTAATTCATCTAATAAAGCTTTTATGGGAAGTTTTTTCTTTTCATAAAGATAAAAAGTAAAGGTGTCATTTTGAGATATAAGTCTCGCTATTTCAATAGCTCTTTTCTTCGAGTCTGCATGTTTTGGAGAATCATCAACCAAATCGTTAAAGTTCATTCCAAAATCTTTTAATACCGCAGAAAATTCCCTAATTTCCTCTTGAATCTCTTCTTGTCTTTGTTCTTTGTCTTGGTCTATAAGGTATGTAGAATACGAAACGTCCTTATCTGCCTTATCAAACATGTCTTCATCGTTATAGTCTTTTTCGTACAAACTTTGTTCTTTTCGCCAAAAGTCTACTAATCTTCTCTTGATTACAAGAGATGCGAACGACATAAAGGTTTGTTTACTATCAAGACTATACTTTTGAAGTGCTTCATCAAAAGCAATCAGACCTATACTAAATTCATCTGCTTTTTCTATATTTTCTCTGCTCTCTTTAGCAATTTTACATAATGTATCAATAACAAAATCTGTATACTCAGTTATAAGTTGATTTCGTAAATCTTCATTCCCACTTTGGATTTCCTTTAATTTACTTCTCAACTCTTTCGTTTCAGGTTTAACTCCAAACATTCTTTTTAACACATAAAAGCACCATCCTAATAAGCTGGCAATATAAACACACTATATGTAATTTTTAAGTTTGTATATCACGTCATAAAATTGAGTTTAATTCTCACCTGCTATTTTCCTTCATAACATAACTTTTTTCAAGAGGTATTTTGTTCCTCACCCCCGTTTTTTTTAAAAAAAATTATTATTTTTTACACATTCAAGATTATTTTACCAAATATTGCGCTAACATACATTATTTAAAGAAAAAAACTGTTGAATTTAATTCAACAGTTTGTTTTAAATGTCTTATTTAAAACATCCTTATTAGATGTATCTCAGTTAAAAACTTTCAACTCTCTCAAATCATATAGTCCATCACAATTCCAATTACTATTTCCTTTTCTTCTCATCTCAATATTATTATTTAATAAATTATTGGATTTTAATACTCTGAATTCAAAATACTCATTTTCTTGATTTTGTAACTTAAAGTAAAAACCTTCATCATTTTCTCCTTCGTATTCAATATGTTCTGCATAATAGTGTTTTTTCAAGTACGTAATTAAAATATCAATCATAAAATGCTCCTTTTGCAATTTAATATCAATTGCGATTTTTCATATTGTAATGGATTTTATAAAAATTAAAATAAAAAAGTAATAAAACTTATTAGACCATCAACTTATTCAATTTATTCTTTTTAGCGAAAAAAAATAACCTTTTTAAAAATTGATGTACAATTATTAAAAAAGATAAGCGAGAGCTATCACAAAGGAGTAATTTATATGACAAACAAAGAACTTATTATTCAAAATTTTAACAATTTCCTTAAAGAAACATTGGAAACAAACAAGCTTGCAATTATTATTGAAAATAACCAAGCTGCTGGCATTCCCTTTGAAAGTTTAATATTAGTTGATATTTATTTTGATAAAGCTGAAACAGATTGGGAATCACCAGATGAATATGTTTATGAGACGCTTGTTTTCGTATTCAATATTGGCGATAAATCTTTTGAACTAACTACCGATTATAATAATAACTGGGGCGGTCTATACCCATTAGAAAATTATATAATTCATTATGAAAATAGAGAAAACCATCTAATTCGCAATAAAAAAGAAGAACTTGTTGACTATGGATTACACAATTTCTTTAATCAGTACGATTTTTCAAAAATTGCGGGTGGATACAACATTCTATTTGAATTCAGGAAGGAACATTTACAAGAACTTAGCAATACTAAGTTAAGTGCTATTAAAAAGGCTATTCCTTGTATTCAATCTGTAGAAGCTCTTACTTCTGAAGAATGTGTTCTATATTTTGAAGGTGGACGATTAACTGTTTATATTGATGAAGTAGAAACCATTATTAAAAATACAGACAAGGATGAGAAAAAACAATGAGCATTAAAGAGAAAATTTTAAAGCGTTCTAAATCTTTCTTTGAAAATAACTTACCTGAAGAGAGATTCAACATATTAATGACTATTAAAGAAAAACCGCAATTTGACTTTGATTCCTTGGAACTGATTGATATTTATGTTGATTCAAAAGCTGACGCACATAACATAACTAAAGTCCAAACTTTTGTTCATATATTTAAATTAAATAACTCTGTTATATTAGAAATTGATGTACTAGAAGATGCCACCTTTATAAGAGATGTTGGAGTACATGGAGACTATTTCTATAGCTTCATACCGGCAACAAATGAAGGAGAATTTTTTAGAAATGGAGATGTTAATGATTACGGATTATGCGATGTGTTAGATGCAATTGAATATTCTACATTTTTTAATGAAGAATATGATTTACTTGCAGAGCTAGTGTCTTCTGTAATTGAAGAAGAAGCCAAGAATTTATTTATACATGTTAGGGATAGCTATCCAGGATTAGTAAATATTACTTCCGGAGATTCTCCTGAAAAGTTTATTCTGCACTTCAGTACCGATGCAGAATTAGTTACTACTAGAGATAGTATTTTATCAGGACACAGAACTGCACAATCTAAAACAAAGATTATATAAACATACAAGAACATCATTCTTAATTACCTTTTAAGAATGATGTTTTTACTTACAATTCAACTTTTATAGTTTCAATATTATATCTTTCTAAATACTCTTTTGCTTGTTTATCTGGATAACCCAAGCAGTAGTACACTTTTTTTATTGCTCCACCATTAATTTTTTCTGCGCATGCTCTACAGGGAAAAGTAGTCGTAAACAAAATTTTTCCTTCAGATGATACTCCTCTTTTTTGCATATCAAACAATGCATTTGCTTCTGCATGAAATGCATCACAATAGTATTTATCATTGTAGTCTCCGCTTTTTAATATACCTTCTTTTCGTGCTTGAAATCTAGGACAACCTCCATCTATACAATGTTTTGCTCCTGGAGGATTTCCATTATATCCAGTCGCTAATATTCGTCTCTTTCCCGGCTCTAGCCCATCTATTACAACCGCTCCAACTCTTCTTGTACCACATGTTGCGCGAACTGAAGCGATAAAAGCTTGAGCCATAAAATACTGCTCCCAGCTATCCCGTTCTCCCATAGGAATTGTATCCACTAATTTAAAAACTCTTTCTAAAATAGACATTTTTCAACTTCCTTTATCAAATCTTAATTTCTAACTTTTTTGTATTTTTTATTTTGTATACATTTTTAAATATTAATTATTAATCTACAATTCTATTAAACCTTTCTTCTATTCTTTCTATAATTATTTCTCTTGCATATCGCATAACATTCGAGTTAATCTTTTTGCCGATTACTTTTTCATCAAATTCACCGAATTCAATTCTTATAGTGTCCAATTCTTCCTTCATTATGTCCTTATATACCCTTTTAGGAAGGTTTTTAGCAACCAAATTCATTTGTTCAAGCTCTATAAAATTCGGTAGAATGTTTTCATCAATTAGTTTATGAATAGTTTTTTCAACTCTCGCTTTTGTAGCAGCAAACTCTGCAATTTCTTTTTCTACTGAATTATCCACTTGATTTTTATTTTTTGACCTTGATTTTATTTTTTTAACTTCTTTAAATCTCTCACCTACATATTTTACAAAAAGTTGGTTTCCGTATTCATCTCTGTAATCATACGCTTTTAATATTAGTCCTTCATGAAAAACATCATTCATACTCTCTGGCGTTTTTGTATTATACTCATCAGTCTGCCTTGTTATTTTTAATAGCATTTTATTAATTTTGTCCATACTAATATATGGTCCCTCATACAACACAATTTCCTCTTTCATACCTAACTCATCTACCAAGTATTTTGATATTTGCTGGTATACTTCAGATTCTGGTTTAATATATTCTTTTTTATATTCATCATAAATATTAAACAAATAGAATTGAGCATAAGCATCACTTGGATACGTAACTGTGTGCGATATTAACCACTCGCCAAATATTTTATATCCTTTTGGTATTCTGTTTGGGTCTACCTTATTCATTACATATTGATAAAAACCCTTTAAATTCATCTCTTCATTTAATAAGTTCTTTCGGGAATAAATAAGTAATTCATCATTATCTCCCACTTCAAATTGACCATTCGCTCCGTCTAACTTAATTACAATTCTAATATTTTGTTTCTTTGCCTTTACCTGTGCTAAGTAATTTAAAGTACTGCTGTGACCTATTCTTG
>Ga0209463_1001216_pt1 | contig 16243 bp, 14 predicted proteins | sample AgamicMgSfrz_FD_187169 | JGI IMG/M metagenome (GOLD analysis project Ga0209463, IMG submission 187169) | Agave microbial communities from Guanajuato, Mexico - Mg.Sf.rz (SPAdes) (version 2) | ecosystem: Host-associated > Plants > Phyllosphere > Phylloplane/Leaf | place: Guanajuato, Mexico... | reverse complement strand
AGCTCGGTAATTAACTTCTCCGCTTCCTGCTCTTTGCCGAAAATATCTGCGATATTCCGAAGTCTTTCTTCAGTGGTCATTTTTTCGTATGGAATGTAAACAGTGGGTGCAATATCTTTTAATAGCGTATACGTTGCTTCCGAAGGAACAATAATCAGATCCGGGTCCAGATCAATGACAGCTTCCGCATTTGGTTCAAACCAGCTTCCCAGTGAATTAACACCTTCAAGTTCATTTTTGTAAGCTGCTCCATCAAATACTTCCGAGGTGCCGATCGGTTTAACACCGAGAGCAACAACATCTCCCTGAAGATAGAGCACAACAACTCGTTTGGGATTTGCCGGGACAACGACATCTCCTTTTACAGTAGAAATTGTGCGCGTTTCATTGTCTTGGTTCGATTGGCTGCCTGCTTCCGAGGATGAAGATCCCGTAGTACTGCTGGTATTAGAACTGGTACCCGTGCCTTCGCTGGCAGCTGGCGTTGTTCCTGATCCTGCACCACATGCGGATAGCAGCATGGTCAGACTTAACAAAGCAATAAATATCATGTTGGAGCTGACTTTTCTTTTTTTCATTGATGTAGACCCTCCGTCTATATATTGATAATGATTCTCATAATCAATATATCTCCGCTTCGATCTCCCGCCAATGGACAATTCAGAGACTTGTAATGGACGATCCTCTGCCCCTCTCTGCCCTCGTATCTCTTTCTGATAATGGATCGGGGACAGCCCCGTATGTTTTTTGAATATGCGACTGAAGTAGTAGACATCTGAATAACCGACTTCCGCTGCAATCTCACCTAAGGTTGCATCAGATTGAATGAGTAATTTTCGGGCCTCGGCCAGTCTGATTTGAATTAAATAGTCAATCGGGCTGGAACCTGTCTTTTGTTTGAATTGCATGGATAAATGACGGGAGCTGAAATTGAACTGTTCCGCAAGAATATCCAGGGTCATGTGCTCCCTATAATGAGCATGTATGTAACGAAGTACCTGTTTCACTGGGTCTGGACGAGCTGTACGAATTTCTTGCTCTGCCATTTGAAACATAAGTTCATGGACAAATTGATAAAATAGGCTTTTCACTTGAAGCTGATCCATATGATTTGCTTGAATCCAAGCCTTCTCCATCTCACTTAAATAACGCAGCAATACAAGCGGCCTGTCCGGTATAAACGTATATTGAAGAGCAAACGGTGCAAGTGAAGCTTGTTCCAGTCGCCATATGTTTCGGGGTTTCGGGAAGGCAAGAAATGCTCGGTAAAATAGCAGTACATATTCGAATTCATCTCTAGCTTCAATATCAAGTCTTGACCCCTTACTTCCATGCTGCATATGAAAACCCTTTGCCTCATGCTTTTGTCCATCCATTTCAACGAAAGCGGTTCCCCGCAAAACATAAATAAAGCTGTTGGCCGGTAGATAATAGGCTTGAATTCGCTCACCTGCCTCCAGAACAACCCGGCGTACGTCCAAAATTTTGACTGCAGCCTGATTCCAAAGTTGTATCTGTTCTTTTGATTGCATCACATTCTCCCCAATCTTGCCTTTCGAGTGCAACTTCTAATTCATTCCCCCTATTATAAATGATAATAATTTTCATTATCAATATAAATATTGTTCAGATAAGCTCAAACTGCATCCTCATTTCCACAAATAATACTGCCAGAAATGGATTTACACACTTTCTTAATGCGGGTAGCTTCACTTACAATCTGATCTATACTTTCGTACCTCTGTCTGACATTAGTCACAACAGCTATGGAGACCGAGACCAGTGGAATTGGTCGATGAAGTCCGGAACGGCCTTCTCCCAACACATATTGGTTATCCAAATCCTCCTGATTGTAAAACGTTCTCTTGATCTTCTCAAATCCAGCGATGACCTCTTCACTTACCTGCCTGAAGTCATGATGGTTTAGAATGGCAATATAATCATCTCCACCAATATGCCCAAGAAAGGCTTCCGGAAAAACAAAATACTGACGCAAAAGATTTGCCGTTGCCTGAATAAGCTGATCGCCCATTTTGAACCCATAGCTATCGTTATAGGATTTAAAGTAATCCAAATCAATATATAGGACGCTGAACTGTTCCAGTTGGAGAGCCTGATAAAGCCGATCATCGATGATTCGGTTTCCTGGAAGTCCAGTTAACGGATTCATGAAAATGGCCATTTCGGCTCGAACGTCTGCCACCGCAAGAAGTAAACGTCGAATACTTACAGCTCCGACCAAGCGGTTTTCTGAGGTAATTAGCACAAGATCATATAATTCTTCTTCGGTACGATTCATCGCTTGAACACTTACATCGGTAATCAATTCCGAATAATCCACAACCAGTGCACGAACATTGACCACGAGTTCAACCGGCCGACCCATATACAAATTATAGCCATATTGGGTACCAATTTGCTGAAAGAAACGCGCCCGCATCATTAGGGACACCGTTTCTTCTCCGACAACAGCCAAACCTTCCAGATTGGGATTTGATTTAAAAATATGATAGACGATGTCGCACTTTGTTCCAGCTGTCACGACAGGAATGTTCTCTGCTATTTCACCTATTTGCGTAAAAATATCAATCTCCCCCTATCTTCATGTTCAACCTACGCTAAGCAATGTTTCTCCGTTTTTAAACGATCTTAGAAATAGGCATTAGAGGACATCTTAGTTCAACATTAGGTCTTCCAATTGCATATCCCTGTCCATATTTGATACCTGCACACTGGAGAAAATGTATTTCTTCTTCACGCTCGATTCCTTCAGCTATGATGTGTGTGGCAGAGTCCGCTGCATACTGTTTCAGGATACGTACAATGTGCTGCTGATCCGGCTGCGTATCCACATGATTGATTAGCGCCCTGTCCAATTTGATAAAATCAGGTTTTAAACTGACAATGGCCTTAAGACTGCTGTATCCAGAGCCCGCATCATCAATGGCAATTCTAAAACCTTGGGATCGGTAGTTGGAGAGTATACGTTCAAACTCCACATAATCGTGAACAGCCTGCTTTTCGGTTAACTCAAAAACAACTTGTTCAGGTGATAGACCATAGCTGTTCAGAAGTGTAATGGTTTCACCGTTACGATAAGTGGAGTCAGCCAGAACCTGAGGGTGGATATTCAGAAATATCACTGTATTCTTGGGATACTTTTCATTTATCAGTGAAGATTGAAAACGTTCAATCGAAAGCTCACGGCAAAACCGTTCAAAGGCAAAGACTTGATCCGTGTCACCGATAAACTCGTAGAAAGATTCGGTATTGGGAAATTGCGGGGATACAGGCGGACGGTTGAGGATTTCGTAACCCAAACAATTTCCATCCTGTAAATTGATAATTGGTTGAAAGTAGGTTGTAAGCATTTTATGACGTATGATTTGTTGTAATCCAGAGAACTGCTTGTAATGCAGAAGTGATTTTCGGAACGATTTTTGGAAATACCTAATTAAATAATACAGATTGTTTTTATATGTATTCGGGGAAGCTGTGCTTTTCATTCAAAATTCCATCCTTTATACCTATAATTGAGCTTTGTCAGTGGTCACATCGTACCATTTTCCCACTAAAAAAGCGTTAACTGTAGGTAAAATATGAAAAGATATCTTTCGAACAATCTATGCACAACAGAAAATTTTGTTAAATCTGATTTTGTAATCTTATTCTTATAATGAAACAAAAATAATGCCGCAATCATTAGGTCGTTAACTGACCCGTAAATCGCGGCATTGAGTAATGCTATTGCTCTCATAATTACCTAGTTACTCCCGATCCTTTCAAGACACCTTATGCTCAATTCTCAGCTTGTCGGCAACCATCGCGATAAACTCGGAGTTCGTCGGCTTCGACTTGCTGATGTTGATTGTATAGCCAAACAGGTGGCTGATGCTGTCGATGTTTCCGCGTGTCCATGCCACTTCAATCGCATGGCGGATGGCCCGTTCAACGCGGGACGGCGTTGTTTTGAATTTCTCGGCAATGGCAGGGTAGAGCGTTTTGGTGATGGCACCCAAAATTTCGATATTGTTATACACCATGGTGATCGCTTCGCGCAAATACTGATATCCTTTAATATGCGCAGGAACGCCGATTTCATGTATGATGGACGTGATGCTGGCATCCAGATTTTTGTGTTTGCCCATAGGCACCACATTGGATTTGTTCATAAACATAGATGAACCACTGCTTGTGCTTGAAGAAATAGTCGTCTGGGAGCCCACAAGCTGACGAACCCGATTAGCGAGCACTTCCATGTCAAACGGTTTGAGGATGTAATAAGAAGCTCCGAGTTGCACAGCACGCTGTGTGATGTTCTCTTGACCGAATGCCGTAAGCATGATCACTTTCGGTTGTGGATTCAGGTTCAGGTTGCGCAGGCGCTCCAATACACCCAGCCCGTCCAGATGAGGCATAATAATATCCAGAATCAATACATCCGGCACATCCCGGCTTTGCTCCAACAATTGCAGCACTTCTTCGCCGTTGTAGGCAATTCCGGTAACTTCCATATCTTCCTGCTCGGATATATATTCGGCAAGCAAATTCGTAAATTCACGATTATCATCAGCCAGCAATACCTCAATTTTTTGCAAAACGGTATCCTCCTTTAGTTTAACCACTGTTTCGTACATTTCCTTACAGGTTAAATTTTCGACACAGGCGAGGAAATTCCTTCTGTCGAAAATTATTTTTCTTTATTTTTTTTTCGCATTGCTATATAATAAATAATTTATTTCATTATGTGATAATTATCTTTTCCATTCGACAAAAAAACCTTAAGGCGGTTTAACCAGCCTTAAGATTTTTTGCTTTTTCCTTTTTGATCATAACGCCGGCATCCTGTAACATCCACTCAATAAAACACCCGTAACCTGATTTAGGGTCATTGACAAACACATGCGTTACAGCTCCGATCAGCTTGCCATTCTGAACGATTGGGCTGCCGCTCATTCCCTGAACGATCCCACCCGTTTTATCAAGCAGCTTCGGATCCGTAATGCGAAGCACAAGACCTTTTGTTGCAGGCTCCGATTGATCAGCCACATGTACAATATCAATGGAGAAACGTTCAACCTGCTGACCATCGACAACAGTCAAAATCTCTGCAGGCCCTTCCTTCACTTCATGTGAGAAAGCGACAGGAATCCCTTTGGAATATAAGCTGTGGTCGGGATTGTCAGACATTTTACCGAATATGCCAAAAGCCGTATTACGCTCAATATTGCCTAAAATTTTGCTTTCTTTAAGAAAATGTGCACGCTTCTCACCCGGATCTCCGGATTCACTTTTGGATATAGACGTGACATTCGACTGAACAATCTGTCCACTGCCTACGACAATCGATGTTTGAGTATTCATATCCGTGATCACATGTCCCAAAGCTCCATATACGCCTTGGTCTGGTGCATAGAACGTTAACGTGCCTACGCCAGCAGCAGAATCACGAATATACAATCCAAGCCTCCATGCCTGATCCTCGGCATCATAAGCTGGTGTGAGTCGTGTCTTAACTGTTTCCTTCCCACGTTTCAATACGACATCGATTCCTTTTTTGCTTTTGCCCGCTTGCTCTACAGCTTCTGCAACACCAGCAACGCCATCCAGACGTTTGCCATTCATATGGGTTATGAGATCCCCAAGTTTAATTCCTGCAGCTTCTCCTGGAGAGACTCTTTGCTCTCCTTCAGCACGGACCAAGTGATGACCTACAACCAAAATCCCAGCGGACTTCACTTTTACGCCAATGGTTTGACCCCCGGGTACAACTCGCAAATCCGGAATGACGTTCACATTCACCGTTTTGACCGGAATTTTGCCCCATAGCTTCAAGGTTAATTTCGCTTGCCCTGTCTGCTGAGGATGGAGATGCAACGGTTGCTGCTTCGTGACATGCACAGCATGCTCCTGTCCATCCAAACCAACAATGTCGGGCCGGTCTACAACGGCGCTGGACGCAGCCGGTACAGCGAGTCGCACATCTGCTTGCCTGCCTGCAAATACCTGTAATTCGTCAGGTAAAGAGGCATAACTCTGCACAGGCTGAATGGCCTGGCTGATCACACATAGAAAGAAGGCAAATAAAAGACCTAGCAATTTCTTCCTGAGGGGGGAATTCAATGGCTGTCACACTCCCTTTGCTTCTTTCGCTTGACGAAAGGTGGTCGCCAATTGCGTACCTATAAGATAACCTTGCCCCCAGGCTTTTATTACTGTCAATCATTACGCCGGCCGCTCGTTTCCTCCTTTTTTGGCTTCCGCCAAATTCAGCATTTCCTGTGCATGATGCAGCGTTTTTTCTGTAATTTCAACACCGCCGAGCATACGTGCCAATTCCTTCACTCTTCCCTCGTTTGACAGCGATTCCACCTGCGTCATTGTACGTCCGTCAACGACATGTTTTTCAATGAGGTACTGGTGATCTGCCATACAGGCAACTTGTGGCAAGTGTGTAATCGAAAATACTTGGCATGTAGAGGATAAACGGAACAATTTCTCCGCAATGGATTGAGCCGCACGTCCGCTTACCCCAGTATCGACCTCGTCAAATATTAGTACCGGGATTCGGTCATGACGGGCGAAAATACTCTTCATGGCAAGCATCATTCTTGACAGCTCACCACCCGATGCAATTTTACCCAGTGGACGCAACGGTTCGCCTGGATTCGGCGAGATGAGAAACTCCGCATTATCCGCTCCCTGACGACTCAAACGGAGCCTGCGTCCGTTCCATTCAATCCCCTTCGGATCTTCTGATGGCGTTATTTGCACACGCAGCGTTGTGCGCTCCATTTGAAGATCCTTCAGCTCACTCTCCACCTGAGCGGCGAGTTCCTCGGCACATTGCTTGCGTACACGGCTCAGATCCTCTGCGGAATCCATTACCAGAACCAGCAGCTTGTCTCGCTCTGCACGCAGTTTCTCCAGGCGCTCGTCCTTGTTTTCCAGCTGGTCTGTTTCATGGCTGATCTGTTCATAATAATTCAGAATAAGTTCAACACTATCCCCATACTTCCGTCTTAGACCAGAGATCAAGTTTAAGCGCTGCTCAACCTCCTCCAGTCTGCCGGGGTTAAACTCTATTTTTTCACGGTAATCCCTCAATTGAAATGTAGCATCCTCCAATTGATAAAATGCGGACTGCAATTGCTCCACAATAGGCTGTAGTCCTTTGCTATCGTAACCAGAGATATCTTCAATGCGAGAGAGGGCAATGCTTACTGCCTCGAGCCCACGCTGACCACTCAGCAGATCATATGCACCGGCAACGCTGTCCATCATTTTCTCGCTATGGGATAGTTTGACCCTTTCTTCACCGAGTAATTCATCTTCTCCACTTGTTAGACCCGCTGCTGCAATTTCCTCCAGTTGAAAACGATACATATCCAGCAGCTGATATGCGCGCTGACTGGATTCCTGAAGGGCACGCAGCTCTTTTTCAGCTGTAATGAACCGGCTATACCGTTCCTGATATTCCGATTTTACCGGACCAATAACAGCTGCTCCGTAGGTATCCAATAAACCCAGATGGCTTTCAGCACGCAGCAAACTTTGGTGCTCATGCTGACCATGAATATTAATCAATTTTTCTCCCACTTCTCGCAGCATTGTCAGATTGACCAACTGACCATTGATGCGGGATGTACTCTTACCTTGGGTATTCAATTCCCGTCTAATCACGAGGTGTTCTTCAGGTTCACATTGGATACCAAGCTTCTCCAGTGTTTCCCACACCGGGTGACCCTGTTCCATCTCGAAAAGAGCTTCCATCTCAGCCTTGTCACAACCATAACGAATCAGATCAGCCGAACTCCGCCCCCCTGCAATCAAACCGAGTGCATCAATAATGATTGATTTACCTGCACCTGTTTCCCCTGATAACACATGAAACCCCGCATGAAATACAACATCCACTTCTTCTACAACAGCCAGATTACGAATCGATAATGTAACTAGCATCGGCCAAAGCACCTCCGGATGAAAAACTCAGCAATTATGTTTTGATTCGAATTTTAAGAAATGTAACCCATAATTCGATCTATAACCGTTACGCTATTATCTTCAGTACGGCAGATGATGAGAATCGTATCGTCACCACAGATCGTACCCATAACTTCTGTCCATTCAATATTATCCAGCAACGCAGCAATGGAGTTTGCCGTTCCTGGCAGACACTTCATTACAACCAGATTGTTGGTATGGTCAATATGAAGAAAGTTATCCACTAATGCCCGTTTCAACTTCTGAATCGGATTATACCGCTGGTCAGTTGGCAGTGAGTACTTATATCGCCCATCATCCATCGGTATTTTGATCAGCAGCAATTCTTTAATATCACGGGATACCGTGGCCTGTGTCACCTGAAAACCGGCTTGACGCAGCGCTTCAACCAGATCATCCTGGGTTTCTATTTCATTTTGACTAATAATTTCACGTATCTTAATGTGCCGTTGTCCTTTCATACATGCCTCCATTTTAAATAGTTGCCATTTTGATTCCCTAGCTCAGATCATCACCATCATATACATCTTCCTCATAATCCATCAATCGGATGAGTTTCACGCTGGACTCTTCCGTATCCACGTACAATAAACCTTCACAACCTGGATACAACAATAAATAGTACAAAAAACGGTCCCTTATGGCTGGACCTGTGAAATCCACCGGCTGCCTGCGCCTTGACGCCTTTACCAAATATCTGACCTCATCACGCTCAGCAACATAATCAACGAACAACCGACTATAAAAAACAGATTCATTGACCTCAAAGGCGAGCGGTATCTTCATTTTGCCTCCGATGACTTCATACCCCTCTGCTTCAAGCAGATCAACAACCGGGGAATGCTGTATTTCGGAATTCAGCTGCATGCCTGACAAACTTACCGGTACCGGTCGATTCAGCCAATTACGCAAACCGTAAAAGAGCCATATGATTAAAATGACAGCAAGTACACCAATAACGATTGTGTCGGATTGCCCATTCATCATCGTTCACCTCGAAGACTTATTCGAGGTCCGGCAGTCAATCTCCTGTTAATAGGATCACCTTTCCAGCGAAAAGAAACTCATCCTATGATGAGTTTCCCGTAAAAGTATGAGCGGCTTCCATAGCAACTTGATGGGCAAGTGCATCGAGTGAAGCCAGATCCTTCTCTTGTTGTGATGCGTCCGGTTCTTCCAGACGCCAATGAGCGAGAAATTCGATATTGCCCTCTCCACCGGTAATAGGTGAGAAGGTTAAGCCCCGAAGATTTAAACCAAGTTCATTCGCGAAGTGAAGCATGGTTTCCAGTACTTCCTTGTGTACTTTGGGATCCCGTACCACACCAGACTTACCTACCTTCTCACGTCCTGCCTCAAATTGAGGCTTGATCAATGCTACAATATCTGCCGGCTGCTTCAGAAGAGCAAGCAAGGGCGGCAGTATAATACGCAGCGATATGAAGGATACATCGATGCTGGCAAAGTTCGGCTCAGGTCCAATTAAATCCTCAGGCGTCACATAACGAAAATTGGTTCTTTCCATCACGGTAACCCGGTCATCATTGCGTAACGACCAGTCCAGCTGGTTGTATCCTACATCAATGGCATATACATGCGATGCACCATGTTGTAATGCACAATCCGTAAATCCACCCGTTGACGAACCAATATCAAGCATGACCAGACCGTTCATGTCAAGACCGAAGTGTTTAATCGCTTTTTCAAGCTTCAATCCACCACGTCCCACATAAGGATGCACTGAGCCTTTAACCTTTAGTTCAGCTTCCCGTGGTATTTTCATGCCTGCCTTTTCAATTCGTTCATTGTTGGCATACACCAGTCCAGCCATGATCGCCGCTTTTGCCTTCTCACGACTTTCATAATAACCCTGCTCGACCAGCAGAACATCAATTCGTTCTTTCGGGAGTGACATGTCTTTCTCCTATCATATAGTTAATTCATTTATTTAGATGAGGCATTCCTGTTAATTAAGAAGGAAAACGGGTTCTGGACATGCCGTAAGAGGATTGAGCTGCCAAACTGCGCAACTGCACACATACATTTTCCACGGTAAGCCCCACCTCAGCCCGCTGCTCATTAATGCTGCCATGTTCAATGAAGCGATCCGGAATTCCCATAAGATGAACATGTACATCATGCAGACCTTGCTCTGCATAAAATTCAAGTACTGCGCTGCCCATACTGCCAGCTTGTGAAGCTTCTTCAAGCACAATCAGTTTCGTGCCACGAATCGCAAGATCACGGAGCATTTGTTCATCCAGCGGCTTGAGGAAACGAGCATTGATAACTCCAGCTGTAATACCTTCCTTTTTCACGGTTTCCGCTGCTTCTTCAGCAACTTGAACCATGGAACCCGAAGCGATGATGGCATAGCCTTCAGATGGTCGCAGCTGTTCCCAAGTACCAATTGGAATCGGTACGAGCTGCTCATCCATCGGAACACCTACCACATTGTTTCGTGGGTACCGGTAAGCGATAGGGCCTTCATTATAATCAAGTGCCGTTTTCATCATATGACGCAGTTCATTCTCATCCTTCGGCATCATAAGTACGATGTTAGGGATATGTCTCATAAACGCCACATCATACACACCTTGGTGTGTCTCACCATCAGGTCCTACAAATCCCGCACGGTCAATGGCAAAGATCACATTGGCGTTATGGCGGCAAATATCATGCACGATCTGGTCATAAGCACGCTGCATAAACGTCGAATATACAGCAAAGATCGGCTTCAGACCTTCCATGGCAAGTGCTGCACACATGGTTGCTGCATGCTGCTCTGCAATCCCTACGTCAATCATGCGGTCCGGGAATTCTTTGCTGAATGGAATAAGCCCCGATCCTGTCGGCATAGCAGGCGTTACAGCAACAATACGTTGATCTTCCTTCGCGAGTTCAACCAGTGTCTGCCCAAATATTTCGGTATACATCGGTTTGCCTACTGCCTTGAGCACCTGACCGGATTCTATTTTGTATGGGGAGATACCATGCCATTTGTGTGAGTCTGCCTCAGCTGGCTGATATCCTTTGCCCTTGGTTGTCAGAACATGAACGAGAACCGGTCCTTCAACGTTATCCGCCTGTTTGAACGTCTCAATTAATTTGGGAATATCATGTCCATCGATGGGTCCCAAATAAGTGAAGCCGAGCTCTTCAAACAAAACACCCGGAACCATCATATATTTGACGCTATCCTTGATCCAGCTCGCCGATTTGGCCAAACGGTCTCCAATGGCAGGAATCTTTTTGAGCATTCCTTCCACATCATCCTTGGCTTTTAAATAATGGCGATCGGAGCGGATTTTGCTCAGATATTTATGCATCGCCCCAACATTGGGTGCAATGGACATTTCATTATCATTCAGAATGACCATCAGTTTTTTCTGCTCATGACCAATGTGATTGAGTGCCTCAAAGGCCATACCACCTGTGAGAGCTCCATCGCCAATCATGGCGATGACCTGATTATCTTCACCCTTCAGATCACGTGCAAGTGCCATACCCATGGCTGCAGATAGTGATGTACTGCTGTGTCCAGCCTCCCATACATCATGCTCGCTCTCATTACGTTTGACGAAACCGCACAATCCATTGTGCTGACGCAACGTATCAAAACGGTCCATGCGTCCAGTAAGAATTTTATGCACATACGCTTGATGCCCTACATCGTAAATCATTTTGTCTACCGGACTGTTATAGCAGTAGTGCAGGGCTACCGTGAGCTCAACCACGCCTAAATTCGGTGCCAGATGCCCCCCCGTTACGGACAATTTCTCAATCAGAAATTGCCGAATCTCTGCGGACAATAAAACAAGATCATCCGGAGACATCGATTTTAGATCACTGGGTTGTTTAATTTGTGGAAGCAGCACGAGAATCTCCCCGCTTTCCTAGATTGTTTGATTAATTAGGTAACGCTTTTAATTTTATTAATTCACATTAAATCATTATAACATAAAAGAACAGGAATCATAATTTGCGCCTTCTTACTCCAGATTGCGAGCATTTTCGCCAGCAAGGGAAATGAATTGACCCTTCATTATGTATCCGTTATGTCAAAAGAAATGACCTTGCAAAAAGCACATTAATATTATTACACCGATCTGAATCTTACGAAACAGCCGCTCAAGAGTTTCATTTACCTTTATCCTAATGGTCTCTGCGCATTAAATAATCAGCAATCTCCATCAACCGTGAAGAATCTGACAACTCAGCTCTGACGAGGGCTTCTTTTGCAGATTGGGTCAGGGACTTCACCTGTTCTTGGGAAGCTTCCATACCTATGAAGAATGGATAAGTGACCTTTTGCTGATGCACATCACTTTGGGTTTTCTTACCCATTTTTTGCTCATCCCCGGTAAGATCCAGGATATCGTCCTGAATCTGAAAAGCAAGGCCAAGATCACGTCCGAATACACGCAGAGCATCAAGCTGCCCTTCTGTCGCACCACCGATACGGGCACCAGCCAGCAATGAAAACACGATCAGGTCACCGGTTTTATGCAAATGGATATATTGCAGCTGTTCCAGATCGGTCAATCCTTGCTCCCCTTCCATATCGGCCACTTGTCCGCCAACCATGCCGCGGGCACCAGCCAGTTCGGAAAGATCCTCCACAATGGAAAGCAAAGCTTCCGCCGGCACACCGTTCTTGCGGCCTGCTTGCACCACACTATAAAAGGCATGAGTCAACAAAGCATCCCCTGCAAGAATAGCGGTTGCTTCCCCATAAACCTTGTGATTCGTTAATTTTCCCCGACGATAGTCATCATTATCCATTGCAGGCAGGTCATCGTGGATAAGAGAATAGGTGTGTACCATTTCCACGGCGCAGGCTACCGGAAGCGCAGCTGCACGCTGTGCTCCGAGGGCTTCCGCCGCAGCGACGACCAGAAGAGGACGAAGGCGCTTGCCTCCGGCCATTAGTGAATACTGCATCGCATCACGCAGGGACTGAGGCACATCCCAGTGCACTGGGAGAATCTCTTTTAATGCTTCCGTAACCTGATCTGTTGTCTGTTGAAGATACTGTTCAAAGGAAAGACGACTACTCATTGCCTTCACCGTTCTCAACTTCCGAAGCTCCGAACGGCTTCTTGCGAAGTTCCCCATCTTCTTCTACGATCATTTCAATCTTGCGTTCCACTTGTTCCAGCTTGAGGCCGCATAACTGTGAAAGTTGCATGCCTCGCTGGAACAGATCAATGGCCTGTTCTAAGGGTACGTCCCCGTGTTCCAGCTGAGCTACGATATCTTCAAGTGCCGCCATTGCCTCTTCAAAATTCAGTTCCGGTTCATTCGCCATGGATGTTGTCATCCTCCTTCATTCCCCAAACCTGACAGTCCAGCTGTCCGTCTGTTAATTTAATCTTGATTGAATCCCCAGGCTGTACTTCCTTCAAGGATTTGATCAGTCTTTGCTCCTGCTCGTCATACACCAAACTATATCCGCGAGACATGACTTTAAGCGGGCTCAGAGCATCGAGATGGCGCACGGAAGATTTCCATTGCTGCTGCTTCGATCTGACGATAGACCTCATCGCAAGTTCAAGCTGACGCCGTGCTGAGGCATTTTCACGTTGAGCCGTATTAACCTGTTCGCGTGGATTGAACCGCTGCAGAGCAGCACGAAGACGCTCCTGTTTCTCTGCGGTCCATTTCATTCGGGTATCCACAGTCCTCAAAAGCCGCTGATGCAGCATGTCCAAACGCTCTGTGTGCTGCATCAATGTCCGCCTTGGATGAACGAGTACCGGCGAACGCTGTAATCTTGCAAGTCGTTCACGGTTATGTACAGCACGTTGACGCAGACTGTGCTGGAGCTGACGCTGTCTTAGCGCGATCTGGTCAAGCAGCTCTGCACGGTTTGGCACAGCCAGTTCAGCAGCCGCTGTAGGCGTCGCAGCCCGCAGGTCTGCAGCAAAGTCTGCAATGGTAAAATCGGTTTCGTGTCCGACTGCAGAGATGACAGGGATATTTGAATCAACGATGGCTCTTGCGACCATCTCTTCATTGAAAGCCCACAGTTCTTCCAGTGATCCCCCGCCTCGGCCTACAATCAGCACGTCAGCTTCTCCAAGGAGGTTCAGGTTGCGAATGGCTTTTACGATCGAAGGTGCAGCGCCCTTACCCTGAACTAACACAGGATACAGAAGTACTTTGGCAGAAGGGTATCTGCGCTGCAATGTAATCATGATATCCCGTACAGCAGCTCCTGTAGGAGATGTAACTACACCGATCGTTTTAGGATACCTTGGAATAGCCCGCTTCCTGGACGAAGAGAATAGCCCCTCATCCTCAAGCTTCTTTTTCAGTTGCTCATAGGCCAGATAAAGGCTTCCGATACCGTCAGGCTGCATCTGGGTGGCGTAAAATTGATATTGACCGTCCCGCTCATAAACCGATACATTACCACGAGCAATAACCCTTGCACCCTCCTTTGGCACAAAGGGCAATCGCTGATTATGGGACGCGAACATAATAGCCTTGATCCGGCTGTCCTTATCCTTCAATGTAAAATACATATGGCCGCTGGAGTGATGTGTGAAGTTGGATATCTCTCCACGCAGCCAGACGTCCGACAGGACCTGATCGGATTCCAATTTCATTCGGATATACCGATTCAGATCTTTGATGGAGTAGATCTGCCGCTCTGCCACAGATGTACCTAGACCAATCCGTGAGCGCGTTTGGCAGCGATCAGTGTATTTTGCATCAGCATGGTGATCGTCATGGGACCAACGCCACCCGGAACTGGTGTAATGGGACCGGAAACTTCCTTCACACTCTCAAAATCCACATCTCCAGCCAATTTGCCATTGTCCAAACGGTTCATGCCAACATCGATGACAACCGCACCCGGTTTCACATAATCGGCATCCACGAAGTTTGCACGACCGATCGCCACAACCAATATGTCCGCTTGGCGTGTAATTTCTTTCATGTTTGCCGTACGTGAATGACACATTGTTACGGTTGCATTCTCACGTTGAAGCAGCAAAGATACCGGTTTGCCGACAATATTGCTGCGTCCGATGACGACAGCATGCTTACCCGACATTTCCAGACCCGTCCGCTTGATCAATTCAATCACTCCAGCAGGAGTACATGGCAGCAAGCTGTCATCACCGATCACCAGATTACCCACATTGACCGGATGGAAACCGTCCACATCTTTCTCGACGGCAATTGCATCAATAACAGCTTTCTCCTCTATATGCTTCGGTAATGGAAGCTGAACGAGAATACCGTTGATCGATTTCTGATTGTTCAGCTTGTCCACCAGAGCCAGCAAGTCCTCTTGGGACGTACCGGCATCCAGACGATGTACTTCGGAGTAAAAACCGAGATCGTGGCAAGCTTTTTCCTTATTCCGCACATATACTTGGGATGCCGGATCTTCCCCGACGAGCACAACAGCCAGACCAGGCACTACCCCCTGTTCGCTAAGCTGCTTTACTTCTTCAGTTATGCCTGCGCGGATCTCCTGGGACACTTCTTTACCGTTAATAATAGATGCTGTCATTGTACTCTCTCTCCCTTATGTGAACATTTAATAAGTAACTCGCTATTTAGGACATTTTCTCTTTGAGTGTGCCAACTTCCTGGATCATGCGTCCAAGCACACCGTTAACGAACTTACCGGATTCATCTGTACCGAAATGTTTGGACAGTTCAATCGCTTCGTTGACCGATACTTTGGCCGGAACATCATCGCGAAATACCATTTCATAAGTTGCCAGCCGCAAGATCTGCCGGTCTACACGAGACAGACGACTAATTTGCCAGCCCTTGAGATAATCCACCAGCAATCCGTCAATGGCTTCCTTGTGATTCCATGCTCCTTGAACAATTTCAGTGACATAACTGCGCATTACATCTGCATCGTGGATAACCACTTCCGTTTCATTTTCCTCGGCAGCTTCGTTAATCAGCATATTTACGGCTTCCGCTGCACCCACTTCATTCATTTCCATCTGATACAGACTTTGTACTGCAATTTCCCTTGCCAAACGTCTTTTCATGTCCTGCCTCCTGCAGCGCTCTTCTGAGCGTCATCATGCTTATTTTAAAATAAAAGAACCATCCACGCATCATGCTTTGATGTAAATTGAAGTGGCCTTTACGATATGGTTATTGTTATCCCTTTTCACAAAAAAACCTGCAGTACGTTTCCTCCAAAAAACGGGCATATTAAACTAAGCTCTTTTCGGAAGAAACATATTGCAGGGTT
>Ga0209463_1001212_pt1 | contig 16283 bp, 13 predicted proteins | sample AgamicMgSfrz_FD_187169 | JGI IMG/M metagenome (GOLD analysis project Ga0209463, IMG submission 187169) | Agave microbial communities from Guanajuato, Mexico - Mg.Sf.rz (SPAdes) (version 2) | ecosystem: Host-associated > Plants > Phyllosphere > Phylloplane/Leaf | place: Guanajuato, Mexico... | reverse complement strand
TGCATTCCGCGTATTTGGCGGCAGCCCTGTGCTCGGGATCGTACTCGGACTGATGCTAGTGAATCCAGCTCTACCGAATGCCTATGCTGTGGCAGATGGATCGGCTCAAGCATTGCACATGTTTGGGTTTATACCGGTGGTAGGCTATCAGGGCTCCGTTTTACCTGCATTTTTCGTGGGACTCCTTGGAGCCAAGTTCGAGAAGTTTTTGAGAAGACGCGTGCCGGAGGCGCTGGACCTGATCCTCACGCCTTTTATTACATTGACAGTGATGATCACATTGGGACTCTTTGCCATCGGTCCAGTCTTTCATTCGCTTGAAGAGTGGGTTCTGCATGGAACGACAGCCGTTCTGAACCTCCCATTCGGTATTGCTGGAATTATTATTGGTTTCTTCAATCAGATTGTTGTGGTTACTGGCGTACATCATATCTTTAACTTTTTGGAAATCCAGCTGCTGGAGAAAACAGGTTTTAATCCGTTCAACGCCATCGTCACCTCTGCAATGGCTGCACAAGGAGCAGCTTGTTTAGCCGTAGGCTTAAAAACAAAGAATACGAAACTTAAAGCTCTGGCCCTGCCATCGTCCTTGTCGGCTTTTCTTGGAATCAGCGAGCCTGCCCTTTTTGGGGTGAATCTTCGCTACATGAAACCGTTCATTATGGGATTGGTTGGTGGCGGAGTCGGCGGTTTTCTCGCGTCCTTGTTCCATCTGCAGGGTACGGGCATGGCCGTAACGGTGATCCCCGGAACGTTGCTGTATCTGAACAGTCAGCTGCCCCTGTATATCCTTGTTAATCTGGTTGCCATAGGTGTGGCCTTTGCGTTAACCTGGTTCTTCGGTTACAAGGATCAGCCACTTGATGCAGAGGAGGTAACGAACAGTGGGAATGAGAGTGATTCTTCCACTGCACCAACCGCAAGTATGAAAGACCGCACCAACCTCACAGCGGTGCATCGTTCCAAAGTGGATAAGCTGGAAATTGCTTCGCCGATAACCGGTACGGCGGTTGCTTTGGCCAACGTACCTGATCCTGCATTTTCAGAGAAACATATGGGTGAGGGCATTGCTATTGAGCCAACCGAGGGTAAGGTGTTCGCACCTTTTGATGGTGTCGTTGCTCATGTGATGAACAAGAGCAAACATGCTGTCATTCTGGAACATGAAACAGGTCTGCAGATGCTTGTTCATGTTGGAATCAATACCGTTGGATTGAAGGGAGAAGGGTTTACCGCTCATGTCAAAAGCGGGGATGTGGTCACCGCTGGACAATTATTGATTGAGTTTGATATAAATGCCATTCAGGCTGCGGGGCTGCCATTAATCACTCCTGTACTGATTCCGAACGGAAATGAAACGATTGAAGAGGTACAGACGGCCAAAATTGGCAATGTAAAGGCGAATGGGGAAACCATTCTTGTTGTGAAATTCAATTAACAAACAGAAGCAGGCAAAGAGGCTGGTGGTTCGACCAGACTCTTTGCCTGTTTTTGATTTTGCCAAGTGATACAGCACTAAAACGAATAATAAGTCAGTGCATACTCCATAAGGAAGGCACGTACCTGTTCCTGACTCATAGTTGAATCTTCACTGTTTTCCAGATTGAAGATGAGGTTGTCCAAGCCTTTGAGAAGAAAATGGACACGATCCTCTCCCCACAGACTTTGGTGTTCAGCGATGTAATTGATTGCTTGCTTCGGATTCAGCCCTTTTAACAATCCGAATACCGACGCCCATTTGACCAGATCGGCGGGCTCCGAACCTCTTCGTACATTAAATTCCGCAAACCCGTGAATGCCTCCACATGAGATTTTGAATAATCCACAATAGCTATCTTCATGTTCATAGGGGAGTAACGGCAACTTTCGCATATCATACCGAATGATTTCCATGGAAGTAATCTTCTGTTCATGGATTATTGTTAATCGATTTATGAATTCACAACTTGGAAACACGCCACCAACCTCCATCGGAATAATGCCATTTGATGTTCTTCATACTTTGGTTTATGTTAAGGCTGCGCGGGCGACGAAGTAAAATGCTGTGAAGTTTCATTTGTTGGCATTTAAGAGCATTCGGATAGATAATCACGTGATGTAAGCGATTAAATGAAGATCAGTCTGCTGTTTTGGCTCTGTACATCCGTTTATTTCATTAGCACATCTCCTCCGCATTAAAATGAAGCTAGATTACGCCAGGAGTAGATTACAGGTAAAATGAACAGGAATTTCGCTGAAAATGGGGATTTACGCAGATAATCGTTCCCTCCGTGGCTTGCAGCCCTATGGGTACAGGACTATGATTCGCTCATAACGTGCCAGTGGATGTACTTGCTGGCTTGCAGACGAAGGTGGGGGAGTACGATGTCGGAGGAAGCTGTAATGTTAGTTTCAACGGGTCAGAGCTCAGCTGGAATGGATTTTGTTCGTTTATTGCTGAAGAGGGGAATGGGCGTTATGGTGCTTGTCCACAATGCTGAAGAGGAACAGCAACTGATTGATTTGATTGGTAAAGTTCCTGTGCATCGCCTCTATAACTCTGGTTCGGACAGAATTCCCATGGCTTCCGAGTGGGCGGTAAAACATGCGTTTGTATTTGAACGGAATCTGCCGGAGTGCTGCCAGGATATTCGATTATGTCACAGCTGGTGTCCACAGCGGCTCTATGTGGTTACGAGCAGCCTGAATCCAGTTCATCTGATGTACCGCGGGCTGGGAGCCTCATATGTCATACACAGCCGGAGCGGGGATATATCGTTTGTTTTGTAATTGGACGGAGCTCATGGAAAAATAAAATCAAGCGGCAATCTCATCTGAATGAGATAACCGCTTGGGCATATTAATGTGCACTACAATCCTGCGTGCCGCTTCAGGCGCTCTGCAATTTGTAACAGATCCTCTGCAGATACGCCGGGGGCGAATTCTTCAGGCAGATCCGGCAGGTCGGGAATGGCGCCGCTGTGCCCCGGCAGTCCTGCGAATGCCTCCAGTTTTCCGCCATCCGTTGGATGTGTGCCTTTCCAGATCTGGGCGATGTTCTGATAGTCCTTGTCACTAAAGGTGTAGAGCCTGCGATGTTCGCCCATGGCTTCCCACTTCCGGGTTGTGTCAAACACCTTGTTGTCGAGGCGGGGAATAGGGAACATCTTCGTCACATCGACACCGGTTGCAATCTGCAGGGCTTTGGCATAGGCGAGAATATGTACGCCACCACGCACGAGCAAATATCCGGTCATCTCCCGGGCAGTCGGATGATCCGTCATCTCGTACACTCTCATCTTGTGGGTTCGTGCACCGCATTCGAGGAAAAAATTGTGCAGCAGGTCGAAGATTAGATTGCCACTGCTGACAACATATGAACCGTTCCAGGGTCTTCCCATGGAATCATAAGGGAGTGCCGTCTGGGCCGATTCAATGAAATGTGAAGTCATGCGAGCATCCTTGCCTGCACGAAGCGGGGTAGTATCCGGATCTCCCGGAGAGGTGGTGCCGACCAGCATCAAGTTAATCGTATTGGCGACAAGCTCCACATGACCGAATTCTTCAGCCGTAATACTTGCCACAATGTCATAAAAGGCACGCAGCTTTTTTTTGCCCCGAAAATTGAAGGATTGGAACATGTAGTTGTTTAACGTGGACATCTCGCCGAACTTCCCACCCATCAGTTCCTGAACTGCGCTTGCTCCATTGGGGTCCGGATTATTGGAGATCGGCAGTTCAATCGCAAGGCGGTCTACCCGTTTAAACATGATTTTGCCTCCTCAAACCAAATTACTGTAAAGGTATGAGGCATGACTTGTACGTTATTCGGACATTTAGTCAAAACAAAACGTTCTGCCAGAGCCGTGCTCTGAACAGAACGTTTGCGTTCAAGGGTTAGGACGTTTTACCAACGACACTTGTGCCGTCCTTCGTTATTTTGTAGGTGAGTACCTCTCCACTCCAGAAGTGGAATTTGAGAATAACCTCCCCATCATTTGTTTCGTTGAAGAAGTTCGGTTTCAATTCAATAACATTACGGCTGTAATCCGGGCTAAAGGTGTAGGAGAACTCCTTGAACGAAGTCCAGTTTTGCGGACCGGCATTCCCTCCGCTCGCATAGGTCGCTTCCATGGTGGCCAGCTGGTTTCCGTTAAATGTCGTTGGAATGGCAAATGATTCGGTAGTTCCCGTTACATCGCTCAGTACAGGCGTATCATACGTAATGATATTCAGGTTCCAGTTGGCCCCTTTATTGAATTTGGCTGTCAACTTCGCATTCACACCAAGATTGCCGGAGGCAGTCAGTCTGGTCAACAGACTGGATTTCAGGGTCAGCACATTTCCCTTAATGGTGTAATCTTTGCCTTTAGCCAGTTTCTTGTTACCGAGAGCAAGGGACTTGAAGGTGTTTCCATTCAGGTTCAATTGGATCGTTTGATCTTGAATGGCAGCTCCTTTTTTGAGGTGGACCAAGTCGGATTCGGCAGTGGATGAACGACCTTTCCAGCTCGCTTTTATCGTGTTATACAGTTCAGGGTCAGACCATGTATAGTTGGTACGGCTAAAATGCTGGCCGTTATCCCACAGCATGGTGGTCATCTTTTTCTGACGCAGGTATTGTCCGAAGAATTCGAAGAATTTCAGTTTTTCACCTTGCTCGATGACACCAGTATGCTGGTCGAAGCCCAGCAAGCCATACTCACCGACAATAACAGGAATGCCTTTGGCTACAAAAGCGTTGTATACACGATCGAATGTGTCTGTGATGTCTTTTTGTACTTCCTCATTAAACTTGGTATAACCAGCGATATTCACACTGAATGGCCAGAAGCCGTAATAGTGCACCGTCGCAATAATGTTCGGATCATTCAATTTCGTGATGGTCTCATTCAATGCATCCAGATCGGCTTGGGCGGATGAGGTGTGCATCGTCGGGAGAACGAGTGGACGTGTCTTGTTGTTTCCGCCGGAAGACCTTACAATTTGATGAAAAGAAGTATTAAGCTCATCGAGCATACGGTACCCGACTGCGGCATCTGTTGTTCCGCCTTCTGTGAAACGGGGCTCGTTAATACTTTCGAACATCAGCTTGGAAGGAGCATTTTTAAATTGTTTCGCAATCTGGGTCCATACGGAATTATAGCGTGCTAGCACAGGGTCATGATCCTTCTCCATGTAACTGACCCATCGCCAGGAATCATGGTGGATATTAAGCATGACATAGAGATTGGCATCGAGTGCCCAATTCACAACTTCCTGTACACGGTTCATGTAAGCAGGATCAATGGTGTAATCGGGTGCTTCGCCGATATGTGCCTCCCAGGTCACAGGAATACGGATGCTTTTATAACCTTGTTTTGCAATCTGCTGAATCAGTTCCTTGGTAATCCGAGGGTTGCCCCAGGCGGTCTCATCTTCGCCCACAGCGTCGAGTGAATTACCCAAATTCCAGCCTGGTTCCATGGCGCTGACGTAAGACTGAATTTTGGTAGGGGCGGCAGGTTTACTCGGCTTGCCTTTGTGATCAGGGGCCGCAGAGGCGATGGCAGAAGAGAACAGAGACAGAATCAGGGCTGTAACCAGTGTCAGGGATAGAACGTTTTTACGATTTTTCTTCATTAACAGTGTCTCCTTCATGCTTGAAATGGTTGAACTGAAGAATTTTGCTTGCTTGATCTGAGTAAAAGCTCAATTATAAAACAGTCCAGACAGGTTATACGAAGGAAGAATCACCTCCAGATTATGTATTGAAAGCGTTTTCGTAGATGTTAATATATCATAGAATAAAAGAAGTGAATACCCTCACAATTGGAAAAGAAATCAGTTAAAAATTAGTGATCCATTTCACGGATAAAATGATAAATGGACATTCGGCGCATGAAAACATGATTTTCAAGAAGGGAAATACGCCTAATGTGTAGATATGTTCTATGCAATGAGAATTATGTTTCTATGACTGGAGTGCCCGGTTCTTTAAAATGAAGATAACGTTAGAAAAGTAAGCCATCCAGGTGCAGTTACACGGTGATATAATAAGTTCACCAGAGGGCAGCAAAAGGAGTCGGTTCATATGCGGAAGTGGCTGGGGTGGATGATCCCCCATAAGCTCAAATACCGTTTGTTTGCAGGTTTCGCGCTTGTCATTCTGCTGCCATTCAGCATTCTCAATCTGTACAACTACGAAAAAATTGAATCGCTTGTGCAGCAGAAGATTAGTGAACAGAGTCACGAACAGCTGGATAATCTCCACCAGTCGCTGGAAGATCAGCTCAGTATCGCTTTTAAAACATTGATCTTCCTGGAACAGGATTCCGAAGTTCGCCGAATTCTCCAAAATCCCGGTGAGCGCACCGTCCTGGACAACAAGGAGCGTATGGAGGACAAATTTAAAGGTTTGAATAACAGCTTTTTTCTCTACAATCCATCCGTTTATTTTACGCTGCTCGACGAAGACGGGCATATCTACACCTCATATCAGCCCAAGGTTCCGCTTGATTATGACACCGTTGCATCGGATCGTTCCTTTTTGGCCCTTCAGGACAGCGGAACTTCATACGTATGGACATCGAATGATGAGAATTACGTATCCCGTGATGTGACCAGGAGCCCGACCCTATTATCCCTGTACGCCAAATTACGTGACAGGAATAACCATACTTACGGACTGGCAAGAATCAGCATCGATTTCTCCTACTGGTTTCAGTCTGTATTGCAGAAGTCCGAGAGTGACCAGCTCTATTTTATAATGACCCGACAGGGCGAAGTGATTGCTCGTTCCAATTCCGAGTCTAAGCTATCCGATGAAGTTATTCGGGAGGTTTCCCGAGAGGCGAGTAATGGATACTGGACTGACAAGTCCAGTGAGTCACTCATTAACTACAGTTATCTGCCCTCACTGGATTGGTACATGGTCAACCGCATTCCATTACAATTGTTGTTTGGTGAGATTGAAAGCTTGAAGAAGCATTATTTCGCAACTTTCTATGCCATTACAGCCCTTTTTATTGCGATCGCATTCATGATTGCCTATACATTCACAAGACCGTTGTCCCGATTGCAGGTCAAGATGAAGGAAGCGGTTGGTAAGGATCTCCGCATTCGGCTGCCGGAGGAGAATCACCGGGGAGAGGTGCTGGATCTGACCCGAACCTTCAATACGATGATGGTAGACATGAACCGCTTGGTTCAACAGCTTCGTATCGAAGAAAGGCAGAAGGATGCCGTTCATTTTCAGATGCTTCTTGCTCAGATGAATCCTCATTTTCTGCTAAACACGCTCAATACACTGAAATGGATCGGTCTGCGGAACGGGAATGAAGAAACGGTGGAAATATGCCTTTCACTCGGTAAACTGCTGGAGACCAGTCTTAATTCAGATGTGGATCTCATTCTCCTTCGCGATGAAATGGAGCTGACGCGAGCTTTTCTGTATATTCAACAAGTCAGATATGGAAATGGGTTTGATATAGAATTCAGTTATGACGAAGAATTGTTGTATGCCTTGGTTCCCAAGCTCAGTCTGCAGCCTCTGATTGACAATGCGATTCGCCATGGGATTGGCAATATGACTGAGGGAGGACGGATACAGATCCGTATGTTCAGAAATGCAGCCGTGTCTGATCGTTTGACGCTGGAGGTAGAGGATAACGGGGTAGGAATGGATCATTCGAATCATAATAGGGAGCAGGGTCGCCAGAGACCGAGTATTGGACTGCAGAATATCAGGGAGCGTCTGAGACTTCTGTTTAAGGACAAGGGCGAACTCGAGGTGATCTCGTTAGAACAAGGCACGCTGTGCCGGATTCATCTGCCTGTACTGCTGTCCGAACCGTACGCGAACGAAACCCCAGGCAACAAGAATGACGAGGATTAACGGAATGGAGGGACTACGATGTGGAAAGTATTGCTGGTGGAAGATGAGACGTTCGTCCGGGAGTCCGTGAAGGAGATCATTCGCTGGGAGGACATGGGCTTCACGCTTGCAGGGGAAGCAAGCAATGGATTGGAAGCGTTACCAATGATTAAGCAGGACCCTCCGGATCTTGTCCTGTGTGACATTGTCATGCCGCAAATGGATGGATTAATGCTGCTGCAGGAAACAAGGAAGGCCGGAATCCAATCGAAATTTGTGATGCTGACATGCATGGGCGATTTTGAATCCATGCGGCAGGCCATGGAATACGGGGCATCCAATTACATTCTGAAATTGTCGATGAGTGTGAAGGATTTGAGAGAAACACTTGTGAAGATAAGCAAGGAGTTAGCGCATAAGGAAGTGCCAATCGAGCGCACAAATCTCCCTGCAACCACAGCGCCCAAGGCAAAAATTACGCATCCTGAAGTGAATAAGATCATCCAATATATCGAACAGCATTATGATCAGGATATAACACTGAAATTTCTCGCCCGTTACGTCATGATGGGTGAAAACTATGTGAGTGCCCTGTTTAAAAAGAAGACCGGAGAGACCCTGATTCATTATCTGCATCGAACACGAATTAACAAAGCGATCGAGTACCTGACCGATACCGATTGGCCTGTGAACCAGATTGGCCACCAGGTTGGGTTCATGAACGATAATTATTTTATCAAAATCTTCAAGCGAATGACGGGTACCACGCCAAGTCAGTACCGTCAGCAGAAATAGAACAAAATGATTCGCCTGAACCAATGATAGCGGTTTCAAATGTGTATTTCTGTTCCATGGCAATCATGATTCTGTTACTTACGACCATTCTCACTCATTTGCTATCCTTAAGTTGCAAACTTCAATCCAGAATTTACGAGGGGGTCGTCTCTTGGTGAGAAAAAAAGGCTTGGTTTCACGAATGGTATCGCTTGTGCTTGTCGTGGGCATGATCGCAGGGTGTTCCAACAGTTCAGGTACCGATGCTCAGACTGGTGCGTCTGAAAATTCCGGTGATACAGTCAAGCTGAAAATGTGGGGAGGCGTACCGCCGGAAGCGGGGCCGCAGGCAGTCATTGATGTGTGGAACAAGGAGCATCCTGAAACACAGATTGAATATGTGCGTTATGTGAATGACGACGAAGGCAATCTGAAACTCGATACGGCGATCATGACAGGGCAGGATGTGGATCTGTTTGTGAACTATACGATTTCCCATACAGCCAAAAGGGTAGCATCCGGCGCAGCGGCGGATCTGAGTTCATTCACCGACTACAACATCGACGAGAAAATGGGTGCTGATGCGGAAGGATGGAAAATTGATGGGAAGTATTATGGTGTCCCTACTACAAAGAGTACCTATTTCGTGGCACTGAACAAGGACGCACTCGACGCGGCCAATCTGCCTGTTCCGAAGGATTGGACATGGGATGAGATGAGAGAATATGCGAAAAAGTTAAAAAAGGATAATGGATATGGCTTCATCCAGAACACGGAACCGTTTGTTGATTCGATTGATTCCGTGCTGTCACAGGAGGGATACACCAAAGCAGACGGAACGTCCAACCTGGATCACCCCATGGTGAGAAAGTGGCTGGAAACGCTGAATGCCATGATGGTGGAAGACAAGACGACACCGCCGCTCGGAGAGCAGCTGACATCGAAGATGCCTGTGGAACAGATGTTTCTGAGCGGGGAAGTACCCATGCTTAACATAGGGGCTTGGCTGCTCCGCAGCTCCAACAATTTTACGGATTACCCGCGTGATTTCACCATCGCCTTCGCCCCAGTGCCGCGTTTGTCTGAAGATAAGGATGGCTATGTCATGCGGGGTGGACTGGGAGATTACATCTCCATTAATGCAAAATCGAAACATCAGGAAGCGGCTTGGGAATTTCTGAAGTGGTATGCGGATGGCGGCATGGCTCCAATGGCAGAGGGCGGCCGATTCCCTGCTTCCAAGGATGCAGATCAGGATAAAGCAATGGAGAGCATGCTTGGGGACAAGAAAGATACGTATGATCAGGAGTCACTAATGTATGTTATGTTTGATTATCAAACGCCAACCTATGTTCGGACCGTGCCTCAGGAAGTGATGGACTTGCGTGCCCAGGAGTACGAGAAGTATTTTCTGGGTGTACAGGATTTGGATGCAACCCTCTCGGCAATGGTCACCAGACATAATGATTTTCTCAAGACGGTCAAATAACAAGAGCAACAAGGAAAGCAACACGATACGTGTACTTACAAAAGGTAAAAACAAAAAGGGATTGCCCCGGGTTTGTGGCGGCAGTCTCTTTTTTTGCATCAGAATGATAGCCATTCGCAGAATAGAACAAATTGATGTTTTTCCTTGACCGGACCGCCTATGGCAAGGCTTTTATTTGCATCATTCTGTTTTATGAACAAGGTGGATTTGTTACTTATGGGAAATTTGCCGGGTTGGTAGACTTGGGTTATCCCTGGAAGAAACGAGGCGAAGAACAATGCATAACAACTGGATGAGAAGACAGCGCATGCTGGGATATATTTTTGTCGGTCCAAACATGTTGGGAGTTCTACTTTTTTTCCTGATCCCGGCAGTCTATTCTTTCGGTCTCATGTTCACGGATTACAAATTTATGAACCCGGATATGACGTTTATAGGCTTGGACAATATCAAGCGATTGATGAAGGACCCTCTGTTCTTTCTGTCCCTGCGCAATACCCTGATTTTTCTGCTCGCCGTGCCTGTCTCGATCGTGCTTGGTTTCATTGTAGCCGTGATTTTGAATCAAAAGATTTATCTGAAAAAACTGCTGCGCGGGCTGTACTTTATGCCTTATATCACGAGCGGAGTGGCCGTGGCGTTTGTCTGGATGCTGTTGTTTCAGCCGAATCAGGGTCCGATCAACGGTTTATTGCGCAGTATTGGCGTAGATAACCCGCCGGGATGGCTTTCCACGACAACCTCATCCATGTACGCCATCGATATCATCTGGATCTGGTTTATGCTGGGCTACAACATGATCATTTATCTTGCTGCCTTACAGGAAGTATCGTCAGAGCTGCTGGAAGCAGCCAAGATCGACGGAGCCAGACCACTTCAGATTTTGCGCAGAATTATTTGGCCTTTGGTAAGTCCGACCACATTTTTACTGCTGATCACCGGTCTGATCATGGCCATCAAAACGTTCGGAATCATCCAGGCTACGACGCAGGGAGGACCTGGTAACAGTACGACGATCCTATCCCTGTATGTGTACCAGAATGCGTTCCGTTATTACGACATGGGGTACGCCGCTACGGTCTCCTGGGCACTGTTCGCCATTATTCTGCTGATTACCGTTCTTCAGTGGGTTGGCCAAAAACGCTGGGTCCATTATTAAAATGATGAGGGGAGACCGAAGAAATGGAAGTCAAAAAACGTCTATCAATCCTGCAGCCTGGCAGTTTGCTCATCACCATCATCATGTTGGCACTGGCTGTGGTCATGATTATTCCTTTTCTATGGATGATCAGCACCTCGCTGAAGACACCTGCTGAAGTTTTTAAGTATCCGATTGAATGGATTCCATCCAATCTGACCTGGGAGCATCATCAAAAAGTATGGTCCGGCGCCAAAAGCTTCGGAACGTATTATTTGAATTCACTCAAGATATCCATCATTGGCATGGTAGGCGCGACATTTCTTTCCGCTTTTGCCGCATACGGATTCGCCCGCATTGAGTTCAAGGGTCGGAATACGCTGTTTCTGCTCTATCTGTCCATGATGATGATTCCACCGCAAGTGCTTTTCGTTCCAAAGTTCATCATGTTTGAGTGGGCGGGAATCTATAATACCCATCTGGCATTGATTCTGCCTGGTTTGTTTACCATTTTCGGTGTGTTCATGCTTCGTCAATTCTTCCTGTCCATTCCGAATGAAATATCGGAGTCAGCCTTTATTGATGGTGCAGGACACTTCCGCATATTCTTTCGCCTGATTCTTCCGCTTGCCAAGCCGGCGCTTGCCACACTGGCCATTATTGATTTTTCCTGGCAGTGGAACGACTATGAGAATGCACTTGTGTTTCTGATCGACGAGAATCTGTATACGGTACCTCTGGGACTGCAAAATTTCATATTGGAAAATACGGTGGATTATAATGGCATGATGGCTGCTGCTTCAGCGGGGATTATCCCCATGATCGTTGTATTTGCTATAGGGCAGCGTTACATCATTCAGGGGTTGACCAATTCTGCCGTGAAAGGGTGATGAACATGAGAACTGAACAGATTACCAGTGATATTACGATTGTCGGGGCCGGGCTCTCAGGCATCTGTGCTGCCATCGCAGCGGCGAGATTGGGAAGTACGGTGTCATTAATTAATAACCGGCCTGTGCTTGGCGGTAATTCAAGCAGTGAAGTGAGAGTGTGGGTTTGCGGAGCGACGGCACATGGAACCAATCGGTATGCTCGTGAGACAGGCATTATGGGGGAGCTGTTCCTGGAGAATCAGTACCGCAATCCGGAAGGCAACCCCTATCTGTGGGATCTGGTCCTCATGGAAGCGGTACGCGCAGAAGAGCGGATCAGCCTGTTTCTGAATACAGATGTACACGAGGTGGAAGCGGAAGGGACGGAAGAAGAGCGCCATATTCGATCGGTAACAGGGTGGATGATGGGGTCGGAACGCTGGATTCGCTTTGAAAGTCCGGTTTTTCTGGATTGTTCAGGAGACGGCTTGATCGGATTTCTGGCAGGAGCCCGCTATCGTCTCGGCCGGGAGGCAGCACATGAATATGGGGAAGATTGGGCACCTGAGATTGCGGATCAGATAACGCTGGGCAGCACGCTGCTATTTTACACTCAGGATGCGGGCAGACCTGTCCGGTTCGTGCCTCCGTCTTTTGCCAAGAATATTGAAGAAACCCCCATTCCAATCAAACGTGTTATTCGCAGCGGTGATTCAGGCTGTCATTATTGGTGGATCGAATGGGGTGGCGAACTGGACACCGTTCATGAGAACGAACGAATTCGGGACGAACTCTGGTCAGTCATTTACGGGATCTGGGATTACATTAAAAATTCAGGACAGTTTGATGCAGAAACGATGACACTGGAGTGGGTCGGTTCCATTCCGGGGAAAAGGGAATACAGGCGTTTTGAGGGAGATTATGTACTCAACCAGAATGATATTCTTGCACAGGAGCCGTTTGCCGACCGGATTGCTTTTGGCGGATGGTCGATTGATCTGCATCCACCGCAAGGCATGTACGCCGAAGCCAGTGGTTCCAAGCATATGCATGCCGACGGCATCTATCATATTCCTTACCGTTCACTATACTCGGTGAATGTGTCGAACCTGCTCTTTGCGGGGAGAAATGTAAGTGCTTCACATGTAGCCTTTGGTACGACAAGAGTTATGGCTACCTGTGCGGTAATGGGTGAAGCCGCTGGAACGGCTGCTGCGCTCTGTGCAGCCAAAGGGATATCTCCGCGATCGATCCATAGTCAGCATCTGGAGGAATTGCAGCAAACGCTGCTGCGACAGGATGCATCAGTCATCGGATTACGGAATGAAGACAACCAGGATCTGGCCCGCAAGGCTGTAGTAACTGCTTCCACGACGTGTACAACGATTGCAATTGATCAACCGGTGGCGTCCTATGCATTGGAGAGAGATATCGGAATTCTATTTCCCGTTGATCCTTCGCTTCAGGGGATAGAGCTGCTGGTATCGGCACAGGAAAATACGGAACTCCACGTAGAACTCTGGGATACAGGGCGGGGAGAAAACTATGTTCCAGCAAATCAGATTGCGGAAACGACCATAAGTGTAGCTCAGGGAGAAGAACGATGGATACCTGTTCAGATCAAATGGGAACCTGCCCATCCGCAGAATGCTTTTGTTATTGTCAGGCAGAATGACAGGATAAGACTCCATCAGTCCAGTCAGCAAGTATCCGGTGTGTTGGCATTTGAGAAGGGTGCAGCACCGCACGCCGTCGCTTCACTTGAGGATCACGATGAGTCTCAGCCCGTTGTTGCATGGAGCATGAAGGCGCTCAATCGCAAGCCATTTTGTTTTAAAATCGCAGGAGAGACGTATTCCTACGTACCTGGAAAAGTGATCGACGGCTATAAACGCCCTTATGGTGGTCCTCATTCATGGATGTCTCTTCCTCTGAATGAGAATGAGAACAGGGAAGCCTGGGTGGAGTTGGAATGGGAAAATGCGGTGGTGATACGAGAGATTCTTCTGACATGGAATGATGATGTGAATGAGGATCTCATTAATTTGCATCATCACCGGACTCCATTCGAAGTCATTCCGGAGCTTGCGAAAACGTACCGGATCGAGGCAGAGGTGGGAGGCAAGCGGGTTCTGGTTCAATCCGTGAAGGACAATCGCAAGCGGACTAATCGAATTGAGTTGAAGGACTTTCTATCAACTAAGGCTTTGCGTATCGTAATCGAGGAGACCAACGGTGCTCCTTGTGCCGAGCTGATTGAAGTTCGTGTATATTCCTGATGAGCAGCGCCACCCCGGCGCTGCCTTTATTATTTTTTCATCTAGACGATAATTGAACGGTTTGAGGCAGATCTATGAAATTACTTTTTTACATGAAAAACTGCCGTAGACAGCAGCATTAATTCTACAATTTGAGTACTCATATATTGAGGGGAGGTGGGGAAGTCCTCTTCTATCCAGCGAATCAACAGTCCAGCAACCCCGTGAGCCCGGTAGATGAACAGCCATTTCGGATCAATCAGTGATCCTTCCTCCAGCTCATATTCATATTCAGCGACAAACAGGTCTTCGATCGTCTTCGCCAGTTGGTAGCGAAAATCAACCTGGATATGGTCACTAAGCAACAGCTTATATATAGAGGCATGTTCTTTCAAATACAGAAACAACGTGATGTCCTCGGTGTGCATTTCTTTCAGGTTTACTCTCGTTATGTACCGATAAGGATGCTTGATTTGATTAACAAATTCTTCAAGAACCTCCTGAATAATTTCACCTAGCAGATCCTCTTTGGTTGCAAAATTGGCATAGAATGTTCCTCGATTATAACTCGCTTCCCTTACAATCTCCGAAATGGAGATCTGATGAAAAGGCTTATCCTGAAGTAAACGCAAAAACGTATGTTTAATATCGGATTTGGAGCGCAGGATACGCTTGTCCAGCTGCACGTTCATCTTATATTCACCTCTATTACAGTATGGTTGAATTGTCATAATGACGCAACTTAATGAACAGAATGTCATGTTTTGTACAGTAACATACAGTTAAGGGCATATTACGGATTGAATAAGGGTAATGATATGGATATATTGAGGATTGTTTAGAATTCATATTAAATTGGAGGTATTCATCATGACATTTCCCGTTTTGGAAGGAAAAGTAGCAATCGTAACAGGTGCAGCCATGGGCATGGGCGAAGCAACAGCCAAACTGTTTGCAGCAGCCAAAGCCAAAGTCGTGGTAGCGGATTTTAACGAAGAAAAGGGACAAGCTGTTGTGGAAGCAATCCGTGCGGAAGGCGGTGAATCCGCTTTCGTGAAAGTGGATATTTCCAAAACCGAAGAAGTACAGGCTATGGTTAAATTTGCAGTGGATACTTACGGACAATTGGATGTGGCCGTGAACAATGCCGCCCTGACTCCGGATGATAAACCAGCAGCGGAATTCGACGAAGCCTACTGGCACCGCCTCATGTCGGTTGACCTGACAGGTACTGCACTTTGCATGAAGTATGAGCTTCAGCAAATGCTGAAACAAGGCAAGGGCGGATCCATCATTAACATTTCGTCAGTGAGCGGGTTCCGTCCTCAACCTAACAACATCGCTTATGTTGCTGCCAAACACGGTGTTGTTGGCATGACCAAGGTTGCCGCAATGGAGAACGGACCGCACAATATCCGTGTCAACACGGTTGCGCCAGGCGCGATCGACACGCCAATGCTGCGTGGTGCACTGGATCAATTTGGCTTCACGGCTGAAGAGTACGCGCCGCAGCTCAGTTTGCTGAATCGTTTTGGACAACCTGACGAGATTGCGCAAGCTAGTCTGTGGCTGGCATCCGATGCATCTTCTTATGTGACAGGTACAACAATTCATGCGGATGCAGGATATACATCACGTTAATAGATCTCCCGGTTCGATAACTGGGGGATCGACCGGTTAGCAAGAATCATCTTCATGATTCATTGTCTCTGTTCTTCGTTATATCAAAAAGTCGTCTCCTGCGTAGAAGTAAGAACCTCTCTAACGCGGAGACGACTTTTTGTGTTGTATAGTTTTGAAGGATATTCTGTTACTTAGGAATCTGCTCTTACAATGGTCGAATTCAGATTACCTGTTAAGCGCTGCGGTGGGAATACCATACGAACTGGCGCGATAATGATCGCAGCAAAGAGTGCTT
>Ga0209463_1001210_pt1 | contig 16302 bp, 16 predicted proteins | sample AgamicMgSfrz_FD_187169 | JGI IMG/M metagenome (GOLD analysis project Ga0209463, IMG submission 187169) | Agave microbial communities from Guanajuato, Mexico - Mg.Sf.rz (SPAdes) (version 2) | ecosystem: Host-associated > Plants > Phyllosphere > Phylloplane/Leaf | place: Guanajuato, Mexico... | reverse complement strand
CCTCTGCTGGTTGTTCATAAGCAGATTCTATTCTTTCCTTTATTGCTGCCTTTGACGTTTCCTGAAATATGTCTAAAGGACTCGCTCCAATTACCTCTTCCTTTGTGGCTCTAAAAAATTCTTCAGCTGCGTGGTTTATATATAATATTTTATGGTTTGAATGAATAATAAGTGGTTCTAATGAATATTCCATTGCTTCGTGATAGTTAATACTATAGCTGTTTTCCGTCATAATTTTCACTCCCTAATTAAAAAGCTTAAACAATTTAACTGCTTTTAGCAAGGGATACTCTTGCCCAACGATAGGTGAAAGTGTACATACAAAAAGATGTAATCGCATTATTAGCGGTTACATCTTTTTCTTGTTATAAAATAGTCTATGCATAAGGCTGCTGCACATTCTCTAAAGGACGAAAATACATTCTAGGTCCCAATTCATTATACTCAACATAATAAGAATTAAAGAAGTATGGATTACCTGTATGTTTATAATCATTTTCAAAAATAATTATATTTTTGTCTACTAGCTTGGATAACTGATTTTTAAATGCTCTCATAGTTTTATACCCGCATTGTTCCATCATTTCTTTTTCTGTTAGTCCTATTTGGCCTTCTTTATTAATGATATCCAAAGACAGTCTAAAACATATAAGTTGCTCCTTTTGACCTAAATGACGTCTCCAGTCCTTAGTTTCATCAACCATTCCGATCGCCCCTTATTTACTAAAGTTTCCTTTCACTAAATTATAATCATTGTAACACTAAGATAACAAACTTTTGCAGAAGTAGATGTATATTAAAAATCTTCACAGGTAAATAAGTTGAACCCTTTCCCGTATAAGCACTCATCAATTGCATCCATTAGTTGTTTGTTATTGATTTCGGTGCCCAATTGAGGTCTGTATTTTAAAATAGCCTCCGCTACTTCTTTATCGTTTCTTGCTTTTTCAGTAATATAACCCATTACTTCATCTCCGTCTCCCATTTCAAAGCAATTATCAAAGTTCCTTCCGTGTGTATTTCCATTTTTAATTAACATAATAGCGGTGCTTGCTCTTCTTTTAGCTGACATTTACTTTTCCCTCTTTTCACTTTGTGTAAGCCTTCTAAAACTGGCTCTTTAATTTCTAGTTAAATTTTAGTCAGTTTTTGGAATTTGAGAGAAAACTGTTTAAATACTTCTATCTATAAAAGTGTTTAAAGATAAGTCACACGAAAAAACCACAGTAGTTAGCAAATTACTGTGGTTTTTCAACAAATGGTTTTATAACAAATTTAATTTTTAAAAAGAACAAGATCTGTTTTATATTTCTCTTTTAACATAAAGCATCTCAAACTCCGTATCTTGTACTTTTCATCTTAAACTGTTTGAAGTGAAATATAAACTTTTAATTTGTAGAACCAATTCCACCTAAGCGCTTTTGGTTACTCTCGACTTCATTTTCTAACACGTAATACTTCTCAGTACTCCACGTCATTAATTTTGTACCCTTGCTAACTTTAAGTTCTCTGTTAGCTAAATTAACTAGCGCTACAAAGCAATGCCCAAAATTATTAGTGAATGCATAATCACGATCAATAACACCAGTTTGATTAGCTAATATTAACTTACCCTTAACATCATTATGGATATTAACAGCAGTCCACGTATTCTCATTAATAAGAGAGCGGTACCCAGTCGCATACACCTTTTGTTCACCAGGAGCAAACACTAAATCTTCTTCTAGTGTATATTCAAAAAAATAAGGTCTTGTCTCCTCAATACTACTCTTTAAAATTTTGTGTTTCTCCATTTCATCAGTAGGAACCGGCAATAACTTCATTTCTTCTGGCTGAGGGTTCTTCTCACAAAAGATGAATTGAGCAAAATGTTCTCCGCTATTAATAATTAAGTCCTTTTCGCCATCGTTAATTACATTAATAACGTGATTTTTATCTTTAACGTTTAACGTTAGATAATCAATATTTTTATTATATTTGTGGACTAATCTAAATTTTTTCTTAATGCCAAAAGAGCTGCGTGCAAAAAGTCTAATTTCTAATCCCTCTTCTAGTTCCCCTGTAAAGTTAAAAGGAAGCTTAATAGATACCACTGTTTTTGAAGGGAGAATTAATTTTCTATTAGAAAAAACATCAAAACCTGCACTTCCATCAGTTGATCTCATTGGAACCTTTGTATCTTTATTCTTTACGCTTAAATCTAAATTTTTAACTATATTTTTCATTCGTATGCCTCCACTTGATGTAAAAACACAAAAAGAAGCCATTAAAACTCCTTTTTGTATTGTGTATTATAAAGTTTTTACTTTCTCGTCTCTGTCGTATAATTCTATACATTTATCAATTGTAACAGCTTGTTTCGTTTGAAGATATGCTTCAAATTGCTTAAGCATTGCTATGTTATGTAATTCTGTTTCTAACATTGAGATAGTCTTTAACTCATACTCTTTATCGCCTTTTTGTCTGTATAAACTATCTATTAAAGCTTCATTGTCATCCAATTGTTTTTTATAAAGAGAATTGGTGACACGCTCTGAAATGATACTCCCTCTAAAAACCCAATAGAGAATTGGCATTAACAGAAGATGATAGCCTAAAAAATTAAATGCCATTACAGAAAAAATTGAAATCCAAGCTAAGTTAACAAATGTAGTAATCATCTTTTTTTGTACATCTGTAACTGGCTCTTTATAGATTTCTGTAATTTGCTTATCTATTGCTTGTAACTCTTCTAGCTTTTCTCTAGTTGCTGATATATTTTTTTGCAAGTAATCACCTGTTAGTTCGGTTTTCACATTATATCCCTCCTCTAAATTTAATTTCATTGTTAGAAGTTTGTTTCCCTTATGTTTTTTACTATTTTTTATATCAATCTTTAAAATATAACTTAGTATATATATTTTTGTGCAACAGGAGGAAACATCTTTGTCTTTTGAAGAAACTTTTGAGGAATACATAAACCACTATACAGCACATAAAGAAAAAGAAATAAAATTAAAAGTTATTAAAGACGCAATTAAAGCTCATTACAACAACCAAGAAGAACGACTATTGAAAGTGAACGGAGTCGTAGCAAGATTAAAAACAAAAAAAGAATATCGCGTTAAAGAAGACATTTATGAATACCTTGAGGACTATGGTTATTTACCGCTAGTTGTATCGGTCAATAAAAGTCTAGAAAAACAATTTAATTTATCCTCTGCAAAAACTAATCATAAGTCTTCAGTGCGTCTTTACACTGGTGGAAAAGCAATTGTAGACACTGAAGTAATAGCTAGTAAGTATAGTTACTTTCAAAGTTATGATTTAGAAAAGTTATCTGATGAATTTAAAAGAAGTTTTACAGAGGAGAAGTTAGCAAAGGCATCTCTGGAAGAAGTTAAAGAACAGCTTAAGGAGGAAATGCCAAGCAACAGCATTTCTACAGATTACGGAACACTTAAACTTACTGAAACCTACGATTTTGATATGAATGCGGTATTTGATCGTGTATCAAAAAACAAAGAAGCTTTTATAAAAATGTTAGAACAGAACGTTTACGAAGTTCTTATTTTTCCTGAAGAAACAAGAATATTAATGAGCGGAAATGATTTTTTAGGAGAACAGACTGTAGAAGTACTCTATAACAAGCCTAATGTTAAATCAGAAAGTCTTTTCGTTAAAAAGCGTGCCTTTAATCAATACAAGAAAGATGGATACGTTCTTAGCTATTTTGAAATTGACATAGATCCTTTTGAGTTCTTTAAAACGTGCAAAGTATCTAAGACAAAAATAAATGATTTAATACAACAAGGAATTATTCCTGAGAAGGATATCGAGCCATTCTTAGAAGTTGTGGGTGAAACAGAGTTCATAGAAGTATTAAATGAGGGATCTGTTGAACAGCAATCAAACTTACATCACCAAAAGTTAATAGAGCGGTCTCAAAAATACCGTAGTAATACAGAAGAACATTATGTTGTAGATAATTCCCTTCCCTCTTCTACAAACATCAAAATTGACATAGAGGATTTTAATTTTTAACAGGGCAACCGCTTAGAAAATAAGCGTGCTTTTTTCCATTTACATCAAAGGTTTTTTAATTTTCACAAGAATAATTTGAAAGATATGTAATTTTAGCAGGGGGAATTTTATGTGAAAAATAAACGAGCACGTTGGGTCCTAATTATACTTAGCTTATTACTTGTTGTTTCTATGCTCCTTCCTTACTTAGCATATGCCGCTGAGGATGAAGGTCCGCACCTTTCGTCAGATGCCGCTTACCTATATAATACGGGCACTGATGAAGAACTCTATGGTAAAAATGAAGATAAACAATTTGCTATCCATAATTTATCTATGTTGATGACAACATATATTCTAATTAAGGATATCGAAAGTGGAAAAGTATCTGTTAAAGATAAAGCTAAGATTAGTGAAAAATCTTGGAGAGCGCCAGAACCAAGAATGTTTTTAGAAGTAGGAAGAAAAGTTCCTGTTCAAAAATTACTTGAAGGTTTAACAATTGCAGCTGGTAACGATGCCGCTATCACTACTGCAGAATATTTAAACGGTAGTGCTGATAAATTTGTTAAGCGAATGAATAAAGAAGCAAAGAAACTTGGTATGAAAAATACTGAATTTCACACACCAAACGGAAGTAATCAAGATATGTCATCAGCCAAGGATTTATTTATTCTAGCTAAAGCTCTTACAGATAAATATCCGCAATACCAAAAATATTTTACGGAAAGTAAAATGAAATATGATACAAGACCAGGAAAAACGGTTATTTTAAAAAACCAAAATAATTTTATTTACGATAACCCACATTCAACTGGTTTAAAATCAGGATGGGGAAATCACCAATATCATTTAGTTGCTTCAGTTAACAAGAATGGTATGAAATTTATTGCTGTAACTCTGAACGCTTCTACTCCTTCTAAACGTTCTACGGACATCTATAACCTTCTTATCTATGGTTATAATCAATATCAAGTAATTAACATTGCTAGAGCGGGAGAAAAATACACAGATTTCTCAGTCTATAAAAGTACTACTCCAGGGCCATCGACTGTAGCTTATAAAGATAATGTTAGTGTCGTTACACGAGTTGGCGTTCCGGAAGAAGAACTTGAGTTAGACTATGAGGGACATAGTTACATATTAGGCGGTACTAAAGCAGGTGACAATCTGGGAACAGTAAATATCTATCACGATGGAAGATTACTCACTAAGGCACCGGTAGTAGCAACTGAATCTTTTGAACGTGTAAAAGGTTTCCACGCAGCTCTCGATTCAATTGCGTTAGTCTTCAGACAAATTTTTGATTTTGTCTCTAATGCTCATCATTAAAAAGCTCAGGATTAAATCCTGAGCTTTTCTCTATATCTATTAATAGAAAATCCCTGTTCTATGCTATTATTTCGTTTAATATCAAGTGAATGTTTATTATATATTTACCATTAAAATAGTTATAAGATTGTTAATCATATGTATTATAATTGTTGTTTCTATTCTACCTGTTTTTATATACAACCAACCAAAAACAAGCCCTAGAGAGGTATACATAATAAGACCTGAAAGTGAGAACCCAGATACAAAGTGTAAAAAGGAGAACAAAATAGTGCTTATAATTAAACCTATATATTTCTTTTCTTTAAATATGTGCCCCAACATCACTTTTCTGAAAATGAACTCTTCTATTATTGGTGCACATATAACGCCGTAAATAACACCAAAGGCAACAAATTTCATCATAAAAGCATCAAATTTCTCTTGATTTGGAGTAGACATTGCAGTGTCTATTCCAATGTATGCAAATATTGCAACAGTGCCTACTGATATAACCATTTTAAGAATTAAGGTATAAAGAGCATAAAGAAAATCTTTTTTTCTAATGCAGATTTTTCTGGTTAAAAAAAGATTTGTTTTGTAAACCAATACTAAAACCAATATAAACTTAATTATTTGCAAACCAAAGATACTATACGCTTTTAATACTTCTTCCCCACTCATAAAGTCGGTAAAGTTCTTATATGTTTCCTGATTTAGTTGCACGCCTATTAAATACAATATGAACATTAAAATTTTAGTAAGAAATAGCGCACTAAAGACATAACCTACAACAATCCATAAATATGGATTACGTAAAACTAACTTCAAAAAGACCTCTCCTTTGCATAGACAGAACAATAATTTAACACATTCACAACTTCCTGTAAATTCATTATTTACCTCCTTTTTCTAACTTCCTGCTGTTACAATCTATTTCTTTATAACTACTCTTAATAATCACCAATAGAGATTATTTAAAATTGTTCTTAAGGATTTTAAGAAAACTTGTTATATATCCTAGAAAACCTCTGTTTCTTATAAAAAACAGCCTATAAACATATAAAAAATAATCAATAAGTAAAAATAACCTATTATTTAAAGAACCTTTTTTGTGAAGTGTCACTCCTAACTTTTTATAAGCTTACCTAGCAATTCATACTAGTTTCAAAATATAATTCGCAAGTGAGTTTTAAAGGAAACCGTTAAAAAGAAATTAAAGAAAGTAAATGATTTTGCAATCTAAAAATAGAGGAGGTAATTAGAATGGCTAAAAAGAAAGCTAAGAAGAAGTTAAGCGGTGATCAAATATTTGGTATTGTTATGGTTGTATTAGTTTTTGTAATCTTGTTAAGCTTATTTTTATTTAGTGATAAGTTGAGAAAAAACGAATCGGACACCCCTCAATACACTGATGGTATAGAGCATAAAATTGATATTAAAAATGAACCTACTTTAGGTGATGAAAATGCTCCGATAACACTAGTGGAGTATGGTGATTATAAGTGCCCTGCTTGTGGTTACTTTTCTAACGGTATAATGCCACAACTAGAAAAGGAATATGTTTCTACTGGTCAAGTAAAAGTTGTATTTAAAAACTATCCTTTTATCTATACAGACTCAACTAGAGCTGCAGTTTATGCAGAAGGCATTTACAACAAATTAGGAAATGATGCTTTCTGGAAGTTCCATAAAGCAATATATGAATACCAAAATACATACTACGCAAATCAAAATTCTCAAAATGAACACAAAGATATGCTGACTGAGAAATACCTTAATAAGACTTCTAAAACTTTATTTGGAGAAGAAAAAATGGAGTTACTTAAAAATATATTAGATGATAAGAGTCTAAAACAAGAGGTCCAAAAAGACCAAAAGCAAGGACGTAACGATAATGTATCCTCTACTCCATCAGTATTTATAAACGGTAAAGAAATGTACGAGCCGCTAAATTACGATGCTATTAAAGGTGCAATAGACGAAGCTCTAGAAAGTAGCAATAACAAATGATCAAAAAGATAAACCCTTTCTTATTCCCTTGGGTAGTCTCTATTATTGCTACATCTGGAAGCCTATATTTTAGCGAAGTAATGAAATTTGTTCCTTGCACCTTCTGTTGGTATCAAAGAATTCTAATTTATCCTTTGAGTATTTTATATGGTTTTGGCTTCTTTAAACGGGATAAAAACCTCTTTTTGTATACCTACCCTGCTGTACTCTTAGGAAACGCTCTAAGTTTTTATCATTATGGTATTCAAAAATTTGGTTTCTATCATCCGATGAACGTTTGTTCTGCTGGCGTATCTTGTTCGGGTATTTATATTGATTGGTTTGGTTTTATTACAATACCTTTACTTTCATTTATTGCTTTCACCTCATTAAATGTTTATATTATCTTTGCATTAAGAAAGCAAAAACAAAAAAACACTCTAATAAAATAGAGTGTTTTTTTATGTATAATGGTTTAATATGAATAATACATAAAATAAATTGGTCATATTTGCGGAACTTGGTACATTTTAATAGAATATAAAAGAAGAACCTAAAGAGGTGGGCAATATGGCGAATAAGGCAATTGAGTTTAATAAGTACATTGAACAAGACGGAAGACTTAATTTTAAAGGTGCTCCCGATGAAATTTTTATTGAGGCGTTTAAAAAGATAAAACTTTTTTCAAAGCCTCTTTCTGAACATACTGTTAAGGCGTATAACGATGATTTAGATTCTCTTATGCGGTTTATTCTAGATAAGGATATATTATTAAGTGAAGTAAACGTTATAACGATACAAGAATACCAAGTATACTTAGCTAATAATTTCGCAACTAGATCTTTAGCAAGAAAAATTGGAATTCTTAAGCGTTTAGTTTCGTTTGGCTATTCAACTGCTTTTTATGGTTTTTCTATGTTGGAATATATAGACAAACCTAAGAATGTTAAATTTCTTACTTCTGAAACAGCTGAAAAAGGTAAAAACGAGAGACGTAGGCTAGACCTAGAGGATGCTCTTATAATTATTGATGCTTTAGAAAAAGTTGTTATAACAAAAAAAAGTTATAGAGACGTTTTAATTAAAAGAAATAAACTTATTGGTTTTATCTTATTAACAGCGGGACTAAGGGCAAGTGAAATTGTTAAATTAAAATGGTCTGATATACTAATTCATAGAGACAGAAGAAATGATACAGTTAGTTTCTCACTAGATTTTAACGGTAAAGGGAATAAACCTAGAAAGGTTCCTCTGTATGAGAAAGCTGTGGAAGCATTATATGCCTACAGAAATTCTTTGTGCACCACTTACTCTTTATATACAGAAGACTTTAGGGGTGATGACAGACCAATTTTCGTCTCAACTTCTAGAACAAGTTATAAAGAAGATATGCCGCATATGTCTTATGATGCGCTCTACAAATTAATAAAAAAAGCTGTTAGAATTGCTGAGGCAAATGAAAGGGTTACTCCGCACTGGTTTAGGCATACTTTTGTTACGCAATTATTGGAACAAGATGTACCCCTTGCTATTGTTAAGGATCTCGCTGGACATTCGGACATAGCAACTACTAACCTTTATATAGAAAGTATGAATGATGATGTTGTTAACAGAGAATACAGCAAAGTTGATTTCGGGATATAACTTTTAAAAAAATTATAAACGTATTCTTAATAAAAAAACCGCTAGTATTTATATTACTAGCGGTTTTTGTTTAATTAATGTTAAGGTGCTAGGTGCGGAATTACCTTTCCGACATATTCCTCGATTTCACTAGACTTTTCTTCATTCTGTTTTCTAGAGGACTTTTCCATATCTACTGAACATTTTTTGCATACTGCATATGGATAATAATATCCAGTAGTTTGCAATATACCTGCGCCTATGGCTCCAATGTTTTTTACGTTTCCGTTTTTAATAATCATTTCTTCTCTGCATCGAGGGCAAATATTGTTGTAATAATTTAAATATGTATCGTCATATTTAAGGTTTAGTCCTTCTGCAATTGATTTCTGCGGCAAAATATAGCGAGTTCTAACTTTATTGTCATAATACAAGCGTTTTAATTCCAAGTCTAAAGCACCCTTTCCTACCAGTTGTCTTTTTTGTAAATATGTAAATCAACTTTTTGTTCTTCTGAAACGTCTAATAAAATTTCTAAAATTCTTTCCCAGCTTCCTCCGGCCATATCAGATGCCATCTTATAAGGAAGACCTACCTTATATGTTCTTTTTTCCTTCTTTTGTTTCCTATTTAAATCTGCTAAAAATGAAGTCAAACTCTCCCTTAAGAAGGTGTATCTTTCATTTTGTTCTTTTACAGAATTTGCTTTACCTCTGAATTGCTGTCCGTATAAGTTAACTATATATAAGTCATTTTTTTGGATTGTTGCAATTGAGTACTTCCCTAATCTTTCTTGCGGGTTGTAAGGAAATTCTTTGTCTACTTTTTCTGCTAAAGGGTACAAGCGGGCTATTGTTTTAGCTATCCCCTTGCCCATTAAACTTTCGCAATTTACTTGGTGAAGAATGAAATTCACATCCGTTTTAAAAAGATCTCCTCTTTGGATATGTATCATATAAGACAACCTTTCTCTAAGAATAATATTAATATAGACCTAAAAAAACAGCAAACCTCTATTGTTTGCTGTCTTTTCTTATAACCTTTTTCTTTTCATAAACTAGGAAGTAGTAATTATAGGGATTACTTTCGTTGAAAACACCTTTTTCTTTCTTTACTTGCTTCCAATTATCTCTGTTAATTTGGGGAAAGAACGCATCTCCCTCAAAGAACTCATCTACGTATGTAATATACATCCGTTCTACAAACGGCAATATTTGATCATATATTGTTTCTCCGCCTATAAAAATGACTTCCTCACTGGATAATTGAATTTCGTCTAATGAGTGTATAACTTCCACTCCTTGATGTTTCCATTCTAAGTTATTCGTTAAAACAACATTTTGTCTATTCGGGAGTGGTCTTCCTATAGACTCAAATGTTCTTCTTCCCATAATTATGGTCTTCCCTAATGTTACTTCTTTAAAATATTTTAAATCGTTAGGTATGTGCCAAAGCAATTTGTTGTTTTTCCCTATTGCTCTATTCCTAGAAAATGCTACAATTAAAGATATCATCGCTTCACCTCTTTATACAGCTACAGGAGCTTTAATAACTGGGTGTGGATTGTATCCCTCTAAACTAACATCTTCCGGTTCAAAATCGAAAATAGAAGCTAATTCAGGATTAATTACTAGTTCTGGAAGCTCTCTTGGCTCCCTTTCAAGTTGAGTTTGTACTTGTTCGTAATGATTTGAATATATATGTATATCTCCACCATCATAAATTAGTTTATCAACTTCTAAACCACATTCTCTTGCTACTAAATGTGTTAATAATGCGTAAGATGAAAAGTTGAAGGGTAATCCCAATACCAAATCGCTACTTCTCATAATAAATTTACAACTTATCTTTCCATTTATTACATAGAACTGAAAAGCAAAATGGCAAGGTGGTAAAACAGCATTTTGTTTAACCATTACAGGATGCCAAGCCGATACAAGGAGCCTTCTTGAATCAGGGTTATTTTTAATTTGCTTTATAACATCCTTAAGTTGATCAGCCGTTTCCCCGTTAGGACCGTTAAAACTTCTCCACTGAGCTCCATAAGCTCCGGAGCCAATACTACCGTATTTTTCTGCGAATTTGTCATCTTCAAGAATTCTCTTACAGAACTTATCCTTTTCTGCTTTGTATACCGCTGCAAACTCAGGATCTTTTTCTGCTCTGTGAGCGAAGTTTGTCATATCAGGACCTTTATAATCTTCGCTTTCTACGTATTTTTGGAACGGCCATTCATCCCAAATATGATTATTATGCTTCAACAAATATTGAATGTTTGTATCTCCCTTAATAAACCAAGCAAGTTCGCTTGCAATGACTTTTAAAGGCAGTCTCTTTGTAGTTAACATTGGGAAACCTTTTTTTAAGTCAATTACCAGTTGTCTACTAAAGACACTTGTCGTTCCGGTGCCTGTTCTATCCTCTTTCTTATGTCCGTTTTTCAGAACATCTCTTAGTAAACCTAAGTATGCTTGATCTACGTTTTCACCATCAATGTTTAGTATCTCAAGAAATGAATTTAACTGAGCTACTGAATTTACAAGGTTTTCTAACTTTTCTTTTGGAATAGCCTCTGCTACATCCTTGTCTTGTAAAACCTCGTTAAGTTGATTTGTAATTTTAATTACGTTTTCTTTCATTTCCTGTTGTAATAAGATATTTGTCATCGTATCAATCCCCCTTCTGTTTGTCTGATTTTAGCAGAAGAAATCTTCTTTTGTTTTTTTTCATTAAAAAAAGAACGTACTTGTTCATCCAATAATTTTGAATCTCCTGTAGTATACATAATAATGTTATTGTTAACGTCAGGGTACGTAAGATGGTCAGACAACTTCTCCACAACTGTTTCCGCTGGATCTATAAACCGTTTGTTAGGCCATATTAGTTCTAACTGATTTTTAACTAATGGATAATGTGTACATCCGAGAATCATTGATGTCCAGTCATTTCCCGCTATATTTTCTACTTCTTGCTTTAACATTTCTAATTCAATCTCTGTCAGACAATATTTCTTTTCTATAGTAGCTGCTAACCAAGTACTGCCTACTGAAAAAAGATTTATATTAGGAAATATTCTATTATACCAACCACTTTTAACCGTGCTTACTGTTGCTAATAGTACAAGTTTTTCATCTATAAACGAGTTCTCTAATAGTCCGTCGGTTGTCCCGTAAACCGGTACATCTAAATGCCTTTGGAACGTCTCTTTAAAAGAAGCAGTTAATGTATTGCAGGCTAATATTAATAAATCAATTTCCTGTTCTTTAAATAAAGAAATCCATTCGTGAGCAATAGCCTCTAATTCGCTAAAATTCTTATTCCCATATGGAGAATTCTTTTGGTCCGCATAATATAAATAAGTGTGTAGAGGGTATTTCTCTTCAATTTTAGTTAAAAAACTCCAACCACCAATACCCGAGTCAAGTAACGCTACTTTCAATTAACTCACCCTATTCAGTTTTATTTATCATTAAATTTTTAATTATTTTCATTTTATCCCTCAAAAATCACAAAAAAGAAGGAACGATCTAGATTAGATCGGTCCTCTATTTGTTTATTTAGGGTTAATCCCCAAAGATACACAATAGGCATCCAATATCTCCTTGTTTTTCTCTTCTGGGAGTTCATCTAAAACATCCACCACACGCCTCTTATCAATAACTCTAACTTGCTCTAGCGCAGCTACCATTAATTCTCCACTATCATTAAAGTTATCTATTTTAACTTGAGTTGGTAAAAGCCTAGTTCTTTTACTTGAAATTAAAGGAGCAACTATTAAGACTGATGAATAGTGGTTTCCGTAACTATTTTGAATACATACAGCGGGAATTGGCTCCAGTGATCTTTGTTCACGTCCAATGCCATTGCTAGATGTGTAGTAAATTAGTTTAAATTTAAGATTACCGGTATATTCTGTTGAGATTAATAGGCTATCTTCTTCTCCATTACCATTGGTTTGCACATTGCCATCTAACTCTCCAAAAACATTAGCTAATAAACCATCTTCTACTCTGCTCATAACATCAGTAGAAAAAAAGCAATTATCAACTTGTTTTATTCTACTTGAGTCAATAGTTTGGATTTGATTGCATAGCACAATAGATGAGCGATAACTAAAGATAGAACCTACGAACTCCTCTTGCCTTACAATCACGTTTACTACCAAGTCAACCTTGGGAACACTTGAAGTTAAAGGTAAAACAATTGTAGTAGATGAAAGCTTATTTCCTGTATCGTTCTGAATAATTAAACAAGGTCTAAGCCCTCTTTGCTCGCTTCCTAACCCTTCTAAATCTGCCCAAACAATTTGTCCTCTCCTATATAGAGGTAAGCTTAAATTGTTAGTGAAAGCTCGTTCTATCTCTAATGAGAATGTGTCAGAAAACTTTATGTTATGCTGTGTGGACTGTGAAACTATTCGTGATTTATCAATTACTCTCATCTGTTCCAATGATAGAATCTTTCCATCAAGGTTAGAGGAAAGACAACCATTTGGTATCTTCGCTTGAGTCGGAAGCAAGTATCTCTTTTTTGCTTTTAAAAGCGGTGCAATAAGTAAGGTTTGTTTTTCCTTATTATCTCGTCCAATTACCAACGCAGGAAATGCTTTTTCGAAGCTTTGCTCACTTCCTACTCCGTCATTATAGATAATCCAAACAAGCTTATACAGCTTATTCGTATCACCATAGCAAATTTCATTTAAAATACCATCTTCTATTTGCTTTGTTTTCTCTTCAGAAAGAAGCGCTTTAGCAGCTTTGGTAATTCTTTTCTTATCTATAACTCTAATTTGGTCACAAACAGCAATTGAATCCTCTATATCTAAGTTATAAAAATCATCTTTTCTAATATGTACGTAAGTAGGAGAAGAATGAGATTTTATATAATTTGACTCCGCTATTATAGGCACAATAATCGTGGTATTAGAAACGGCATTGCCCTTGTTGTTTTGCAAAATAACACAAGGAATGTTTTTTCCTCTTAATTCTCCGCCTATTCCATCTAAATTTGCCCAAACAATTTGTCTTCTCTTTAAATCCATATTTATATAACCTCACTTCTTATACCATTATCCTTAACTTCTTTATGCATATCTATCTGTAAATATTGGTTTAACTTTTTTGATTCTATCCAGTAATTTTTGTAGGAATCCTAAATTTAATTAACAGCAGTCCCTACTAGTTCTTATTTTTAATATGTAGTCATTTCTATTATTTCAAATCAAACTTAATATTGGTACCTATTTATCGTATTTTATGTATTATTTAATGTAGAGAAAAGCATTTCTTACACTCCTTTATCCATTTTTTGTCCATAATATATTTATAATTGATAAATTTTCTTTTCTAGTAAAAACATTTAATTAGTTCCTATTGTATTTTATGTTCTAGGTTTCCACCTTCTTGCTATCCGTTACCAATTAAGTGTGTTGAAGCTTAATTAACAATTAATTATCGACAAAAAAATAGAGTGTATAAACACTCTATTTTACAATTAACTGCTCATTTTCAACTGTAACCGTATACTCTTCTTTTTCGACATCAAGAATTCGGTTTGCTAATAAATCTGTAACAGCCTCTACTTTTCTCTTCGCTTCTCGAGCACCAAACTCTGGGCGATAACCTTCTTTTTTCAGTAATTCTAAAGCTTCGTCTGAGAAAACTAATTTATAGCCTTCTTTATCAATTCTATCTGCTAACTCACTAGCTTGTTTTTCAACAATTTCTTTCATTGCTTGGTCAGTTAAAGGATTGAATACAACCGTTGCATCAAGACGGTTTAAGAATTCCGGTCGGAAGAACCCATCCTTACGTACAAATTCAATAACCTTCTTCTCTAAATCTTTTGTTTGAGCTTCTTCTGATTTTGAAGAAAAGCCTAAGTTGTTTGTTTGATTAGTGGAGTATAGCTTGCTCCCTAAGTTACTTGTTAGGATGAATACTGCGTTTTTAGCATCCACTGTCTTTCCTTTGTTATCAGTAATAATACCGTCTTCAAAAATTTGAAGCATAACATTAAATACATCTGGATGAGCTTTTTCAACTTCGTCTAACAATACAATACTAAACGGTTTTCTTCTAAGAAGATTAGTTAGTTTTCCACCTTCTTCGTGGCCGACATAACCTGGAGGAGAACCTATTAATTTAGAAACGCTATGTTTTTCTGCAAACTCACTCATATCAATTCTAATCATAGCCTTTTTATCTCCAAACATTTCGTGAGCTAAAGCTTTTGCTAATTCTGTTTTACCTACTCCTGTAGGTCCTAAGAATAGAAAGGCTCCGATAGGTCTATTTGGATCCTTTAGCTTTAATTTAGAACGGCGAATAGCTAAAGTAGTTAATTCAACTGCGCGGTCTTGTCCTTTAACAAACTTTTTCAAACTATTATCCATTAGTTTTAGTTTTTCTCTATCTTCTTTATCAGTATCCTTAACAGGTATACCAGTTTTCTTTTCAAGAATGTTTGTTACGTGCCCGATAGTAACTACGGAATTCTTTTTCTTTTCGCTTTCCGCTTTTTCTTTAACCTCTTTAATTTGAGCTTCTAATTCCTTTTCTTTAATAAGCTGTTGTTTAGCTTCTTCGTATTTTTCATCAAGAATAAGGTTATTCTTTAATTCTGTCGCTTCGCTTTTCTCAGCTTCTAGTTTCTTATAGTCGTAGCTTGGCGTAGATTGGCTAATCTTTCGGTTAGCAGCGGTCTCATCAATTAAATCTATTGCTTTATCAGGTAGATATCTTTCAGTTAAATATCGTTTTGATAAATCAACCGCTTTTTTTACTACATTATTTTCGAACTTAACACCGTGATGTTGTTCAAAGATTGGTAGTAAACCGTTAATAATTTCAATTGCTTCTTCAGTAGTTGGCTCCTCTACTTGAACATTAATCATTCTTCGAGATAAAGCGCCGTCTTTTTGTATGTACATACGGTATTCATCAAACGTAGTTGCTCCAATTACTTGAATATTCCCTCGGGCAAGAGATGGTTTTAGAATGTTTGCCGCATCTACTGAACCTTCTGCACCGCCTGCGCCAGCAATTGTATGAAATTCATCTAAGAAAAGAATTACGTTTTTATGTTGCTCTACTTCTTCAATAATTTTTTTCAAACGTGCTTCAAACTCACCACGGAATTTTGTACCTGCTACCAAGTTTCCGATATTCAATTCAACTACACGCTTATTTTGTAAACCTTCAGGAACAGTACCATCTGCAATACGTTGAGAAACTCCCTCAATAATTGCCGTTTTACCTACCCCTGGTTCCCCTAATAACAAAGGATTTGTTTTAAATTTGCGACTAAGAATTAAAATAGTTTCCTCAATTTCTTTTTTTCTGCCGATAACTGGTGTAAGTTTTCCTTGTCGGG
>Ga0209463_1001209_pt1 | contig 16320 bp, 14 predicted proteins | sample AgamicMgSfrz_FD_187169 | JGI IMG/M metagenome (GOLD analysis project Ga0209463, IMG submission 187169) | Agave microbial communities from Guanajuato, Mexico - Mg.Sf.rz (SPAdes) (version 2) | ecosystem: Host-associated > Plants > Phyllosphere > Phylloplane/Leaf | place: Guanajuato, Mexico... | reverse complement strand
GCTACATTTTTCATTTTTTCTCTCCTTGCCACTTTTTTTATTAGTAAAGATTTAAACAAGCTCAAAGGAAAAATAAATAAAGTTTTCCCACCTAAAGTAAAAAAAAGCCTACGTACAATCGTCATTGAACTAAAGTTTGCGCTAACAGGATTCCTTAAAGCACAGCTTACGCTCATTTCGATTACAACTATTATCGTTCTTATAGGATTATTGATTTTACGAATTGATTATGCCATTACTATTGCTCTTATCGTTGGTTTTGTTGATTTACTTCCTTACTTAGGAACAGGCGTTATCCTTGTACCTTGGGCCCTTTATAGCTTTCTAAGTGGAAATAACGCACTCGGAATAGGCTTGCTTGTACTTTATGTAGTCGTTGCTGTTCAAAGACAAATCATGGAGCCAAAAGTTCTTTCATCAAGCATTGGAATTGATCCACTTGCAACCTTAATAGCTGTCTTTATCGGCTTTCAACTTTTTGGCTTTTTTGGTCTGATTATTGGTCCAACTTCTCTTGTTCTCTTTAACACGATACACAAAGTTGGAGTTTTTCATCATCTCTTAGCCTTTATTTTAGATAACAAAAAGAAAATTTGACATCTAAAACAACAGAGAGCTTCTACAAGTAGAAGCTCTTTTGTTTATGAAATATTTATTTAAAAACGACGCATCATGACAAACCCTTTATTTCGGAAAATAGTGCCGAGATAGCGTGAAATTATTGGTTTAAGAAGATTTCTTGTAAAAGGAAGCAGGAATATAAGACCTGTTATATCTGTAATAAACCCAGGAATGATAAGCAATATTCCAGCAAGGAGTACACATAAACCATCCATAATTTCTTCTCCAGGAACATAACCATGTTCCATTTGATAACGAGCTTTTTGTAATACAAGAAGACCTTGTTTTTTTGAAAAATAGGCTCCTGCTATGCTTGTAGCTACTATCAATAAAAGGGTAGGAAAAAAGCCAATCGCACTTCCTATATAAATCATGGCTGCAATTTCAAGCACTATTAAAACTAAAAAGAACGGAAAAATTTTTTTCATAACCTTTCCTCCACTCACAATAGATTTGAGGACTATCTCTATTATAAGAGTTATGACTGAAAAGATAAAGAAAACGGCTATAAAGAAAAAGTCGATGCATGAACATCGACTCTACTTTCCTTTTATAGCACGCTTGCATGTCCTTTATAAATAACGCCGCCATTCCCATCTACTGTTACATCTTGACCATCTTTAAAGATCTCTGTTGCATTTTCAATTCCTACAATGACAGGAATACCTAAACTTAAACCAACAACAGCTCCGTGACTTGTTAAGCCACCTTCTTCGGTAATAATAGCTGATGCTTTTTCTAATGAATCCATCATATCGCGATCTGTCCCAATTGTAACAACAATACTGCCTTCAGTTATTTTTTCTTGTAGTTCTTTTGCGTTTCTAGCAACAACTACTTTTCCGAATGCTGATTTACGTCCAATACCTTGTCCTTTTGCAAGCAGTTCTCCAACAACCTGCACTTTCATAAGGTTTGTTGTTCCAGATTTTCCGACAGGAACACCTGCTGTAATTACAACAACATCTCCGTTTTCAATATTGTTTGATTTACGAGCAGCACGAACTGACATATCAAGCATTTCATCAATTGTTGCCACATTCTCGCCAAGTACAGGATGAACTCCCCAAACGAGTGCAAGCTTTCTTAAAACTTTTTCATCTGTTGTAACCCCAATAATCTGCGCTTGAGGACGATACTTTGAAATCATCTTCGCTGTATAACCACTTTCAGTTGGAGCTAATATTGCATTAACATTTAAGTTCAAAGACGTATGCACAACAGATTGACCAATAGCATCTGTTACAGTAGCTCCAACTTGTTGACTTCGTTTTTTTAGAAGTTCTGGATAATTTAGAGCTTTTTCTACTCTTGTTGCAATAGCATTCATCGTTTGCACAGATTCAACAGGATAATGACCTGCTGCTGTTTCACCAGAAAGCATAATTGCGTCTGTTCCATCAAAAATAGCATTTGCTACATCACTTGCCTCTGCTCGCGTTGGGCGAGGATTTCTTTGCATTGAATCAAGCATTTGTGTTGCCGTAATAACAGGTTTTCCTAATTCATTGCATTTTTTTATTAGCCTTTTTTGGACAAGAGGAACAGTCTCGGCAGGAATTTCAACACCTAAATCTCCACGCGCGACCATGAGACCGTCTGATACAGCTAATATCTCATCAATATTATCTACCCCTTCTTGATTTTCAATCTTCGGGATAATTTGAATATGCTCCCCACCGTTCTCTTCTAAGAGCTGGCGGATTTCCAATACATCTGAAGCTCTGCGTACAAAAGAAGCTGCAATAAAATCAACCTCTTGCTCGATGCCAAACTTAATATCATTTGCATCTTTCTCAGTCATACCAGGGAGATTTACGCTCACTCCTGGTACATTGACGCCTTTTTTATTTTTTAAAATCCCTGGATTGCGGACCTTCGTGCGGATTTCTTCATGTTTTTTGTTGATATCAATTACTTCAAGTTCAATTAATCCATCATCTAATAAAATGGTTGACCCTTTCTCAACGTCATTAATTAACCCTTTGTATGTAATTGAGAACTTTTGTGGAGTTCCGACAACTTCATTCATTGATACAATAACTTCATCATCTTTTGAAAGCGAAATTTCACCGTTTTCTACCGTATGTGTTCGAATCTCAGGCCCCTTTGTATCCAAAAGAATCGCTACGGTTTTACCACTTTCACGACTAACTTCACGAATGGTTTTTACACGAGCTCCATGCTCTTCAAAATCTCCATGCGAGAAATTTAAACGTGCAACGTTCATACCCGCTTGTACTAACTTTTCAAGCATTTCTTTACTTTCACTAGCTGGACCAATTGTACAAACAATTTTTGTTTTTCTCATGATTTAGATCCTCCCACTATTTGCTTGTTACTCCACTTCTCTATTATGCTACAATTAGGGCATTTTCGAAACCCTCTGTTCTTTGTCTTTACCGAGAATTAATAGTCATTCTTCATTTATAGAAAAAAGATGCCCTTAAAAAAGGCATCTTTTTTCTGCTATCTATTTTGTAACTGTTTGTTTTTGCTCTTCTAGAAATTCGCCAATTTCGCGATATTTCTCATAGCGCTGGTTAACAAGCTCTTCTTTTGAAAGTTTTCTTAAAGATAAAAGAGATGATTTAATTGTCGCGTCAATAAATTGTGCCTGTTTCACAACATCGCGATGAGCTCCGCCACGAATTTCTTCAATTACATCATCAATAACCCCTAATTCTTTCAAATCTGGAGCCGTGATTCTCATTGTTTCAGCTGCTTTTTTAGCAAGCGTCGAATCTTTCCAAAGAAGCGCTGCTGCTCCCTCTGGAGAAATGACAGAATAAGTGGAATTCTCAAGCATATGAAGATGATTGCTAAGACCTAATCCAATAGCACCACCACTCCCACCTTCTCCAATAACAACAGAGATAATCGGAACTGTAAATCCAGCCATTTCCATTAAGTTTTTGGCAATTGCTTCACTTTGCCCACGTTCTTCAGCTGCTTTTCCTGGATAAGCTCCTTTTGTATCGACAAAAGTAATAATCGGACGGTTAAACTTCTCGGCTTGCTTCATAAGACGAAGAGCTTTTCTATATCCCTCAGGATGTGGCATTCCGAAGTTACGACGAAGATTTTCTTTCGTGTCTTTTCCACGCTGATGGCCGATAACTGTAACAGGAAGACCATGGAATTTAGCGATGCCACCAATGATAGCTTCATCTTCACCAAAAAGACGATCGCCATGGCACTCAAAAAAGTTCGTAAACAACTGCTCAATATAGTCTGCTGTTGTAGGACGTTCAGCATGTCTAGCAATCTGCACACGGTCCCATGGAGCGAGATGGTCATAAATTTCATGTTCCACACGCTTCAAGCGTTCTTCAAGCTTGCTTACTTCTCCAGATAAGTCAACGTCCGAGCTCTTAGCAAAGTTTTTAAGCTCTAGAATTTTATTGCGAAGCTCCACGACAGGGCGTTCGAATTCAAGCTCTACTGCCATTCTTCTCCACCTCCTGACTTATGCATATCAAGAATATTTCCAAGCGTTTCTTTCATATCATGCCTTTTAATGACAGCGTCAAGCTGACCATGTTTTAATAAAAATTCAGCTGTTTGAAAGTCCTCTGGAAGTTCTTCACGAATCGTTTGTTCAATAATTCGACGTCCAGCAAATCCAATAAGTGCACCAGGCTCAGCAAAATTGTAGTCACCAAGCGAAGCAAAGCTTGCAGAAACTCCTCCTGTTGTTGGATGCGTCATTACTGAAATAAACAGCTCTCCTGCTTCACCAAGACGGTTTAAAGCAACGCTTGTTTTAGCCATCTGCATAAGGCTTAATACACCCTCTTGCATACGAGCACCGCCGGAAGCTGTGAAAATCAAAAACGGCACGCTTTTTTCTACTGCTTTTTCTACCGCGCGCGTAATTTTTTCGCCAACTACAGATCCCATACTTCCCATTCTAAAATGAGAATCCATTACCGCTATAACAACATCTATACCATTGATCGTTCCTTCACCCGTTACAATTGCTTCATTCATTCCTGTTTTCTGTTGATCTTGTTGGATTTTTTCAAGGTAAGACGGAAAGTCTAACGGATTTGCAGACGTCATACCTTTGTCATATTCAACAAAACTTTCTTCATCAAGCAAACTTGAAATACGTTCATATCCTGTCATTTGATGATGATATCCACAGTTTAAACAAACTTTTAAATTCTTTTTCAATTCTTTTGTATACATGATTTTTTTACATTTCTTACACTTTGTCATAATTCCTTCTGGTACTTCTTGTCTTATATGTTCTGAAGGAATTGAAGCATATTTTTTCTTTTTAACAAACCAGTCTCTTAACAAAGTTTGCCCTCCCTTACATTTCATTAGTGTCATTGGAGTGAAAAGGCAAGCGTAAAATGCCTAAGAAGATCACACTTGTACATATCTGCTTACGTTCAAGGTGCTTGTATTTTAGAATTAGAATAGCGGAACTTTCTAAAAGATGCTGTCAGTTTGTGACGCATGTCCTTCGACATTTTCACTTAAAATAAGCATTCATACAGTGTGAACGAAAGGTAAAAAGTGCTTCACCCATTCTATTATACAGGACTAAAGGATGAGGAGCTCCCTACTAGACGAACAAATGATAAGTTATTCCATATTAAGAATAATATAGTTATTATTACATACTTAAAAATGTTGACACATCTGCTCGAATAATAAGTCATGTTTGCTTAAAAAGCAAGGAGATTTTTGTAAAAGTTGCTTTTTCATCGCTCGAAAAGCTTTCTTTTCAAACTTCTTGTAAGCACTTAAAACGCGAGGAAGAAATTCAGAAAATCGAGTTTAAAGACCAGAAGTATGCGTTTCTTACGATGCCTCACTCTTCTTTCATTGGAAGAGCGCCTTTTTTACTAGGCGCTCTTTCAATGAATATAAAAATAGAAAGCAGGAAAACGGTTTTATTCAATAATTGTTAACTTACGCGTTTTCTCCGCTACTTCTTCTGGATTTACTTCAATACGAGCTACTCCTGTTTCCATAGCTACTTTTGCAACCGCAGCTGCCACAGCCGGAGCTACTTCTGGGTTAAATGGAGCTGGGATTACATAGTCTGCGTTTAACTCTTCTTCAGAAATTAAACCAGCAATAGCCTCAACAGCTGCCATTTTCATTTTTTCATTAATATGTGTAGCACGCACATCAAGTGCACCACGGAAAATTCCTGGGAATGCAAGTACGTTGTTAACTTGGTTCGGGAAGTCTGAACGTCCTGTTCCAATAACTTTGGCACCTGCTTCTTTTGCATCTTCAGGCATGATTTCTGGCGTTGGGTTTGCCATTGCAAAAATGATTGGATCAGTATTCATTGTTTGTACCATTTCTTTTGTAAGTGCACCTTCAACAGAAACACCAATGAATACATCTGCTTCACGAATTACGGCAGCTAAATCTCCTTCAACTCTGTCACGATTTGTATATGAAGCAACTTCTTTTTTCACATCGTTCATACCATATGAGCGACCTTCGAAAATTGCGCCTTTAGAATCACACATCACAACATCGCGCACACCATAACGGTATAAAAGTTTGATAATGGCAATTCCAGCTGCACCTGCTCCATTTGCTACAACTTTGATTTCAGACATTGATTTGCCAACAAGTTTTAATGCATTTAGGAGACCTGCAACTGTTACAATTGCTGTTCCATGTTGATCATCATGAAACACAGGAATGTTTGTTTCTTTTTTCAAACGTTCTTCAATCTCAAAGCAGTTAGGTGCTGCAATATCTTCTAAATTCACGCCACCGAACGTTGGCTCAAGCAGTTTTACAGTTTCAACAATTTTATCTACATCCGTTGTATTTAAGCAAATTGGAAACGCATCCACTCCAGCGAAACTTTTAAACAATACAGCTTTTCCTTCCATAACTGGTAAAGATGCTTCTGGGCCAATATTCCCAAGTCCAAGTACAGCTGTACCATCTGAAACTACTGCTACCATGTTGCCCTTCATTGTGTATTCATATACCTTATTAACATCATCATAGATGGCTTTACAAGGCTCTGCTACTCCTGGTGAATAAGCAAGACTTAAATCTTTCGCATTTTTCACGGGAACTTTTGCTTTTGATTCTAATTTACCCTGATTCATACGGTGAATATGTAAAGCTTCCTCTTTCAATGACATAAAACTCTCTCCTTTGTCCGACAACTACTCAATTGTATAGAATAGTTAATAAATTTGAAGTTTTCTAATGTAAGACATTAACTCTTTTACAATATACCAAATGGGGACAGAATGTAAAGCATATTACTCACGAAGAATCACGTTTCCATCCCCTAGTATTTTCTTCAAATATTGCAAGCATTCATTACTTGGATTCACGTTAAAAGAAGGTGCTAAACGAATGGTTTTATCTTCAGCAGCATAGTAAATCATAACTGCTGTATCGCCTTTAAACCGCTTAAAAGTCTCTTCTAACTCTATGAAAACTTCTTCTTGCTTTTGCTGTGAATCTACTCTTAAATAGAGCGCTCTTAAGAAGCTTTGTTTCATATCTTCAAGTGAAATAACCTCATTAATAAGCAGCTGAAACTTATGGTTTCTTTCCTCTATTTTACCAACTATAAATATTTTACCATCAACACTTAGTTTTTCTTGAAATTTTCTAAATGCATTTGGAAATACAATTCCTTCTATTTCTCCTGTTTCATCCTGCAAGTTCAGAAAAGCCATTCTCTCTCCTCGTTTTGTAAGGATTTCTCGTCGTTCCGTTACAAGAGCCCCTACTTTTACGTTTCCTTTTTTTTGCTGTCCTAAAGTGAAAAGAGGTTGTGCCCCTTCTTTTTGAAGGAACGGTCTATAAGAAGACAAAGGATGACTAGACAAGTAAAGTCCAAGTGCTTGCTTTTCGTAACCAAGCTTTTCTTCCTCCGTTAAAGGCTCTGCTTTTGCATACTTTGGTTCAAACCCAAAATCCTCCATAAGACTTGCATGTTCGAAAGCAACGTCAATGGATTTGATCAATGTTGCTCTATCTTCCCCAAACTCATCAAATCCTCCCGCATAAATAAGAGAAATGAGACCATTCCGCCCAACAGCTTGTTCTGAAATGCGCATGCAAAAATCAAATAAGCTAGCGAACCTTTTCTCTTTTCTTTTTTCGATAATTTCACGAAGAGCTGTTTGCCCAATATATTTAATTGGCGCTAAACTGTAGCGAATAGCACTTTCTCCTTCCACAGTAAATGGGTAAACACTTTTATTAATAGAAGGAGGCAAAATTTCAAGGCCTTTTAATTTTGCTTCATGAACATATTGTTTAACTCTTTCCTCATTTCCAATTGCGCTCGTTAGCAAAGCAGCTGTAAAGTGAGCTTTGTAGTGCGCCTTAAAGTAAGCAAGATAATAGGCAATAAGGCTATATGCGACAGCATGACTTCTGTTAAACCCATAATTTGCAAACTGCACAATTAATTGATAGAGATTTGAAGCAACTTCTATGCTATATCCTTTTTGCAAACATCCTTTGATAAAGTGCTGACGTTCTTCCTCAAGTGCACTTCGGTTCTTTTTACTTACTGCTCGTCTTAACAAATCAGCTTCCCCAAGCGTAAAACCTGCCAATCTTGAGGCAATTTGCATAATTTGCTCTTGATAAACAATAACGCCATATGTTTTCTCTAAAATCGGTTTTAAATCTTTATGGAAATAGTGAACTTCTTCTTTTCCATGTTTCCTTTTTATATAATGAGGAATCTGCTCCATTGGTCCTGGCCGATATAAAGCATTAACAGCAACTAAATCTTCGAACTCACTTGGTTTTAACGTTTTTAATACCTCTGTAATACCCGACGATTCAAATTGAAAGATTCCCGCTGTATCTCCATTGCTTAGTAGACGAAAAGTTTCTGAATCGTTTAAAGGAATGGTTTGAAGCGTTAGTGTTCTGTTGAACTTTTGGACAGATTTTAAGATTCTTTCTAGGATTGTTAAGTTCCTCAGTCCAAGAAAATCAATTTTCAATAGTCCTGCGGCAGCTGTTTCATTCATGGCGTATTGTGTTAAAGGTACGTCTCCATGCCCTTCCTGTAGCGGTACGTAATGTGTTAATGGCTGTTCGCTAATTACAATGCCTGCTGCATGAATCGATGAGTGACGAGGCAAGCCTTCAACTAGGAGAGCTACTGAAAATACGGTCTGCAAAAGAGAGGAAGATTGAAGAATGGAGCGAAACTCTTCTGATGTGTTGTACACTTCTTTTAACGTTACTCCTTGCTTAGCCGGAATAAGTTTTGACAACTTGTTTATTTCTGCTTCGTCTACTCCAAATACTTTTGCAATATCACGCAAAGCTGCTTTTGCTGCTAAGGTTCCGAACGTAATGATTTGGGCAACATGCTCTTTTCCATATCTTTTCATAACGTACTGGATCACTTCATCACGGCGATGATCCGGAAAATCAATATCAATATCAGGCATGCTTATTCGCTCTGGATTTAAAAAGCGTTCAAATAATAAATCATATTGAATAGGATCAACAGTTGTAATATCAAGAGCATAAGCAACAAGTGACCCTGCAGCAGATCCCCTTCCAGGACCTGTTATAATTCCTTTTCGATGAGCAAAATGCATAAAATCTGCAACAATTAAAAAGTAATCGCTAAAGCTCATTTTCTCAATGACATTAAGCTCATACTGAAGGCGATGTTGATAACGTTTATCTTCAGAGAGCCCCTTTTGCTCCATCCCTCTCTCACAAAGCTTCCTTAAAAGAACATGAGCACTTTTTCCTTCTTCTACAGGATATTTTGGTAGAAAAGAAGAACCGAGACTCAATGAAACGCTGCAGTTGTTTGCAATGTGTACGGTTTCTTCTAATAGTGAGGGAAAATGGGCAAAAGCTTCTTTCATTTCTTCTTCTTTTTTTAAATAACGTTCCTGTTCGTGGATTTCAATTTCTTCTCTTTTAACACCTTTTCTCACCGCTTCTAAACATTGATAAGCAAGCTGATGCTCTTTCTCTAAATAACGAACATCGTTCGTACCTACCGCTTTTATTCCACAAGAGCGAAACATATTTATCGTTTCCTCTGAAGCTTCTTTCTCTGTTACAGCTATGTAGAAATGGTGGCGAAATAGCGAGGAGAATGGTGACAGAATGTTTTTTACGTGTTCTTTATTAAAGAACGCCCCTTGAAGCTGTGAATAAGGGAAAAGGGCAAACAGATGCTCACTGTACGCTGTCAACGTTTCAAGCGATACTCCTTCTTTCTCATTGATTTGTACAGCTGTCGCAAGTTTTAAGAGATGTTGATATCCTTGATTATTTCTAGCAAGCAAAATAAGATCATAGATTTTTTCTTCCACTTGTACTGTAAGTGTTATCCCTAGAATTGGCTTAATACCTTCTTTTTTGCATTCTTTATAAAAAGGAAGAATAGCGTGCATGACATTGTGGTCTGTTAAAGCAATTGCCTTTTGGCCATCTTCCTTTGCTTTTTGAACAAGTTCTTTTATTTTCACTGTACTCTGAAGCAAAGTATATCCACTTTTTACTTGCAAGTGAACAAATGACATTGCATTTCACCTTCCTTTGTAACATAACGTTTTCTTTTCCTCTTTCATACATGCCTCCTTCACACATATACATATAGAAAAGGAGGAGAAAGAGATGAAAGATACATTTGTAACCCTTTTTATTACGAGTTATTTTATTGCACTTGGTGTTATTATTGGCGGCTCTTTTATCGGCTCTTTTGGTGCCTTTTTAATGGGCAAGCCCCCTTTAACATATATGAACACTCTTTCCGACAACTTAAAAATCTGGGCCCTTATTGCGGCTATTGGCGGGACTTTTGATACTTTTTTCAGCATTGAAAAAGGCTTTTTTCAAGGCGCAACAAAAGAAGCGTTCAAACAGATTCTTTATATTCTTTCTGCTCTAGGCGGCGCTCAAACAGGTGCACTTCTTATCAAATGGCTTATCCAGGACTATCTCTCATCATGAGAATTCCACCTTTACATGAACGTCCTTCTTTTCGCTTTCTACTTGTCGGAGCATTTTTCGGGGCATTAATTAGCTGGGGCGTGTTTCTGTTTATGTACGGAACACTACAAGAAAGACAAACCATTACTATTATTAAACAAAAAAGAGAAATTGAACAACTGCAAGATCAACTGTCAATTTGGCAAAATGAACACGAAAGCGAGAAACCTGATGAGGAAAAACCACAAACAAAAGAGCTCGTTATCCAAAATTTAGATGTTAAAATTATAAATAGCGATAACTTTAAACTTGGATACTATTCTACCTTTTTTATCGAAGAAGCTGTTAAGAAAGAGTTAAACAACTTAATTTCTCAGCCTGTTGAAGAAGTTTATGAATCAAAAGAGCTCATAAAAAGAGTCATCGAAAACAGACAATATGAAATTGATAAAAAAATATACAAGATTGAAGTTCGAGAAATCCTTTTTCATCGGACTTTATCTGTTCAACTTAAAGTCACAGATGTAAAATCTTCCCTGTAAAAACTATGGAAAAGGTGATTTCCATTCAAAAGGAAACCACCTCTTTCTCTACTCTTGACATACTTTTCGTAAATCATTTAAGACGGACTGAACGTCACTCCACTGATAAATAGAAGCTCCTGAAGCAAGCGGATGACCACCGCCGTTATAATTACGGGCCACACCGTTAATAACGGGTCCCTTTGAACGCAAGCGAACTCGGATTAGACTTTCTTCTTCAACAAAGAAAACCCAAGCTTTTACTCCATCAATGTTTCCAAGAAGGCCGACAAGCTGAGATGCTTCTGATGGAGTTGCATTGTATTCTCGTAAAATATCCTTTGTAATTATAATATAAGCAATTCCCTCTTCTTCAAAGGTGAAATTGTTTAACACATAACCTTGAAGACGTGCGACATTAAGCTTTGTTTTATACATTCCTTGATAAAGATCCGTGAATGAAAAATCAGCTTGAACAAGCTCACTTGCATATTGAAGCGTTCTTTGCGTTGTATTTGGAAAAAGGAAACGACCTGTATCCCCTACAATCCCTGCATAAATAAGGCGTGCAGCTTCCTTTGTCATTGTAAGTCCGCTGTCTTTTAGCTCTATGTATAGTTCATAAATCATCTCGCTTGTTGAACTTGCCGACGTTTCAACCCACAATAAATCTCCATAAGGGTCTTCATTTGGATGATGATCGATTTTAATGATAAACTTACCGTTTTTATAGCGCTGATCAGATACACGCGCTTCATTTGCTGTATCACACACAATTACAAGAGCATCGTGGTAAATAGCATCATCAATCTCGTCCATTTTATAAAGAAACTCTAAAGAAGGATCACTAGCTCCTGTTACATAAATGTTTTTAGTTGGAAAAGAGGCTTTCAAAATTTCAGCTAATCCACACTGTGAACCATATGCATCAGGATCTGGACGTACATGTCGATGAATAATGATGGTCTCATATTTCATAATTTCCTGCAAGATTCTTTCTTTCATTTTCTCTCTCCTTGAAATATCTAAAAGTAGACATTTAGAATTTATAGCTATGCTTTCGCTAAACTGTGCACTTTATTTACTGTATTATGATCTGTTTATATTACCTATTAAATCATACAATGGCTCTGTTTTAAATAAATGTCATCCCAGCTGTAGAAAAATTCCTTTTTACAAGCTAAAATAAAAGAAAATGAAGCATTACCACTATTAAAAGATGGAGGAATTGTATGCCTATTTTTGTAGTATTGATTATTTTTTCGCTCGTTTTTTATCTTTTCTACAAAACAAAGTACATTCGTTCAAAAGCTCCAATGGAAAAACAGTGGCTCTCTGCTAAATGTAGCATTGCTCTTGGTCTCTTTGTTTTTCTGTTCGGAATAAACCTCTTTTTCATCCATAATTCTATTGTTTCCACAATTGTAGCATTTGTTTTCGTTTTACTAGGCGGAGCAAGCGTAATTGCCGCTTTCAAAGCTTACAAATACTATCTTCCAAAAACGATTGAAGAACGTAAATAACGTTCCATAATAAAAAACGCAAAGCAGAGTTGCTTTGCGCCTTTTTATGTTCGATCAAGCACTTGAGCCATCATAAGTGCTTTACCAACTAGCACTCCTTCACTATATGCTTCAACATCTACTTTTCCGAATTTGCGACCAATTTCAAGTACTTTTGGGCGAATTTCAAGCGTACTGTCAATTTGGACAGGTTTGATAAAATATAAAGTTACATTTTCAATAACGAGATCGCCTTTTTTATAGACACGAAGAGCTCTGTTTGTTGCTTCTGTCAATATCGTCATAAAAACCCCATTTGAAATAGTTCCCATATAGTTTGTCATTTGTGGCGTTACTTCACAACGATAATAGAAGTTATCTTTTGCCTCTGACACGTCTTGAAACTGACTTGTCACAATATCATCAATCGTCTCTCCAACTTGTGGCTGCTTTTGAATCATTTGAAGAGCTTTTAATACATCTTGCCTACTAATAATTCCTTGAAGCACATTATATTCATCTACAACAGGTAATATTTCAATCCCTTCCCATACCATCATATGAGCGGAGGAAGCAACAGACGTCTTTTGGTGGACGGTAATTGGATTTTTCGTCATCACTTTTTCAATAACCGTATCTCTGCTATAGTCAATAATGTCTTTTGAAGTCACAATTCCTTTTACATGTAAATCGTCATCTACAACTGGAAAACGAGTATGTTTTGTATGATGATTATACTCATACCATTTTGATATAGGATCACTTATGTTTAGAATAGCGGCATTCTCAGCAGATGTTAAAATATCTTCGACAAGGACAATTTCTTTTTTTATAAGGTGATCATAAATTGCTCTATTGATCATAGCTGCTACTGTAAACGTATCATAGCTTGTTGAAATAACAGGTAAAGCAAGCTCGTCCGCTAACTTTTTAACATGATCTTCAGTGTCAAATCCTCCTGTTATCAAAACAGCGGCTCCTGCTTCTAATGCTAGCTCATGAGCATCTGTTCGATTTCCGACAATAAGCAAGTTATCTGCTCCTGTGTAACGCATCATTGCTTCAAGTTTCATTGCTCCAATAACAAACTTATTGAGTGTTTTATGGAGCCCTTCCATACCGCCTAATACTTGCCCATCTACAATATTAACAACTTCTTCATACGTCAACTTTTCAATATTTTCTTTTTGTTTTCGTTCAATTCTAATCGTTCCAACTCTTTCAATGGTCGAAACATACCCTTTATTTTCAGCATCTTTGATGGCACGGTAAGCCGTCCCTTCACTTACTCCAAGGTCTTTTGCAATCTGTCGAACCGAGATCTTTTCGCCAATCGGTAAATGATCGATATGCTGCAAAATTTGTTGATGCTTTGTCGCCACGATTCTTCACCCTTTAAAATTACTTAGTTTATTTGTTAATCGCCACTGTTATCTATCTTTCTCTACAGCGTCATTTATTTTGTATACTCTACTTCATTAAACCATTTTTTTACGATGATGTAACTACTCTTTATCTTACTTTTCATTTTTCATAATAAAAAGCCTTTCTTTTTATGAAAGGCTTTCCATCTCTTTCTCTACTGATACATTCTTCTCTTCAAAGGGGCTTTTGCTTTTTTCACTTTTAGTCTTTTCTCTCCTTTAGGAGCGGATAAGAAAGCTAAGAAATTACCGCTTAAGACAAGAAGAGCAAAAAGAATCCATACTAGTGAGAAAAGACCAAATGTTCCCCCATAAAAAGGCTGTAGATATGGCATTGCATAATAAAGCAAAAGGCTTGTTAGCAAAACATATAAAAGATATTTCTGTTTCATATGGGCCTCCTAACTATTCCTTTTGCTTTATTTATATGCAGAACTTGTCTTAATCAGACGTAGACGTTATCCTTCACCTTGATTTTCACTGTATCCTGTGTCAAAATGACCATTTTCATACGCTTCCATAATGTGCTGGGTTGTCAGTTGTTCTCCTTCTTCATCGTAAAAAAACATTTCATCATAAGACTTGTTTACTGACTTTGGATCTTTCATCTATTATCACTCCTCAAATTATCTTTATTCTCCGTTATTTTCTACTTATTTTTTAACATTATTCCCAAAAAAAGAAGACACCTAATTGGTGTCTTCTTTTTATAACAATATGTGTTGCTTTGCCTTTTCAATTGCAAGGCTCACTTGCGCAAAGCCTGTGCCTCCTTGGCTATTACGACGCTTAACAGCATTATAAGGATCAATTACATCATAAATATCATTTTCGAAAAGATCTGATGCTTCTCTATACTGCTCTAATGTAAGATCTTGAAGATAAATGCCTTGATTAATGCATGTTAAAACAAGTTTTCCTACAACTTCATGCGCTTCTCTAAACGGCATTCCTTTTGATGCTAGATAATCGGCTAGCTCTGTCGCATTTGAGAAATCTTGTGAAGTTGCTTTCGTCATATTCTCTGTTTTGACAGTCATCGTATCAATCATGCCGCTGAAAATTGTCAACGAACCTTCAAGCGTTGTTACGGTATCAAACATTCCTTCTTTATCTTCTTGCAAATCTTTGTTATAAGCAAGAGGAGTTCCTTTTAGAACTGTTAAAAGACTGAATAAATTTCCGTATACGCGGCCTGTTTTCCCTCTGATTAATTCTGCCATATCTGGATTTTTCTTTTGTGGCATAATGCTACTTCCTGTTGCATATGTGTCATCCATTTCAATAAATTGAAACTCTTGGCTTGACCATAAAATCAACTCTTCACAGAATCGAGAAAGATGGGTCATAACAAGCGAACTATTGCTTAAAAATTCAATAATAAAGTCTCGATCGCTAACGGCATCCATACTGTTTTCATAGATACCTGAAAAGCCTAATAGCTCTGCTGAGTAGTTACGATCAATAGGAAAAGTTGTGCCTGCAAGCGCTCCTGCCCCAAGCGGTGAGAGGTCAATACGTTTTAATGATTCTGTAAAACGCTCAACGTCACGTTGCAACATCCAGAAATAAGCCATTAAATGGTGAGCAAATGAAACAGGCTGAGCACGTTGCAAGTGCGTATATCCTGGGAAAACAGTCTCAATATGTGCCTCAGCTTTATTTATAAGAACTGTTTGTAGTTTCTTTAATAAGCCAATAATCTCTGTAACGTGCTTTTTTAAATAAAGATGCATATCTGTTGCAACTTGGTCATTACGGCTTCTCCCTGTATGAAGTTTTCCTCCTACAGGCCCAATTTCATCAATAAGAAGTTTCTCTAAATTCAAATGAATATCTTCATACTGAGCAGAGAAAGAAAGCTCATTACTTTTTGCTTTCTCTGCTAATTTATTTAGTCCAGCCGTGATTTGGTCTTTCTCATCTTCTGTGAGAATGTTGCATTTTGCAAGCATTGCAACATGAGCAAGACTTCCTTGAATATCTTCTTCTACAAGTGCTTTATCGAATGTAATAGATGCTCCGAATTCGTCAATCCATTGCTCAGGACGTTTTGTAAAACGTCCTCCCCACAATTTGGTCATGAGTTCACCTTCTCCTTATTGTTCACCATGCTATTTACTTTTGTTGGTAAGCCCCAAAGGTTGATAAATCCAACAGCAGCATCATGATTAAATTCATCTTCTTTTGTATATGTTGCAAGTTTCTCATTGTATAGAGAATTTGGCGATTTTCTTCCTTCAACAACAGCATGACCTTTGAATAGTTTCACGCGTGCTGTACCGTTTACTGTTTTTTGTGTTTCTTTTA
>Ga0209463_1001207_pt1 | contig 16341 bp, 13 predicted proteins | sample AgamicMgSfrz_FD_187169 | JGI IMG/M metagenome (GOLD analysis project Ga0209463, IMG submission 187169) | Agave microbial communities from Guanajuato, Mexico - Mg.Sf.rz (SPAdes) (version 2) | ecosystem: Host-associated > Plants > Phyllosphere > Phylloplane/Leaf | place: Guanajuato, Mexico... | reverse complement strand
TAAACTGATTCATAGGAAGACCTTCTTTCTTTGAATTGGTTGTGGTGACTTAATTCTACAAGAAAAGGTCTTCCTTTTTGTATTTATTCATTTACACAAGATATTTTACGCTCTCAAAAAATATTTATTAATTAATTTATATTAACTATTATTATTTACATTATAGTTATTCTAAAAAAACTCTCTATCAGATATATCGAAAAAATTCATATTATTGTTCTACTCTAGGCAAAGGCAAGAAAAGAGAAATAAAAAAACTGCCGTTACATTATGGAGAAAACCAGATATAATCTATTATTGCCCAAAATAAACGAATTATATGATATGAAAGTCTAGTTGACATAAAGCATGTAACAAGTAGTAAAAGAAGTGTAAAACCATTGATTTACGTAAGTTTTAAGTTTCCTGCATTCCCCTTAGTTATATTTTTATAGATGAGATATTTTATTCTGCTTCAAAACGTGAAATGAAAAATCCCCTATTTTTAGAGGGGAAAACATCAAATATAGGTATTTAATATGCAGAGAAACGCTCTCTAAGGAAGATAACTTTTGTTTTACGTATAACAAACCATTCAAGGAAAATTTCAGCGTTTTAGAAACTTTTGATTTCTTGTTTTCATCTATTTTCAAAGAAATTGTTTACTACTCAGTAAAAAGAGAGGAACAATAACATGAATGTATTAGATGCAAAAGTAATTAATACATGCCAAGGGCTAGAACTCTATTTAGACTCTGTGGGAAATGTGGAAATAAAAAAATTCAGATTCCTGCTCAAAATCAGCCATTTCATGAAATTTAATTCGGGATAGAGTATTTTCTCTTGAGAAAAGGAAAGTATTATGATAGCCAAAGAAATTACTTTATTATTCATATGCCCCCTCATTTTACCTCCATTGCATTAAAGGAGACTGAAACTGAGAGTTTGTTTTCAGTAAAAAGTGAAGATGAACGAGAAGCAACGAAAGAACTTATAGGAGAATGGTTTATTCAAAGCAATAGCTATAAACAATCTATACAGGAATCAATAGAAATGAAATTTTTTGTATAAAATAATCTTGAAAAAAATCCATACCTACTATCTATAAATTTATTTATTAACTTATAACTAAAATGCTCGTCAAAAAACTATTTGCCCCACTGAATAAAAAGACTTTTTTGACGAGTTTCTCCTATGAAAAATCTGCCTACTTCTTACTGCTTAATGTAATCTTAATGTTATGATTATTAGGTTAGTTGCCAAATAATTAATATTCTTTCCTAATTGAATCCTTCAGCATATATGATTTGTCTAGTTTTAGTAGTCAGCCATTACTTTATTAGTGCTTCTTTCTCCATGGTGGATCACCATACTGATGAAATTTTTGATTCAATTTATAGATCACCATTGGAATCACTATGGACAGTATAGCCGAGAACATAATCATATTAGAGGGTAATCGACCGACTATGCTTTCCCACATCTGCCTCCCCTTCTTTCCACTATTATTCACTATTTATTATTGCTCCGGGTGTTTGAACTATAACATCTGCTTGAACTTTGATAATGCTTTTTGAAAAATAGTTCTCTCCATGATCCCAGTTTTCTTCAATGTCCTTCCATGTTTCATAATCACTCCTTTCAAGATAACCACTAAATCCTAGAGCATCCACTTTTAAATCTTTTTGGAATACTTTAATTGCATTAGCTACTTTCCTCTCGATTTCTTTTTCAACAGCTATTTCCACTTTTGATAATACCTTAAGGTCCATATAATCAAGAGAAGCAAAAGACTCTTCAATTGCTCCTTCTGTTTTTATTTTAATATAAATTCTAATATCATCTTTATTCCTTACATGAACCTTTACACTACTCTTTTCTCTTTTGATTTCATACACAACGGGTTTATCCTCTACTTTTATTTTTAAACTACCTTGTTTATATTCATTAGTTATCATGTTTAAACCTTCTGTGATCTCACCATTGATAAAACCCACCATTTGTGTATTATGCCCATCAAAAACTGCTGCTCCTGTCATATTAATTTTCTGTCCGTCTCTTTGTATTTTTGGAAGAACAAAACTTTTTTTACTTAATAAGTGTTCATGAATAGTGCCAATCTTTCTTTCAGAAAGAATAGACGCATTTTTAAATGAATTTTTAGCAATAGAATCTATATACATGACTGGGAGATTTTCAGGAATTGGTGGAATATCTAACATAGCGCCGGCCTCTCCCTCTGCTATCAATACTTTAATGCCCCTTCGTGTTTCATTATCTCGAAGTAAAAAGTCAAGAATCTGACTACATGTTTGAGGTGTTCTAACAACATTTTCTGATAAAATAATTGTTTGTAAATGTTCAGCAAAAGGTGTTCGACTTGTTTGTCCTGCTAAACGGTTTATTTGCTCTGAAACCGTCTCACCCTCCACTACTAGATTATTATACGCCTTGCTTGAACTATTACCTTGTCCTGAACCTCCCTGACCTAATGCAGATGGCACAACGAATTGATAGGTTCCTTTATAAAAGGTTTTTTCTTTTAATTCATCTAATTCCTCGTCTTTTTTCTGAGCTAGATCAAAGGCTATTCCTATTATAAAACCACGCTTTTCAATTTCTACTTGATCCCAACAACCGGTAAGGGAAATGGTTAATGACACCGCCAAAAATAGCCAAATTATGTACCTACGCATTTCCTTTAATTCCCCTTACTTTTGCTATAATTAATAAAAAAACGGGGACTACAACTCCAAGCCCAAAGGACATGTAACTTAAAAATTGTCCCATAAGACTAACCCTAATAGAATTCACCGGAAACATAGCAATAAAATAAATAATCGGTGTCAAAAAAATAATGAATGTTATTTTTTTTGTTTTATGAAAGATTGAACTTAAAGATATTAAAACTATATCTAGAGCTAAAGAGGCAGTATTAAAAATAGCCATAATCCAAATGGTGAAAAATAACGATTCAATACGCCCAAAAAAACTTCCTGGTACCTCTGCTTCTTTTGCTAGTTCAATTGTCGGATAAACAAGCATTCCTGCCGTTTGTGAATTAAAAACACCAATGGCTGTTGTATATATCATCAGATATATAATTGCTGGAATTCCTGCACCTATCATGGCATATTTACTTGTTTTTTCAGTTTTTTTTATATAGGCGACGTAAAAGAGGAGAATCTCTGATCCAGAAAGGGTAAAAAAACTTTCTTTACTACCCTTCCAATAACCCTCCCAGCTAGTTGTAAAAAAAGGAGATAAATTTTCAAACTCAAAATTAGGGATATTCATTGCTAATACGAATAAAGCAACTAAAATAGTAATAGGAAAAAACAATAAGTTTAATCTTATTAGACCAATACGGGATCCTGCCACTGCATACACAATGACAAATAGAAACACTAATGAAATGATTTCTACAGGAGTTTTAAAAAGTAAGTACTGTTTAGTAATAATTGCAACAAACCTTGTTTGAAAAGATGTGGTTGCAATAAAATAAATAGTGCCATATATAGTAAGTATTAAAGCTACGGGTTTTGAACAAATGGTCGATGCATATTTGAAAAACGTTTGACCTGGAAAATAAGAAGCCAGTTTTGCACTAACTCCTGTAACGAAAATACAAAATATACCTGTTACAACTAAACATACCCAACCATCAAAAAAATTTGTTACTCTTCCTAATGTTCGCGGTATTGAAAGTACCCCAACTGCTATCGGATACGAAGCGGCTAGATAGACGATTTCTTTTTCATTAATTTCTCCCTTTTCATACTCAAAGGTCTTCAAGATGAATTTCCCCCTTTATTCATGTCGCCTCTTGTTAAATTTTCTGGTTGGAGGTGTTTAGGACGCTTGGTTAACATAGGAATAGGAAAACGAAGGATAAGATCTTTCCAGTCTTTTGTAAAACCTGGTGCAAATGGAGATGTATAAGGAACTCCTATACTCTTTAAATTTACTAAGTGAATGTTTATGACGATATACGCTAGAATTACGCCATATAGTCCGAAAACAGCTGCAGCTCCCATAAAAGCAAATCGAATAATTCGAAACGAAAGCGCCGTACTATAAGATGGTATAGCAAAAGAGGAAATGGCGGTAATGGCAACTATAATTACCATAACTGGACTTACAATCCCTGCAGAAACCGCAGCTTCACCAATAACTAGTCCTCCCACAATACCAATAGTTTGCCCAATCGGTTTTGGTAGTCGTATCCCTGCCTCACGTAGTAATTCCATAGTTGTTTCCATCAATAATGCTTCAACAAAAACTGGAAAAGGAACCCCTTCTCTCGTGGCAGCAATGGAAAATGCTAATTTAGACGGTATCATTCCTGGGTGGTAAGATTCCAAAGCAATATATATAGATGGTAAAAAGACAGCAATAAATGCTGCTAGATAGCGCAATACACGAATTAAAGATCCCACTAACCATCTTTCATAATAGTCTTCTTGAGATTGAAGTGTATTTCCAAAAGTCATGGGTGCAATGAGAGCAAAGGGGGTGCCGTCTAATAAAATAGCCACTTTTCCTTCTAGAAGTGCTCCTACCACTTTATCTGGTCTTTCCGTATGGTCTATTTGAGGAAAGGGTGACAAAAAATCATCTTCAATCCATTGTTCAATATGACCTGACTCCAGAGCACTATCTATGTCAATAGATTGTATTCTTTTATTTACTTCTTCTACGATATTCGGATTTACAATTTTGTCTATATAAATGAGAACGAGATCCTTTTTTGTACGTCTTCCTATCTTATAAGATTTAAATCGTAAATTCTGATCTCGAATAGAGCGCCGAATCAACATAGTATTGGTTCTAAGACTCTCAATAAACCCTTCTCGTGGCCCCCGAATTACTGCTTCAGTGACTGGTTCTTCAATGCTTCGACTTTCCCATCCTTTACTTCCAATAGTCAGCACCTGATTTGTGCCATCTACATAGAGTGCAGTGTCTCCAGAAAGAATGGCATATAAAATATCATCCCATGACGTAGTTTTTTCTACTTCCCCACTAGAAATGTACTTATCATATAATTGATCAACTATATAAACTGGGTCATCAGATAATGATTCTTCACTTTTTGTAGATTCAATTTGAATATTTTTTATAATTTGATCATTGATTAATAATTTATCGATTAATCCATCTAGATACACCACAGCACAACTATGGTTGATAAGGCCAATAGTAAATTTTCTTATAATAAGATCACCTGGATTATCTAACATCTCTTGTATCTTCTGTAGGTTTTCATCAAGTTTTAAAAACAATTTGGGAGTAAAATCGTCTGACTCCTCCTTTGAATTCTGAATTATTTTATTTTTCGATTTTTCTCGTTTAAAAAAGGAGTTTGAAGTCATAGTTTCACCCTTCTTTCTCTGTTAAATAATTGTTTTCTTTTTCTTTTTTAGAAGAAAAAACATACTAACGATGTATATTTGCTCTTTCACCAATACTGTAAAATAAGAACAACATATAATATAAGTAAATAGTTAGTTTATATTATGCTCAGAACCATTTGAAACTATGTAATCCATTAAACGAGAATGACTTTATTATTTAGAAAATCGTCTAGATTAGCTTCAGATTTATTTATCTTTCATTTCTACTTTCGATGGTGTTAGATATTATCTTCCCCGTTATGAATTTGTCAAAAAAAAAGCCTTTACTCCCAATGAGCAAAGGCTTCTTTTTGAAGAGTCTCATCTATTTTTTAAAAGATTTATCCAATTCTCTTTGTTTCTACATCGTCTTCTAGTATATAATATATTACATAAAATGCATGGGGAGCGATAATGTATGGGGATAGAGAATTCTAAAGTGAATCAAAACTCAAAAAAAAAATCTAAACAACGTACTGCTGTGTTACCGATTGAATGTTATGAAACAACACTTGATCGGCATATACACAGTTTTACCCCACTTCATTGGCATGATGAAGTTGAATTTATTTTAATTATAAAAGGAGAAGCAACATTTCAAATAAATGAGAAAGAAATAGTAGTAAAAGAAGGCAATGGTCTATTTATAAATAGTGGCTGTATACACAGGGTAGAAAAAAGGAGCAAGTTGAATTGTAGCTATATTTCTTTAAATGTTTCTCCTCGTTTCTTAGTACCTGAGGAACTATTTAAAAGCTATGTATATCCATATATTCAAGCGACTCATTTATCTTACTTATATATTGCTTCAAAGGAGATTTGGGAAAAGAACATTATAGAAGCTATTAGAAAAATCAATCAAATAATTCAAAAGAAATCACCCTATCTTGAATTCGATACCGTTATTCACCTAAGAATAATTTGGAAAAACCTCATTAGTAATAATTTTCATCTAGAATATAAACAGAAAGAAATTATAAAGACAGATCGAATAAAACAAATGATAAGTTGGATACACTTACATTCTGAAGAAAAAATAACGTTGGACGATATTGCAAGAGCTGGACAATTGAGACGTTCCGAATGCTGTCGATATTTCAAACGTTTTTTAAACATAACACCATTAAATTACGTAATAGATTATCGAATTCAAAAAAGTCTAACCTTACTACAACACTCGGAACTTAATATTACTGAAATTGCTTATCAGGTAGGATTTAATAGTCCAAGCTCTTTCATTTATAAATTCCGAAAGTTGATGAAAATGACACCTTTATCCTACAAAAACTTAAAATGCGTAATATCTAACTAAATCAATTGTGAATTATTTTAAAAATAAAAAATAAAATTATACCCTTTGACTAAAATATCATTTTGATATGTGATATACTACACATCATATGAAAGTTTATACTTTTATTATAAAATTAAATAACTTTTATAAATACAGCTAAGAATTGAGAGGGAGAAAAAATGAATTATAATAATGCGGCTATGTCGTATTCCCGAACAAAAGGGATCGCATTAGTACTTACAGGCGCAATATTATGGGGAGTATCTGGTACTGTCGCTCAGTATTTATTCCAACAACAGGGATTCAGTGCGGAATGGTTAACGGTAGTAAGATTATTACTTTCAGGGATTTTGTTGCTAGGTTTTGCTTACAGTAAAGAAAAACAACACATATGGAGAATCTGGAAAAGTAAACGAGATGCTTTAAGTCTTGTTTTATTCAGCATTTTGGGTATGTTAGCTGTTCAATACACCTACTTTTCAGCCATTCAACATGGAAACGCGGCGACTGCTACTGTACTTCAATATTTAGGTCCCGCCCTTATTACCTGCTATCTAGCTCTTCGCTCTAAACGCTTACCTACTATAAAAGAAATGGTAGCCGTAGCCTTATCTATTTTTGGGACATTTTTTCTAGTTACACATGGGAATATTCATAGTTTATCCATTTCAGGTTGGGCAGTTTTTTGGGGAATTAGCTCAGCATTTGCATTAGCTTTCTATACCTTGCAGCCTCATAACCTTCTTGCGAAATGGGGCTCTACTATCATAGTAGGATGGGGCATGTTAATAGGTGGTATAGGACTTAGCTTTATCCACCCTCCTTGGGCATTTGAAGGACAATGGTCTTTTTCAGCCTACCTGGCAGTAGTATTTATTATTATATTTGGAACAATCATTGCCTTCTATTGTTACCTAGAAAGTTTAAAGTATCTTAGTGCTTCTGAGACTAGCTTATTAGCTTGTGTTGAACCTTTATCGGCTGCCTTTTTGTCTGTTATATGGCTTCATGTAACCTTTGGTTTTGCAGAGTGGTTAGGAACTTTATGTATTATAAGCACCGTAGTTATTTTATCAATTAAGAAGAAAAATAAGCCATAAAACTATTATTTAATTGATATAAAGCAGCTTTTAACGTGTGCTAAATTCTATGCTTCTTTTTTAACATATAAATCTCACGCTGAATTATTATGAAGAATCTAGATGAATATTTTAAACTAATAACAAATAAGCAGCTAAGCTATTTTTACAAAAAGGCTTAGCTGCTTATTTGTTTCTTAATTTACTTTTTTATATTGCCTATACGTTCTTTATTTTGGAGAAATGTTGTGGCAGTTTGAATTAAAATCTCCGTATTTATTAATACAGAATCAAAATCGACCCATTCTACAGTTTCATGAAGCCCAACACCAGAAGCTCCAATATTAACGGTTGGAATGCCTGCTGCCTGGAATATTGCCGCATCTGTCCAGAATGGCCAGCCAAAACTTTCTGGCTTCTGTCCTAGTAAAGATTCATAAGATGCTGTTACATGCTGAATAATTAACTCATTTGGATCACAAGAAAAAGGAGATCTCTCAAAGTACCAATCTACTTTTGAGTCTTTTACAGCACGTTGTACTACCTCTTCAATCTCTAACCTAATCCTGTCGACATTCTCAGATGGAAGAGTACGTCTTTCAATATCGATATTACATTCAGGTGCATATGTGGATACCCCGACACCACCATTAATCAAGCTTACATGCATAGACGCAGGGCCAATAAGATGCTCTTGACGATTTCTTAACACGTTCTTATCTAAATCGTCTAATCCTACTACTACATTCGCCATTTTTGTGATAGCGCTCTCACCTAGGTCCCACCTACTGCCGTGAGCACTGCGGCCATATGTTGTTACTTTTCCCCATAAAAATCCTCTATGAGCAATAACCATTTTTAAATCACTTGGTTCAGTCAGGATGCAAGCATCTGCCTTATGACGACTTACAAAATCATCTGCGCCAATACTAGCATATTCTTCATCACACACAAGAGCTAAAATAAGCTTTCCCTTAATAGAACCGGAAGCCGCCAGTGAAGCTGCTGTAACCATTAAAGCAGCGACTCCTGCTTTCATATCACAACTCCCACGTCCATATACGTTACTTCCCTCTACCTTTGGTTCAAAGGGATCAATTTCCATCCCTGCAGTGCCTACAGTATCTATATGTGCACATAAGCATAGAGTTGGTCCATCTCCATCTCCAACTTCCGCGTATACATTTGGTCTTCCAGGTTTAACAAACTCCATTCGTGCCTCCACATTATACCTTCGAAGCCATTCTACAATAAACTCAGCTATTCGCACCTCGTTATGACCCTCTTCAGGAGAAAGGCTAGGGTTAACAGAAGGGATTCTAATAAGATATCTAAGAAGTTCTAAAACACTTGATTTTGGAATAGGTAACAAAATTTTTCACTCCATCTCTAATAAATTTTTATACATTTCCTTATACGTTAAACTATTTTAAGTGCAATAACCTCTTATTTATTCTTTTCATATATTACACATTAAGCTACTTAAAAGATGAAACCAACCTTCTTCAAAAGTTTAATTTGGACAAAGTCCTTCCCATACTACTTTTCGGTAATTGATAGGATCTGTATCCCCTTCTGTATTAATAACTAAAATATTAGATGAATCATCTAAACCTAATTTGTACCTTACTTGATCCAGCTCATCATTACTCATTAACTCGTACACTAAACCCATGGGAACAGAACCAGATTCTCCTGAGATTACTTTGGTATCTTTACCAATAGGATTGCCCAGTACACGCATGCCAGTAGCACTTATCGAATCATCGCAGGAGAAGAAATAGTCACCAATTGATTTTAATATTTCCCAACCTACAGGATTAGGTTCTCCACATGCGAGTCCTGCCATCATCGTTGCTAAATCTCCATATACACGTTGAGGTGTTCCCGTTGGATGAAGGGCTGAATGATAGAGACAATCAGCTTTTGATGGCTCCACGATTACTACTTTAGGCGATGAACCGGATGTCAGGTTATAAATAGCAGCAGCGATTGAGGCTGCAAATGAGCCTACTCCTGCTTGCAAGAAAACATGAGTTATTTCATTAAGAGATACGCCTTTTAACTGTGTAGTAATTTCACTAACAATTGTTGTATATCCTTGCATAATATATAAAGGAATTTCTTCATAACCCTCCCAGGCGGTATCTTGAATAAGAGTCCAATGATTAATTTCAGCTAAATTGGCTACCGTTTGGACTGTATCATCATAATTTAGATCCATAATACTAGCATCAGCACCGTAATTTTGAATAGCTCTTAAACGTGATTGAGAAGATCCTTTTGGCATATAAACCTTGGCTTGTTGGCCAAATAAAGATGCTGCCCAGGCTACTCCCTTTCCATGATTACCATCCGTAGCTGTAGCAAAGGTAGACTTAGGTATCGATTTAACTTGTTCATTTAAACTATCATAATTAGTAGAACCTAAATCTAATGCAAGTTCTTTCGCAAAATAAGAAGCCATGGCATAAGATACGCCTAAACCTTTAAATGCATTAAGACCAAATCGTTTTGACTCGTCTTTTACATATATTCCTTTTACACCTAATGAATTTGAAAGTTCAGACAAATTATGGAGAGGTGTAGGTTCATATTTTGGCATACTTGAATGAAAGTTAATTGCTTTTTTTAGCTCCCTTTCAGAGAAATGCTCATTTTCTCCCGTAGAAAATTCTGATTTTTTGAATTTATTTTCAGTCCATTTAATCTTTTCCATGTTACGACCCCCATAGTTATGTAGTATGTGATATACTACATTATATTTGGAAATTATCGTTATTTCAACTCCCTTTTTAGGAATTACAAATATTAAGCTCAGTGTGGTATATTACATATTGACTAATCTTTTTATTAAAGAGGTGCTAAACAATGACTATAAATAAAGATGAACCAAAATTAAAACGACTTTTTATGAAAGACGAGGTATACAACAAACTTCGAAACTGGATTATTATAGGGAAACTAGAACCTGGAACTAAATTAAGGGATCAAGATTTATCCGATACCCTAGGAATTAGCCGTACTCCTATCCGAGAAGCCTTACTTAGACTTGAAAATGATGGACTTGTCGTTACTAAAGCTAATCGATGGACCTTAGTATCTCCAATTGACTTATCAGAAGCAGAAAGCATTTACTCAATTGTATGGACGCTTGAAAGTTTGGCTGTAGAGAAGGCTTTCCATCATATTACGTCAACGGATATAGAAAAGTTGGAACAACTTAATGAAGATCTTAATAAAACAATGAAGACAGGCAATCAATTTGCAGCACTTGAAGCTGATAATGCCTTTCATGATAAGATTGTTGAGCTGTCCCAAAACCTAGAGTTACCCAAATTACTTGCAAACCTAAAAGTAAAAATTCAGCGAATTGAAATTCGATATTTTAGCAACACAGATTCTATGCACGCTTCGTATATAGAACACCAACAAATAATAGAGGCCTTTAAAGAAAATGATTTAAATCGTGCTGTAGAAGCTCTTAAAGCTAATTGGAAAAACAGCCTCGAGCGTATTAAATCCACTAATCAAAGTGATGATTAACGGTAGTAATATGAGGCCTCATTAAAAATTCTTCCCCCTGTTCTCTTATGTTTAAGAAACAGGGGGATATTTTTATGAAGATAATTCTTCTCCTGATATATCTGTAGGCTTTACATCCCTTAATTCATCATTCACTTTTACGGCATCTTCCATATATTCAGTTCTAAAGCCACTGTAGAGGGCCCACCTATAAAAGATTAGAGAGGTAAAAGTGATAAGAACCATATCCCAACCGTATTTAATAACGTTATATCCACCAAATTTCTCACTTCCTAAGAATGAAATAACCATCATACACAATAGGTATACAACCATCCAAACACCGGCCTTTAAATTACGACGAAAACCTTTCCATTTCACCTTATATTGATAGTAAAAGTAAATAGGAAACCCTATTAAAATAATAAACAGTACTTGCCCTGTTAATGGCCAGCGTGCCCAATAAAGGGTTAATGATGCAAAGATAAAGCTAAGTGGCGCAATGATTTCCAGCCCCCTTAGACGTAAAGGTCTGTGTAAATCCTGGCCAGTTCTTCTTAACGTCATCACGGTAACTGGACCAGTAATATACGAGATCAATGTAGCAACTGAGATGATTTCTGCTAGTACTCCCCAGCCTCTAAATAAAAATAAAAAGATAAACGATATGGCTAAATTAAAAAACATTGCTTGACGTGGAACACCGTAAATCGGATGTAATTTACCTAATAGGCTAGGCATATATTTATTTTTTTCCATTCCATAAATCATACGCGATGTAGTAGCTGTATAGGTGATTCCCGTGCCTGAAGGAGACACGAATGCATCGATATATAATACAATTACTAGCCAGTTAATACCTAAAGCAATCGCTAAATCGGCAAATGGTGAGTTAAAGTTAAGATGCCCCCATCCTTGAATGATCATCGCAGGATCAACTGCTCCAATAAATGCAACTTGTAGTAATACATAAATAACGGTGGCAATCATAATCGATCCCACAACTGCCAATGGAATGGACCGGCCAGGGTTTTTCGCCTCTCCTGCCATGTTGATAGGACTTTGGAATCCATTAAATGCAAACACAATACCAGATGTAGCAACCGCAGTTAGTACACTTGCCCAGCCATTTGGTGCGATACTTTGTGCAGATGTAAAATTTTCACTATGAAAGCCTGAAAATAAAATTGCTCCAATTGTTAATCCAGGTATAATAATCTTAAAAATTGTAATGAGAGAATTGGCTTTTGAAAAAAGGCTAACAGTCCAATAATTTAATAAAAAATAAATAATTAATAATACACTAGCAATACCTAACCCCTCACCAGTAAGCTTTCCGTCTCTGACTAAATCACTTGTCCACCTTGCCCATTCCCAAGGCCATGAGCTCATATATTGTACAGAAGCGACTGCTTCAACTGGAATAACTGATACAATAGCAATCCAGTTTGCCCAGCCAGCAATAAATCCAAGGAATGAACCATGAGAGTACTGAGTGTATTTAACCATCCCCCCAGCTTCAGGAAACATAGAACCGAGTTCACTATAGGAAAGCCCGATAAATAGAATCACAATCATCCCAATAATCCATGAAAAAATAGCAGCTGGACCTGCAATTTGAGCTGCTCTCCAAGCACCAAATAACCAACCTGATCCAATAATTGAACCAAGACCAACCATCATTAATGCAAAAGTTCCCATTCTACGGTTTAAGTTATTCATCCGTGTAATCTCCTTTAATTTTTTTCTGAAAATACTGTCATTTAGCAATATGAATCTTCATTTTCTATAAAGGATAAGTAAACTACATTGATTAATGCCTAAATAATATTCACTTCTAAAAAAAGATAATACATTCAATCATATTAATTTCATAATCTAAAACTAACCACCTCTTTTATAGTATGTGGTATATCACACTTCACATGCTAATATATATAACATAGGCAAAGAAAGCAATAAGTATGTCATATACCCTAACATAAAATCCATTTTTATTAACATTAACTGCAGCAATAATAATATATTTTATCATCAAATAAGTCTTTAGTATTCCCCTAAACTGTGGAGTTAACAGGTTAAAAGATCAATCCATTATAATTAATCTTCAAAAAAGGAAAGCACAGCATACACATGCAATATGCATTCTTATAAAAGCTTACTTGTTCTTTTGAAAATAGATTAATTATAATTTTGAGATTAGAGACTAGACACTAGAAAGAGTAACGCTCTAATAAATTTGTTCATACTCTAAATAATCTACTGGTAAGGTTATTTTTGTAATCGCTTACAAAAATATTTATATAATTAAGAAGTTGAAATTCGGTTATTCAACATGCACTCTTTTCTTTGTTTAGTAACTAAATTAATTATCAATAGTAAAATCCTAAAGAAATTAGTGCGTTTCGTGTGGGGTCTAATCTCTTTAGGAATTCCGTAATTATTTTATATAAGCAATAGCTTCAATTTCAATTTGTACGTCCTTAGGTAATCGACTTACCTCAATAGTAGATCTTGCAGGTCTATGGTCGCCAAGAAATTTACTATACTCTTCATTAACAATATTAAATTGACTTAAATCCTTGAGAAAAATAGTTGTTTTTACAATTCTTTCAATAGATAAGTCTTCCTCCTCCAATATCGCTTTGATGTTCTTCATTACCTGACCTGTTTGTTCAGCAATATCGTTAGAAATAATTTCGTTTGTTTCTGGGTTAACAGGAATTTGTCCAGATAAATACAATACGTTCTCTGTTTTAATAGCTTGTGAGTATGGTCCAATTGCTTGTGGTGCCTTGTCGGTAGAAATAGGTTTAATCATAATAAACTTCCTTTCTCATTAGGTTAATTAATTGAGATTTTAAAATTAATCTGTTTATTAATTGCTTGCAAGGTGTCCTATTACATCTAGCAACACATTAGCTCCAGCAACTAAATCAGCTTCTGGAGTGTACTCACCAGGGTTATGGCTGATTCCACCAATACTTGGAACAAAAATCATAGCCGTTGGACAAATACGAGCAATCATTTGTGCATCATGACCAGCACCAGATGTCATTCGCTTAGATTCCAGTCCACGTTGACTGGCAGCATGTTCTATTAATTCTACAATCTTATTATCAAAGATAACCGGTTCAAACCGTGCTAGTCGCTCTACTGAAATTGAAACGTCTTCAGCAATTGCAAGCTCTTTAAGGTATTCTGCAAGCGCTTCCTCTTTTTGCTTTAATCTTTGCTCATTTGGGTCGCGTAAGTCAACAGTAAATGTAGCACGTGAAGGAATAACATTTATGGCATTAGGTTCGAAATTGATACATCCAACTGTCGCTACAGTAGGCGTATCTGATTTATCGACCTGGTCGCGTAGAAATGTAATTACACGAGCAGCAGCTTGTCCTGCATCTCTTCGCATTGACATTGGTGTCGTTCCAGCATGATTTGCCACACCTTCAATTGTTATTCGTTGCCAAGATATCCCTTGAAGATTTTCTACTGCACCAATTGGAATACCCATACGTTCAAGAACTGGACCTTGTTCAATATGAAGTTCTACATATGCATGTGGATTTAAAAAGCCTGGTTTCTCCATGCCTGCATAGCCAATACGTTCAAGCTCTTCGCCTAGTAATGTTCCATCTGTGCCAACAGTCTTAAGCGCATCTTCTACTGATAGGCCGCCTGCATATACAAGAGACCCCATCATGTCAGGCGCATAGCGAACCCCCTCTTCATTGGTAAATGCTGCAATTGCAAGTGGGCGAGATGGGGTAAATCCGGCTTCTCTTAGAGTTTTAATTACCTCGACACCGGCAAGTACACCGTAACAGCCGTCATAAATGCCTGCATTAATTACTGTGTCAATATGCGATCCTATCAAAACTGGCTGTTGATTTTCACTTTCAGGTTCACTCCAAACCCCAAAGATATTACCAATACGGTCAACTTTAATTTCTAAACCCGCATCCTTCATCCAAGTGACCACTTTATCGCGACCTACCTTGTCGGTTTCAGATGCAGCCAACCTTATTAGCTTGTTTTCCTCATCCCGGCCGATTTGACCTAGCTCGTATATTCGTTTGTGAAGACGATCAGCATTAATAGATAAGTTAAGACTTTGAATTACCATTTAACATTTCCCCTTCTTCATTTTGTAAAGGAACTACATGACTGAAAAAATGAATGAAAAGCCCTTACCACTACTAGTTGAACCTATGTATAATGAGATTTCCTTAAGTGAAGATTAACAGAACTTTTAAAAGGATTGAAATCCATATAAAAGTGTCTCCTTGTTTATTTTAATTGAACTTTCAAATAATTTATCTTTTAACAAGGAGACAAAAGATCTTCACTTGTAGAAAAAAAATTATACCTTACAATATGTAATATACCACACTACACACATCAGTCAATATATTTTATTCATTTCAGGATAAAATATAGGAAGGAAGTAATTAATAATAAAATAATTCTACTTTAATGATCCGTTAATATTGAATTTCCAACTAGACTTCTTTATTATGTTTGAAGTTTCAACAAAATAAAAAGCCACCTCATTATATTGGCATTGGAGAGGTGGCCTTTTAGGGATTAAAAATGTGAAAAATAACTGCAAACAAATGATAACATACCTTTATAAAAGGACTTTTTCAGGGAAGTTACTACATATGTATAAAACGCAGATATATTATACATCCTCTGGTCATTCATACTTTCAGGTAAACCCTGTTATATCAAGAGGGTATAAAAAGCTAAATACCCCGTATTTTTTCTGCCTAAGAACTCTTACTCCTAGAAGGGTTCTTTTTTGGTATGTGCTCCGGAAAGATGCATTATGTTAAGTGAAAAATTTATTTATAGATTAAATAAATTCTAATTAGAAAATTTACTTTAATAAAAAGAATTGTTAACTTTTGGTCCTTTCAACTTTAGAAACTTTAATTAAATAAGCTACCTTACCCTAGGAATCACTTATATGTTAGTTTATATACCTTCATATATTCTCTCTATAATCTTTAATAAGTTAAGAATTTATATTTGAGGATTGACCTTCATTGGTCAATCCTCATTT
>Ga0209463_1001206_pt1 | contig 16349 bp, 19 predicted proteins | sample AgamicMgSfrz_FD_187169 | JGI IMG/M metagenome (GOLD analysis project Ga0209463, IMG submission 187169) | Agave microbial communities from Guanajuato, Mexico - Mg.Sf.rz (SPAdes) (version 2) | ecosystem: Host-associated > Plants > Phyllosphere > Phylloplane/Leaf | place: Guanajuato, Mexico... | reverse complement strand
AAAATAGTAAAAAAACCTGTAAATCTAACAAATAATCCATCATTAAATCTCTCAAAATTTAATGTCAGTTCTGTTATAATAACAAGAATTTTTTTGTTATTATAATTGAGAAAAGGAGGGGGTTAATTTGAAACAAACTGAGGAAGAATTTAAATTAAGTGAAGTAATAAAACTTACTGGGCTTTCTGATCAAACAATTCGAAGATACCAAGAGGACTTTAATATTCAAGGAATTCGTACCCAAGGTGGTCATCGTCGTTTCAAAAGAGAAGAGATCGATATGTTACTTGAGGCTAAGAGATTAAAAGAAGAGCATGGTTACTCTATTAAGCAAATCCGTTCACATTTTAACGGGGAGACAACATCGGAGATGTTAGAGAAGAATGAACCTATGAAAACAATTTTCGAGAAGAAAATTGTTAATTTAGAAGAACAATTAGCAGAGGCAACTGAAAAAATTGATTCTATGGTTCAAGTTCTAACAACATTTATGAAACAAAGTGGACAAACAAATCAACAAATTTTGTCTCAATTCCAAGATGTATTAAAGGCACTCCCCGAAACATCTACAACTACAAACAACCAAAGAATATTAGAAAAAGAGCAACGTCTAAACGAATTGAAAATTAGAAACAAATTAAAAAAAGAAGCAATTGAAAAATGGGATATGTTACCAGAAGAAGAACGGACTACAGCTGTGAAAACTGGTCTGTTTAGTCTTAAAAGAGAAGAAAATCATAATAAAAAACGTTTTTTTATTGAAGATTATATAAGTGAACATTTAGTAGATCGACTTGAGAGAGAGTATGATATGAAACAAAATCAATAATTAACCTAATTTTAGTAAAATATAAAAATAAAAGAGGCATTGCCTGTAGTTAATTCAGCTTAACTACAGGCAATGCCTCTTTTAAATAATACCCGTTTGGAAGATTGCTTTTATTGAAACTAAAAATTGCACTTTTGCATACTAATTGGGAGTAGAGAGAAAGATTTTATTTTTCATTTTTATAATAAATAATTTTTAAATTATTTATTATAAAAATGAAAAAGCTTAGCCTAAAATACTTGTTTTGATATATTTTGCTAATTTTTATTGAATTATGAGACTAATTAACGCTATAATAAAACTAACAAAAATGCGCGGAATAGAAAAAAGACTTCAACTGTTTAAGAAGTGCTGTCAACACTCTTAAACCGTTCCCCCTAAACACAGTAGGGAAAACACTTGTCGAAGTCTCTTGTTAATAGAGTTAGTTTTTCTATAAAATAAAACTTATGTTTTTATTTTATATGAAATTGACATCTATTTCAAGGGCTTAGTTCATCAAAATCAAGACATTGTTTTCCTTTTTCCAGGGAAACAGTGTCTTTTTTTGTTCCTAAAAGGAGAAGATGAACAAATGACAAAGATATTAACCTGCTATTTAAAAGATGTAGATACCTTCAATGGACGGTTCAAATGGTTATGGACCCACAAGTCTACACTTCGGAAAAAGAAAGAAGATTTTTTAGAAAGTCTTCGTGCCCACTTTAAACAACAACAATCAGCTATACATAAAGAATTTCCTAAAAAGAGAATGGAAATGCTCGATCACGTCATCTATAACCTAGTGGCTACGGGTATTCAAGCGATCCGTTCTGAAACGCTTATGAAGAAATTTAATGTTTCCAAAAGTACGGTTTCTCGTTTTGTACGCTCGTTAAAAGCGACACCGTTTATCATTGTGGCTCGTTACATCAAAGAAGATATAACCGGTGCTCATCCTGATAGCTATGTATTTATCCTTAAAAGCCATAAGAACTTTCATCACATTTGTGATGATATCTTTTATGCACACGACACAACAGAGGTACAAAGCTTCCAAAAAACTGAAATGACCACTCCTGTGACACGTCCTGTGACGCATCCAGAAAGTGCTGAAAACGTTGATATAACAAGCTTAGAGGCCGATAAATCATCTGATGCCTTTATTAACCTTGATTTACCTGTAAATCATATAAATAATCATTTAATATCTGTTTCACAGTCATTCAGCTATATCAAAGGTGTGCCTAAGAAAGTCAATCAAGTCTATGCAGGTAAATATGGACATCAACTACAAGACTTCTATGCGCGTATTCAAAATGCTGCAAAAGCTGTCAAACGAGATACAGAGATTACGATTGAGAAAGAGCAAGTCCATGAAATTGCATATTCAACTATTATTGGATTAGATAAATATGTCCATGAAGCTAATCAACAAGGCAATCCTTTATCCCTACGGGATATGTGTCGATTAATCTATCAAATTGCGAAAAATCAATTCTATGAATTAACAAAGCCTAAAGAGCAGGATTATTCATCAGTATACGCAAACCAACAAGAAATTATACATAACGAAAGTCAAACAACAACATTAGCTACACCAAAACGGATTATCCGTAAAGAACTAGTTCCAGATTGGTTAAAAGCTGAACAGCAGCAAGAAGAGGGTACACAAAAAGCAGAGGTTTCTCTGGATCAGCAGCTTGAAATGATCCAGTTAAAGCAAGATTTAGGACAAGAACTCACGCTAGAAGAAGAAAACTTGCTGCAGGAGCACAGCTCTACGTATAGTTTGTTGGAGATAGCTCAGATAAAACAAGACTTAGGACAAGCTTTAACGCCAGAGGAACAAGAATGTTTGCGTCAACACAACCAGTTAAAAGACACAGCTTCCTAATCAAAAAAAGTAGAAATCTCTTAGAAGCTGATGTTTTAATAGAGTATGTTTATTTAGAACTGTGTTCTAAATAAACAATAACTAAAAATCTACGCAGGAGGAGACTAGTATGCCACATAAAATTACGTTAACCGGATCAGCTACAGGACCCTTACGCGAATATGATCGCTACGTTGCTTTTGATATGCGTGAAAAGGGGTCACCATCTGCGCCGAAAGGATTAAAGAAGAGTACCTTTATTTCGTATACGGTGTTTGTTGCGAAGAAAGCCTTTAATAAAACAGGGCTCACGAAGAAAAGCATTATGCATGAAAAGATTTTAATTCAAGGGGAACCAACGTTAGATATTCCGATTGATGAATGCCCTGGTGAAGTAGGGGTGATTTGTTTTCAAATTACTGTTCTTCCAAACAAAAATGATAAAGAAAAGAATCAGCCAGAAGAGAAAAAAGAACCTAAACAAGAGGCATCTACGCCTTCTGAAGCCCAAAAGAACACAGAATCTACTAAACAGGAAGAAGTACAAGAACCTATTTCTCAACCTGTAGCAAAAGAAGAGAAGAGAGAAGTAAAGCCTATTCAGTCAGAAGTACAACAAGCGCCTACAGAAGAGAAAAAGACTGAGGAAAAAAAGACAACACTATCAAATCAACCGAAGGGAACTCAGGATCTATTGAACTTTGATGATATTATTGTTCCTGAAGAGTTCTTAAAGACACGCCCAAACCCTGAAAAAACGCAAAAAGTTATCGATTTTGTGAAGCGTACAGGGCGTTTAGATGAGCCTTTGACAATTGAAAAAGGATCAAAAATCTTAAAAGATGGATACCGTCGTTATGTGGTGGCCAAAACGGTCAAAATGGATCAAGTTCCTGTTGTCTATGAGTATCAAAAGTAAGAACTCAAAGAAAAAGTAACGATTGTTTATCGTTTCACTGACAAATTAGACAAAAACAGACTAAACAAAGTGATAACCTATGTCCAATAGATAAAAAGGTAAATGAAATAGGATTTAATCTCTGTTGAGGTAAGATGAACATCTTCACTACTATTCTCTATACGTAGCTTTCTATACATCTAAGTCGCGAATTGGAGGGAGATATAGTGACTAAAAATCAAAAACTGTGGACGAAGGAAGAAGATTTATTCCTAAAAGAACAATATGGGCAGATGACACTCCAAAAAATTGGTGAATGTTTAAATCGTAGTAAAGAATCGGTTAATAAACGGGTCTCACGACTACAACTTCGCAACAAACAGAATGGTATACGTAAAAAATGGACCCCTGACCAAGATACGTTCTTAAAAGTAAATATTAATAAGATGAACAACCGAGAGATTGGAAAACATTTAGGCAAGAGCCCTTCTTCTGTTGCGAATCGAATTAGGCTGTTGAAATTAGTACGAAATACGTCATTACGTAGATGGACAAAGAAAGAGGATGAATACTTGTTAAAATGGTATGGAGTCAAGTCCCTTGACCAAATATCTAGACGCTTACAGCGAAGTATACAAGCATTAGAGTCTAGATTATATCGTTTAGGTATACGTGGCGTAAGAGCTCATCTAGGAAATGTTACAGTATATGAACTAGCAGAGTGCCTGCAAGTTGATGTTCATAGCATTTATAACTGGATTCAGAAAAAAGAATTGCCCTATAACATCCTGAGGGCAAACACACGAACATTTTTAGGAATTGACGTAGCAGCCTTTTGGAAATGGGCACAACAGAATAAGGAGCTTATTAATTTTTCTAAGGTACCCCTAAATACTCTTATTCCAGAACCCGACTGGGTAAAGGAACAAAGACAATATGATTATTTTAATCGACCTAAATATGAAAATAAAAAGTGGACTGAAGAGGAAGATGCCCGTGTATGGTACATGTTTTATCAAGAAGGTCGTACTCAACGAGAAATTGGCCAACTAATCGGTAGATCAGCCCATGGAATTCAACGGAGATTACACCGACTACGGAAGAAGAAATTACCTCAATAAATCCTACCTTTTTGTGATCGTTTTTACTGGTCTCATATATTAGTCCTTTCCATTGCACATTCATTTTGTGAAACAGCCTTTTTTATAAGAAAGGTAGCTCTATAGAAGCATAGAAATTTAGGTTATGCTTAAAAATGTTATATTTTACACTTTACTATTATCTAATGCTTTATTCCATAAAGGAGAGGACTCTATAAGGATAGATGGGGTTCTCTTTTCTCCTTCACTGATTAAATTGTGTTTTCTAGCCTGATAATGTATGAATTGCTGTTGTTAGAGACGTTCTTACGTTCTCTGAGGCAGTCTTTTTTTTATTTTCCATTGTACTCAAAATCTATTCATACCTATAACAAAGACCGCCCATTATGTATCAGTGTATAAGGCGGTCTTAACTGTATGTATGCTATATGATTATTCCAAAAAAGTCGACAGGATACACGAATCGGCTTATTTTCTTCTATTCTATTCGAAATTTGACTCCTTATGCCTACTTTTTTTCTTTTCTTAGGTTCAAAAAGGTGAAAAATGGACAGGCTAGTAGTAAAAGAGGAGTGTGAGATGAATGTCCTGGTGGAAGAATCCCAAAAGAACAAAGTTTGGTAAATTCTTAGATAAAGAAGGTATTACGCAGATGGATTTTGCGGATCGCAGTGGTGTGAGTAGAAATACAGTATGGCGTCTATGTAATGTAAAGGGATATATTCCAACACCTGTGGTCTTGAGAAAAGTTATGCGTGCCGTCATTAAAATTGATCATCGTAAAGATTTTCATGACTTTTTTGACATATAAACCCCATGGTGTTTAGTTATAACATGGGGTTATGTTTCAGTTGGAAAAGTATACTGTGTACCAATGATGCGATTTAGAATTAATTCAGTATGTAGGATATTACGAATAGAACCTTGGTCAGATGACAGAGAAATCACACCTTCTTCACCAACCTTTGAAAGAGTACACAAGTTTAGTACATGTTTTTCATACGTTGCAGTTGCTTCATATGCCTCTCCGCGAATTTCAAATTGAAAGGAAATAAATCCGTTTCTTACCTTTTTAAACCTCTTTAAATTGGCGATATCGTTTTCTTTTAAACTAGTAGCATCCAAAGCTTCCATCCAATTTCCCTCTTTTTCTGAAGGCATACTTAGAATATCAAGAACATCCTGATAAATACGGATTGCGAGTTCAAGTTGTGCAACTGGCTCAGGATCTTCTCCATAATTCTTACTTATTGATTTTAATTGAATTTCTAGAGCCTTCTTTTTGGCTTTAATACGCTTTATTTTATCTTGCATATCAAGAATCCTCCATTAGCTAAATAAACGCGAAAAAAATCCTATTTTGTACTTTGTTTGTTGGTTTTGTTAGTCTTGTAACTTTTTCTGTAATAATTGAACACTTTCCATTATAAGTTACTCACGTTGAATAAGTGTTTCGTTCAGTTGTTCCCGCCAATTTTTCTGTTTACTTTCTTCTTTTGATATTTCTTGCTGTTTTCGAATGTTTTCCTCTTGTTCCGGATAAAAAATCCCCTCCATAGTAGACAGAATAGGTAGCTTTCCTTTACTTTACTTGTCTACTATAAGGGGAGCATACCATACCATATCAATTCGAGGTAGATTTTTTTATTTATCATATTAGGTAAGACTAATTTTAATTTCACCAGGAGAAGGGAGCTTTTCTTTACTGTCTTGTAGAATTTTTATATTTCTCCATAAGATCATGAATACTTGCCACCTGTACAATGAGGATTTAGTCTGAAGATACCGCATAACGAACGGGCGTAATTGAGATAACGGAAGGAAAGATGGTTGTTCGATCTTCTGGCTGTCAATGTAAGGATCTCCATTCATCTGAAAAGAAAAAAACTCCTTATAGAGATTAATCTTCGTCTGCATTTTCTGCTCATTAATTTTCTCCATGATTATATTTAATTTCCTTTTGATATTATCCAACCGTTCATCAGTTCCAATTGAATTTCCAATCTTAAATTATTTCAATTTATAAATATTATTAATATCAGTATGAATTACCCTTATGACTAAATTTAAATTACAGGAATTCATATACGCAGGATATTTAATTAGGAATCCTGAATATATGAACTTAAAAACATAATGAAAGTAGGTGACTTTTATTTATGTTAGTAGGTGAAATGCTTAATATGATTATAAATAAAGAAATAACAATTAATGAATTAGCTACAATGTATAGCGTTACTGATCAAACGATCCAAAGAAAGATTAAAAAATTAGGCTATGAATGGGACAAGAAAAAGTCTACTTACAAATATATAGGAAAATCACCTCAACCTTTAGACACTGATTTTAGTACATTATTTAGGAAAAAACAGGCTAGTAATTATAAGCACAGTCAGGTTAAGAATAAAGACAGGAAGAAAGCCAGTTACAGCAAGGGCACTAGTGACATACTAGATGTCTTATTGGTAAGAACGAAATCGCCACCTAAAAGAGTATATCAAGGCTTTTACTTCGATAAAGACGTATTAAGTATTATAAATAGTGTTCCTAAAAATTATAAATCTGAACTAGTGAATGAAGCGTTAAGAAAAGTATTCAAGGAGAAAGGATTACTCTAATGAAAAAAGGGCACCCCCCTGGAAAGGAAGCACCCCGTGTCAATTAAAACGTTGGACCTTTATTATAGCATGGGTGGCCCTCGAAAAATAGGAGGGTCTTATCATGAATCAAAGCGAAAAACTATTAATGTGTATTGAAAATATCTTGAGTGAAGCGTCTGATTTAGTTGATGAAGTTGCTTGACTGAAGAGTGTAGAAGAAGAATGCAGAATTCTGAAAGAGAAAATATTCATGAATTAGCTTACTAAAGCAGAACAAGAAGTCTTTGCTCTTGCTATTGATGGTCATTCTATTTCAGAAATACAATACATTTTCTATAAAGAAGAGTGGACGATTAAAAATCAAAGAAGAAGTATCTTAAAGAAGTTGAATACACCCTCTATGACAGAAGCTGTTCAACAGTTTCAGAATTTACATCAAGAACCCTCACAAAAACTAATACGTACTTCTTAACTTATATGAATAATTTATATCCTAGTTGAACACACTATTAAAAAGATGGAGAGATGTTCATTCTCAATTCTTCATTGTGTATTATGAATAGTCTAAAAGAAAAGCCTACTGATCCCCTGTTCAGAGGTTTTTTCTTTTTAATACATAAGTTATTGAAATTTGAGCAAACTATCCAAGACGTTCTGTAATGGCAGCTGAACATTGATTATCATTCATGAAACAGAAAAACAACTGATTGGTCCCAGTTATTTTTTTTGTTTTTAAGTTGTATTTCGTATACATGTTTAGTTAACATAATGGATTTTTTCGGAACATATCAAAAGTTTCAACATCTGTATTATTCTTCTCTTGCTTTTCTAACAATACTAGTGAACCTAGATAGTTCTTGAACGGTTCTTTCTGGTGCACTTACTATTTTAATCTCATTATCTATAATATTGAATACCCATTCAGGTATATGACCCAAATTACCACATTTCGGACATGGTCCAGCAGTATTTCCAGAAAGATTTATTTTTGAGCCCTATATAAATATTCCTGATGGAAAGGAACTTTTACAGTTATTACAAATTGCAGGCATCATAGGCATATAATGTCCTCCTATTATGAAAAGGCACAAGCCATTTACTTTATCAATTCTCTCTATATGTAATATACATTTGTAGTTAATATAATTACTCTTCAAGGAATCAAACAAGCGAAAGAACCCTTATGGATAAGGGTTCTCAGAAGGGTTTTTTTATTGGATATGCAGTTTCTTATACATCTTTGATATGACTGATTTTTCCCGTTCACTAGTTAAGAGGATAATGTATAAAAAACCTGCCTTATATATATATGCCAGTGCACCTAACCATTAGTCCTTATGGCAAAAATGTGCTATTGTTTACTTGCGGTTATATTTTGGTACTTTATAATTAGCATTCCATATAAAAAGCTATCTGGCTTATTGCTGAGGTACTTTTTTATATGGAAGTGAAGGTACAAAAATAACTTTACTTTATTATCCAAATTATTTATAATTTACAAGTCGATTAGTAAGTTAATCACCACTTACTAAAAAGCAATCGCTTTCTCATGCTAGGCCAATGCGGAGAGAAAGCGATTGTTTTTTATTTATAAAGAAACAAATACTTACTTTGTTAAGCTTACCTTATGTAATTCATTCAATAATTGATCAATGGACTGACTGACTTGAAGTGTACTTTCACTGCTTATACCTTCTTCTCGTGCCACTTGAATCATATTCTCCTTGGCCTTTTCTATCTCTATAAGTAAAGTTTGTTTTAGAACACCCTTATCCTCCTGCAATATCTCTCCCACCCGTTTACTAAAAGTGTCAATTCGTCAACCTATTTAACAATAAATGTATTATCCTTCTATTTCAACACCCAATATAAAATAAAGGTGGGGTATGGTTAATAATGCGCACTTAAAGGGTTGAAATCCAGGTAAAAGGGTTTGAATAGTCATTTTCTTTTGTAATTTACATAAAAATATAGAAAATTTTACATAAATTTGGTATTATTTAATTGCTGTAACATTCACATTTCAACGAGTGTGAAACCAGAAAAACTGCCTCATTCCTTGTGTTGAGGCAGTTTTTTTATGTTGGTCGTCATTACGTCAGATTGATTTTAATCCCCCCAGATGATGCTGACTTTATTGGTTTTGTATCTCTTTGCTGTTTGCCAGAATTCTTATATTTCTCCATTAATTCATGAATGCTTGCTACTTGAATGATGCGAATGTGCTCTGAAGATAGGGCATATCGAACAGGTGTAATCAACATGACGGAAGGGAAGATGGCTGCTCGATCCTCCGGTTGCCAGTGCAACGTTTCCCACTCGTCCGAAAAGAAAAACTCCTCATAGAGATTGATTTTCGCCTGCATTTTCTGTTCGGAATACTGATTGCGTTGTATTTCAATCCAAAAAGGAGATCCCTTGAAAATACAAAACAGATCCGGTTCAATCCCTCCTTTTCGTCCGGTGGGCTTATCTTCGACAATGACCTGTTTAGGTGTGCTATACGTACACATTTGTTTATAGACATCCAAGATAGAAAGGAAATGTAATATTTTTTGAGAGTTCTTTTTGATCTTTGCATCTACGGGCAAATAGACCGTCGGAGAATACTGCTGTGTACGTTCAATGAGTCCTAATCGATATAAACGTACCATGACGCTATTACAAGCATTTACGGACGATTTGAGCTGTTTAAAGAATAGGTCAACTAATGAGTCTCGATCCACAGCTCTAAACTGGTTAATAAACGCTATGATGTCTTTATCACGTTGAGATAAACGGAAACTCATCGCTGCTCCTCCTTCTCTAATAAACCAAAAATAGACTGTGATACCACTTCTAGTTCTGCTTCAGGGTCTTTCACGAGTGTTTTATAAGGTGAAAGTATTTCCTTACAAGCTCCTTCATCTAAGAAGTAGGCTTGAAACTCTTTCACGTCATCAATTTTAATTTTCATACGCCCTCTGGCTGCAGCATCGATTTCTTCTGCGCCAATTACTCCGGCTACTTTCGCATTTATTGCATCCGCCTGCCTGCCAGAGATCCGAACCCTTAAGTTTGCTTTGAGTGCTGAATTCAACAAATCGGCATCGGGACGCTGCATCGCAATAATCGTATGAACCCCTAACGCACGGCCTTGGCTCGCAAACTGTTGAATCATCTCTACGAGATCTGTTTCTCTCTTCACTATAGACATTTCATCTATTACCACAACAATACGAGGCAGCTTAAAAGGTAGCCTGCCTATATGTGTCACGCCATGCTCTAATAGTAAGTCACCTCGTTGGTACATCTCAGCTCGTAATAAAGCAAAAGGTTTTCTCATATCCTTTGCCTCAAAGCAAAGCGCATCCACATGCTTAATCCCATGAAACAGCCCTAAATCAGCACGTTTGAGATCGACTAATACTAATCGCAGATCATCAGGCGATGTATATTTCACCCATGTTGTGAGGATAACACGCATGAGACTGCTTTTTCCGGCTCCAATTTCGCCAGATATAAGTAAGGTTTCTAAATCAGCAAAATCCCATGAAACGGGGTTTCCATAGATATCTTGACCAATGCATACGGGAAGCTCCATTTTCTCAATATGAGGATGAATGACTTCATAACTATAATGGAGCATCTTAGGTAGGCTTTTGTGATGAACGGTAATACTAAAATTCTTTAAGCTGCCATTTATTTCGATGTTGCTGCCTAATACTTGTCGTAAGGCCCATTTTTTTTTATTTAAAAGTTCAGGATCAATACCATTCAGTAAGGAAAAAGCATACCGAGTGTAGGTGTGCTGATGGTCGATCTGATGGATCTTCGGAAATTGATAGGAGGTACGATCCCCACGCTTTATGATCCGATAAATCTCTGCAGTACGAAATGCTTTAATAAGCTTTCCACGCAATTTTAGTTTCTCAAACATCTAGAATCCTCCTTAAAACATAAATGTCGCAAAGAAGTAAAATAAGGCCCCATAAAAGGTTACAGGCAAGATAAACCGCATCACTTTTTCAAACTGGTCAGCAAGATCGATGACACCCCACCGTTCTAATATTCGTTCGATGATAGCAATCCCTAAGACAATGCCTCCTATGGTCAAGATAGTGGGGTCAAGCATGGCTAGTGGACTAAAAGGAACAAAGGAATAAGCCCTGAAGGGACGAGGTCTCGTAAGAGGTGGTTTGTGAGGTGGGGGAAAGATTTTTGGAAAGGTAAACCCTTTTGTTTTTCTCATGTTGCTACCTACTTTCATTCTTTTTATTTTTTCGTCTTTCATGTCTCAGTTATTTCAGCTCAACACATCCGGTCGCCCCCTTCGCCTCTTCGGCTCAGCTCCCTTACAGATTCCACGAAGGGCCTCGCTAGGCGTATACAGCTTGTATAACCGAGGTAACGATACTGAACTAGATACTAATTAGGGAACGGAGTTACAATTCTTTAGATACTATGTAACTACTTCAGTATGCTTGCCTGTCCAGTCGAAAAATAAAAAAGAACCCTTACTGCAGTAGGTAAGGGGTAGCTGATTATGTAAGAAGTAATGGGTTTTTATATGCTGAGGCTTGTCCTAACAATGCCTTTTTTTAAGAAGAGATATAGTAGATTCGATAATTCTTCCATAAAAATCATTATGAAATTAATATTTCATTTAATTTAACTGTTGAAACTTTTATTTCAATCGTGTAATTTAGTAATATAAAAACTACTAGGAAGGAATTAAACAACATGCTATGGTTTATATCTGCTTTAGGGACAGCTGTATGCTTTGGAGTAAACAATACTTTATTTAAATGGGGTGCCCTTCAACATTTATCTAAAGTGTGTATTCAACTTTTCTTTTATTGGATTTCTTTTTTTATCCTCTTATTATTTACTCTTATTAAAGGAAGTTTTGAATTTCACATTTTACCTATTTTAACGGGGGCACTAATCGGTATCTTAAATGCCAATGGCAATATCCAAATGTCGAAAGCCTTTGAGAAAGGACCTGCGAGTATTACATCTACCATTATTGCGATGAATACGGTCATTGTTGTTCTAGCTACATCCTTATTATTTCCTCAATCCATTCCTTTAACAAATTGGGTTGGTATCATCATTATTATATTGGCAGCTTGTATTATTCAGTATCAACCAAACAAAACGGCACATGTAGAGTATAAATTATGGATTTTAAGCTGCTGTTTAGCTCTTCTATCTATCGGCACAGTTGGAGTTATCATGAAATTTAGCACGTATCAGCACTTTAGTGTGGGGGAAATGCTAGTTTCAATGTATGGCGGAGGAGCCGTCTATTTAAGCTTTTTAGCCCGGAAAGAACTTAAGAAATTTACTACACATAAGATTGAAATAAAGATAGGCATACTTGTTGGTATATTGAGTACGATTGGTTATAGCTGTTATTTATTCGCCTTAAAGGAAGGTCCATCCAGTGTGGTTTATCCAATCATTAGTTTAAATTGCATTGTTGTTTTAATTGGGAGCTTAATTATTTTTAAAGAAAGGCTTAAAAAATATCAATTAATAGGAATTATTCTTACTCTTTGTGGAGTTATATTGACTAAAATATAATAAATAAAGCAGGTTTTCAAAAGGGAGCCTGCTTTATTTATTTTGTTATGTACGTGTAATTTAACTTTATTTCAATCAATCTTTATAAAAGATATTAAATTTATCCCATATTTCTTCAAGGGACTCTAGTTTATCCTGAAACTTTTCTTCTTTTTCTTTTCCCACAGATATAATTAGTGCATTTATAAGACTAAGTGGAGCTACAAATGAATCAATAAATGTCGGCATTTGACTAGAAGCTGTTAATGGGATATCTGCATAAGGAATTAGGGGCGACAATAGATTATCTGTTATTGCAACAGTTGTTGCTTCTTTTTCCTTTGCATACGAAAGAACTTTAATTGTACTTTTCGTATATCGTGCAAAACTAATTCCAATTACTAGATCATCTTCATTTAAATCAAATATACGTTCTGATACGTTCTCAATCGAATGAATAAGTTCAACTTGCTCTAAAAGAAATTGCAAATAGTACTGTAAAAATACACCTAAAGCTGCAGCACTTCTATTTGCCACAATATATACTCTTTTAGCTTTAATTAGGCTCTCTACTGCACTCTTAAAAACCTCTATATCTAATCTTTCTAAAGTAGATCTAATATTTGAAATATCATCTAAAAAGATATCATATACACTTTGATCCTGATCATTATATACTTCTTTGGAAATTTTGAGCCTCTCAGTTGTTGTTAACTGTTGTTGGGCAGAACTTTGCATATATTGCTGAAGTTCTGGATAACCGGAACAGCCTAAAAAAGTAGCAAACCGCACAACAGTTGCATGGCTAACCCCTGTCATCTTAGCTAACTTATCTCCTGTTAAAAAAGGAACCGTATTAGGATTTTCTAAAATATATTTCGCTACTTTCAAATTTGATTTGCTCATATTAGGCATCTGTTCAGCAATATACTTATAAATATTTTCCATTTATTTTTAAATCTCCTTCATTCTAAGCGAGTTATATATGTTGAAAAATTATTTTAAATTATATACTTATAATTATAAACTAAAATTCTATCCCTAAAAAATTAGACTGTATTAAAAAGTAATTAATAAATGCCATGGAAACTGGTTAAGTTTCTCTTTTGATAAGACAACATATACATATATTTAGATAAATTGTAATTACAACCTAGGTGGCTGTATATAGTCCTCTGTTGATAATTTTAAAATTTTAATTCCTTTCATAGCATTTTCTAGCCCTTTAAACGGTATACAATTGATTTATAAAGTTATTACTTCTACAATTGTACCTGAATTTAAACCTGTATTAGCATGAATTTTCAACTATATTAAGTTTGTATATACATAGAAATCTACGTCTCTAGATGTATAGTAATTAGAGAAAATAAATGTTGGAATTTTCTATGTTAATTAATGGATAATACATGGAGGATATTTATGAAGAAAGTTTATATTGTATTTGTAGTAGCCTTGAGTACAGCCATATTCTTATTTGGGTGTAGTTCAAAGGAAAAAGAGATTAAGGAAGACGTAAGCTTAGGGTTTAATCAAGCTAAAAAAGTAGAAATATCGTCTGCGAATCATCCAGAAGTAGTAGCAAATACTATTGATAAGAAACAAGATATAAACACATTTATCAATAAACTAAAAGTTGATAAATGGACTGCTGCAGATATACCTGATGATGCTAAGAAAGAGAATGTCTATAAAATGTATCAAGAAGGAACGGTTAAGTTAGGGGAGTCATCAAACAAGAACGAAAAGGAACTTCAACAGGTTGCTATAGTTACTACTTATAAGGGTATTCCTTATGTTAGTGTCGAAATTAAAAAACTTAATTTAAGTCTTAAAGTTCCAAATGATGTATCTGAATATTTGTCTAGTCAGAGTCTTGAAAAACAGTAGTTACATACATAATAAGTATAAGAAATAGGGCATTAAAAACATGATAGAAAATAAAAGCCTGTTACTTTACATTCTTGTGATAAGATGGCATAGTGATTTATTATAAAATATTCTTATCAGAAGGAGAGTGGGGATTGTGAGAGAAACCTGTGTTCCGACTGGCATAGAACTAAAAAACACTGGTTTTGGATATACGTTATCCGTAATAGGTGGTAAATATAAAATGATTATTTTGTATTGGTTGTTTGAAAATAAGGTTATGAGGTTCAATGAGCTGAATCGATGTATTGGAACTATTTCCTTTAAAACACTAAGCGTTATGTTAAAAGAGCTTGAGAAAGATGGTCTTATTATACGCAAAGAATTTCCTCAAATACCTCCAAAAGTTGAATATTCATTATCTGAACGTGGATCTTCACTTATCCCATTGTTAGATATGATGTGCGATTGGGGAGAGAAAAATAATTTTCAAGCTCTAGAAGATGTAACACAGTAGGCATAGTTAAAAAGAAGTACCTTCTTGTTTAAGAGGTACTTCTTTTTTTAGCTTTTATAAAAGTTACCCATTACATATTATCAATGAAATTTAAATAATCTTGAGTACTTTTTTCTATTTCACTTACAGATGGCTCAAATTCTGCTCCATAAAACGCAAAGAACGAACGATAATCTGCTTTACAATAGATGGCTGTCATCTCAAACGGACGCAACACTTGTTCAAGTGTATAATGGTATCTTCCAGCTTCACTATAATCCACATTTTTGACCCCAGCAGATACTCCTAAAGCAACTTTACGATTTTTTAATTTATCTCCTTTTGAACCATAAGCCCATCCATAAAGGAAAACCTCATCCAACCACTTTTTTAAGAGAGGCGGACAGTTGAACCAATATACAGGAAATTGGAAAACAAGGTTTCCATGAGTTTCAATCAATTTCTGTTCTTTTTCCACATCTATATTCTCATCAGGATAAACCTTATACAATTCGTGCACAGTATATTTTTCTGGATATTTTTTTAATTCTTCTACCCATCGCTTATTAACAACAGATGTTTCTAAGCTTGGGTGTGTTATGATAACAAGAGTTTTCAATGTTTCTTCCTCCTTAGGATAATTTGATTTTTATTGTAAAGTCCAAACTAAAAATATGTAAGTACGCACTTTTATTACAGGTAATTACATAAAGGTAAGTACCTCCACATTTAAATCTATTATCCTAAAGTTGAATTTTGTGATTGAGTTTTCAATCAATGGTTTACTCTTTTTCATTTATTCAATATTAGATATGTAAATACTAAAGTATTAATAATATTTCTTTGGTTTCATCATTTACGTATTGTGTAGACAAATTGGTTCTTTGACCATAATGTAAGTAATAGACAAAGCACTTATTTTGTTTTTATCCCTGTTATTTAATTGACATATTTTCGTCTTTTAAAACTATATTTATCTCTATTATGTAATAGGCATGTCCCGGATAATGTTAACCAAAAGAACAGGGAACCTCATATTTATATAATTAAACATTATCTGAATAACCTGTCTAATATAGATGAATGAAAAAAGCAGTAAAGGTTCATTTCCTTACTGCTTTTTTCGCTTTCCTATTAATCGTGTTACAACAAGCA